>Ga0302177_10000418_pt1 | contig 33077 bp, 27 predicted proteins | sample I_Palsa_E1_2_FD_198780 | JGI IMG/M metagenome (GOLD analysis project Ga0302177, IMG submission 198780) | Peat permafrost microbial communities from Stordalen Mire near Abisko, Sweden - I_Palsa_E1_2 | ecosystem: Environmental > Terrestrial > Soil > Palsa > Peat permafrost | place: Sweden... | reverse complement strand
GAAAACCTGATCCGGTTGTCGTGGCTTCATCGGGCCCGTAACCCTCAGCCACTCTGCATGAAGATCGGTTCACGCCTTTGACGGCGCGATATAGAAATGTTAGGACGACTTCCCTCAGCCGTCAAGAGGCACCTGCATGTAAGTGCGGCAACTGGAGAATCGATCCGGAAGAGCCACGCGAACTGGTCCATGCGAACACCAAGGCGAATTGGACCGGCGCATACGCCCGCTGATTGACGCGCGGTGCTGATTTTCCTTAGTATGGGCATCCGAGCTGGGAACTCGCCGTCACGTAAGATCGCGCCTTCACAATGGAACAACCGCCAGACCGGAAACAGACCGATTCTCCATCCGAGCCGCATCGCCGCTTTTACGAAAACTTTTGGGTGAAATTGGTAATCGGTTTGGTAATCACCCTCGGAATGTGGTGGCTTGCAAAGTGGGTCGAGGATAAACACTTCTATTTCGGCACGCAGGCAAGAGAGTTGGTTTACGACATCATCCAGCATCGGCTTGGCACGGTGGCTCGGCAAAACTTGAATGTCACGGTCGTGGATGTTTCCGACGTGGGCTGGACCCCTCGAAAAGATCCCGACCAGCCGAGAGAATACGACTACACGGACCGGAATCAGCTTCGAGACGTGGTCATGAAGATCGCGGACCAAAGCCCCGCGGCGATCGGCCTCGACATTGATTTCACGCCCTACCCGATCCAACTCGAGGATGACGACGAATTTCTGGCTTGCCTGCTTGCGCGGTCGAGCGGATATCGCGAAAGTGCGGATTCGCTGGCAAACGGCGCGCTCTCACCCACGTGCTCCTCAGCGCCGAATCAATACGTGCCGATTTACGTTGCCACCTACACGTCTCTAGCGCTCGGGCCGGTCTACGCGCTCGAACGGCCGGAATACTCTGTGATGGCCGCGTTTGCCGGCGCGGTGATCCCGGGCCAGTACGAAGCCCCGCGCAGAATGGTGGATACCATCGAGATCCACTATGGTCTTCCGGGATCGGGGTCCTGGGTGGTCAATTCTTTGTCCGTGGCCATGCACCCAAAAGTGGAACAGAATTCGTTGGCCAACATTCCGGGCGTGGCGGAGTCCATATCTTTGGCGCCGCATAATGAGGTTCCCGCCACCGAGTTCTACGTGGATTACGGTTCCATCGATCGAATCGAAGCGAACACAATTGCGTCCGCCAGCCTGATGGATCCGAAGCAACCTCAATTCGCCAGCTCTTTGAAGGGCCAATACGTTCTCGTCGGTCGCGGAAAGGGCACCACCGACATGGATCAACACAACATTCCCGGCCGCCTCGACCGGAGATATTCCGGCGTCTATCTCCACGCGTGCGCCATTTACACGCTGGATTCAGGCCCGCTGCTCGCTCTGCTTCTTCCGCGTGGACGCCTGGTCCTCGATCTATCCCTATTCCTGCTGATTTTTGGCGTGGTTGAGCTAACTATTTGGGGCCGAAAGCGCCTGTTCCGGGCGGAGACAAGAGCGGGAGTGTTGCATCTGGTAGTGACGGTCATCGTCGTTGTCGCGGCCATCGTCGGCGGTATTTATTTGGCGAGCTCGTTCCGGATCATGTGGGATGATTCGCTATTCGTGGCCGTTGGATTAATTGGCCATGCCGTCGTTGACCACGTATTCACCCGCGACTAAGCTGGACCCGCCCCGGATTCTCTCCGTCCTTGACGCGTGGACAGATTTTGCTATTGTGGATGCGGCACCGACTCGGGCTGCAATCGTTCGATGAACGCAATTCCATATCGAAAAGCCGTCCGGGCGGACTTGTGTAAACTCACTCCTCGTTGGGCAATTGCCGCATTGATCGCTGTGTCGGTCCTGGTTTCTCCGCTTCACGTTCGCGCGCAAGTAACCACATTCGCGGGTGTTGTAATCGAAAACACATGCAAGGCTCAGGTGTTTGAGCCCGAAGATCAAAAGTGGCACGTGCTGGTATCCCCAAAGGGCAGTCACCGCCCGTTGATTGCTGGCGAGATTTTGAAGTGCACATCGGCTTCGGGCAGCCTCACTCTCCTCGATTCACAGACCTACACGACGATATCCGGAGTGCAAACGCACAAAGTGGAGGTCAGCTCGGTCCTGAACGAAGTGATCCGTTATGCCGAGCCCGCATTCACGCGAGGTGAAAGCCCGGCCGAAACGATTTTTTCATCTCCGCCCTCCGGAGGAACGATCGAACCGGAGCGCTTCGTCGTCCGTTGGAATCCGCCTGGGGGCATCGCGGAAGTTACGTTATCGGTGGCGCCGGAAAATAGCGACCTGCCGCTTTACCAATCGGGCCGCTTCCAGAGCTCATCGGCGTCATTTGATTCGCAGGAACTGCGCGATGCGTTGGCAAACTATCGCGACCGCAATGGATTCGCGCCGCTCTTGCTGCGGCTGAGCGATACGGAGGGACATGAATACCGCGTGTCTTTCTCGGTGCTCACGCCGCCAAATCAGAAAAGGTTGGCGCAAGAGCTGGCCGAATGGGATGCGAAGGACGGTCTGGTGCGTCATCTGGGCCGTGCATCCGTCTATTCCGATTTTGGCCTGTATTCCGAAGCTGCGGCGGAATCCGAATTGGCGCTGAAGGAATCGCCGAAGAGTTCGCTTCTGCTGCAATTGACGGCGAATGCCGAGCGGTGCACCGGCAATTTGCCGCGTGCGAGCGAGCTTGAGGGTGAACTCAAGCAAATGTCGGCTAAGGTGCAGTAGAATCGCTGCGTGACTTCCTCGGGAAATCCACCGCAAATCGCGTTTCAGGGTGAGCGCGGTGCGTTCAGCGAAGAAGCCGTGATCAAGCTGCTCGGCGAGGATATTCGACTCGTCCCGCGGCCGACATTCGAAGCGCTATTTTCCGCGATTCCTGAAGGTGCCGCCGATTTCGCGCTCGCCCCGCTCGAAAATAGCCTCGCCGGCTCGGTCCATCAGTCCTACGATCTGCTGCTCGAAAGCGCGCTGCATATCATTTCCGAAGTAACGATTCCAATCGTCCACAATCTCATCGGGTGCCCCGGCGCAAAGCTTGAAAACATCCGCGTCGTGCAATCACATCCGGTCGCATTGGCGCAGTGCCTCGGTTTTTTCGTGCAGCATCCGGAAATTCAGCGAATCGCCAGCACAGACACGGCGGGAAGCGTCCGCGAAGTTCTGGAGAAGGGTGATGCGACTCTCGCCGCGATTGCCGGCCGGCACGCTGCGGAGCTCTACGGCGGGACGATTCTGCTCGAACACCTGGAAGATCACCGCGAGAATTACACGCGATTCGTGCTGCTCTCCGCGAAGCCCGAAACGAAAGAGAACGCGAACAAAGTGTCGCTGGTCGTCCGCGTGAAGCATCAGCCGGGCGCGCTCTATTCCGCGCTGGGCGTCTTCGCGAAGCGCGGCATCGATCTCCTCAAGATCGAAAGCCGCCCGCTGAAGGGCAGCCCCTGGCACTACAGCTTCTACCTCGACATCGGCGGCTCGACGGCGGACGAAACAGTCAGCCAGGCGCTCGTCGAACTCAGCGAGCGCGCGGACGAATTCCGGATTCTCGGCTGCTATCCTTCGGCGCAATCGTCCGCCAGAGTGAAAGCCGCCGCCCCGAATGCAACTGCCGCCGATTCAGACACTTTAATAGGTTAAAGCGCTCTCGGTTCCAGCCAGTTTGCTCGAGTCATTTTAAATTTGTCGAAATTTAGACCGTCCGGGCCATTGACATCGATTCAGCCCGCTTGTAAATTGGCTCCATGCTGCAGGTGAGCCAGAAACTCGCGCGACTCGTACGAATTATTAGCGTCATTACGAGTGCGTCTTCTGGCGCTCCGAGCAGCTGAGCCGAGACCAAAACCGGTCAGCAACTTGAGCCCGCCGCCAGAAGAAAGCCTGGCAGGCGGGTTTTGTGTTTTATGGAGGTCTTTGGGGCGGCGACGCCGAGCTGTCGCTAGGCGGCGGTCAGAATGCCCGATATTTGGGCATAAAAGCAATTTATGGATGCATTCAGCAATATAAATTGGACACTGAGGCGGACCTAAGGTGTACTGGAAAGGTTGAAATGGCGACAAAGCAGCAGACAGAGAGTCCGAGCGGGCCCTCGCGTCGGCCTCGCGACAAACGAAGGGAGTCTGGGAAAGTGAAGAAGACGGGTGCGGAAATTGTTTGGGAGAGCCTCGAACGCCTGGGCGTCACCTGCGTTTTCGGCTACCCGGGCGGCGCTATTCTTCCGACCTACGATGCGATGATGAAGTACAAGACGCATCACGTCCTAGTTCGCCACGAGCAGGGCGCGACGCACATGGCCGATGGCTACGCGCGCGCGGGCGGCGGCGTGGGCGTGGCGATCGCCACATCCGGTCCCGGCGCAACGAACATGGTTACCGGAATCGCGACGGCGATGATGGATTCCTCGCCGATCGTCTGCATCACGGGCCAAGTGGGCAGCAAGCTCCTCGGCTCGGACGCGTTCCAGGAAACCGACATCACCGGCATCACGCTTCCGATCACCAAGCACAATTATCTTGTGACTTCCGCCGGCGAAATCGCGCCGAGCATTCGCGAAGCCTTTCAAATCGCGGCATCAGGCCGGCCGGGGCCGGTCCTGATTGACATCACGAAGGACGCGCAGAATGCCTCCTGCGAATTCGACTGGGATGCCGCTGAACCCAAAGCGCGGCGCTCGGAACCCAACCACTTTCCCAAATCAGTTGAACTCGAGCGCGCGCTTGAGCTAATCAATTCCGCGCGCCGGCCCGTCATCCTCGCGGGGCACGGAATCATTCTTTCCGGCGCGATGCAGGAAGTCATCGCATTCGCCGAAAAGGCCGCGGTCCCCGTCGCCGAAACGCTTCTCGGATTGGGCGCTTTCCCGGCGTCGCATCCGCTTTCGCTCGGCATGATGGGAATGCACGGCGAATCGTGGGTGAACACGGCGATTCAGGAATCGGATCTTCTGCTCGCATTCGGCATGCGATTCGACGACCGCGTGACCGGAAACCTGAAAAACTACGCGCCGAATGCGAAAAAGATTCACGTCGAAATTGACAGAGCCGAAATCAACAAGACCGTCCACGTGGACGTTCCTCTCATCGGCGATCTGCGCGAAATCCTGCAGTGCCTGCTTCCGGGAGTAAGGTCCGGCGATCGCAGCGAGTGGCTGCAGTATATCGGCAGCTTGAAGAGTGATTCCGCAGTCCGCGACATTCAGAATCTGCCGGATAACGGCCACTTGTACGCAGCGCACGTGATTCATGATCTCTGGCGCGAGACGCGCGGCGATGCCGTGGTTGTCACCGACGTCGGCCAGCACCAGATGTGGGAAGCGCAATACTACAAGCACGATAAGCCGCGCTCGCTGATTACTTCCGGCGGCCTCGGCACGATGGGATTCGCGCTGCCCGCGGCCATCGGCGCAAAATTCGCTCGGCCGGACGCCGAAGTTTGGGTCGTCGTCGGCGACGGCGGTTTCCAGATGACCATGGCCGAGCTCGCTACAATCGTGCAGGAGCGCATCGACATCAAGATCGCCATCATCAACAATGGTTTTCTCGGCATGGTGCGCCAGTGGCAGGAGTTTTTCTACGATGGCCGCTACGCTTCCACGCCGCTCCTGAGCCCCGACTTCGCAAAGCTTGCTGGCGCATTTGGAATTTCCGGTGTCTCGGTTCGCACGCGCTCCGAAGCTGTCTCCGCTCTTCGTGCGGCGCGCGAAAATCCCGGGCCCGCGCTCATCGATTTCCAGGTCGAACAGGAAGATACGGTGTACCCTATGGTTCCCGCGGGCGCCGATTTGCACCAAATGATCCGGCGGCCGAGCCCTCTGGTAGAGACTCCCAACGATGACTGACGCTCAAAAGCTGCACACGTTCGTGCTGTACGTCGAGAACCAGCCCGGCGTGCTGAATCGCGTGGCCTCGCTCTTCCGCCGGCGCGCGTACAACATCGAGTCGCTCACGGTCGGCCACACGGAACGCGAAGGAATTTCCCGCATGACCATCGTCGCGGGAATCAACGAGGGCGCGGCGCATCGCGTCGAAGCAAATCTCTACAAGCTCGTCAACGTGCTCTCGGTCGAAGATGTCACGCACGTTTCGACGATCGAGCGCAGCCTCGCGCTCATCAAAGTGGAGGCTCACGAGGAATCGCGCCACCGGCTGATGGAAATCGCGCGAGTTTTCCGCGCGCGCGTCGTGGATCTCGCGCCGCAGTCGCTCATCGTGCAGATCACGGGAACCGAAGACAAAATTCAGGCGCTCGAAGAAGTCTTGCGCCCGTTCGGAATTCTCGAGATGGTTCGCACCGGGCAGGTAGTTATGTCGCGCGGCGTGAAGAAGGCGCTCAGCAAGCAGAAGCGCGAAGCCAAAGACGCAGCGGCGCAGTCCAGTATTTCTCATTCCGTCTGAGCCCGCAGACGAAATTCGGTACCGTTTGATTGGGGTTTCACCCTCCAGGAGCATTTGATGGCGACGATTTATCAGGACGACGCGGCAGATATCACTCTGATCCAGAAAAAGAAAATTGCGATTATCGGCTACGGCTCGCAGGGCCACGCGCACGCTTTGAATTTGCGTGATAGCGGATGCACCGTATGCGTCGGGCTGCACGACGGAAGCCAATCGAAGCAACGTGCGATTGCCGAGGGATTGACCGTGCGCTCGGTCGCAGATGCATCGGCGTGGGCGGACGTGATCATGATCCTCGCGCCCGACACCGTGCAGCCGGCAATTTACGAGAAGGAAATCGCGCCGCATCTCTCCGCCGGAAAAATGCTGATGTTCGCCCACGGTTTCAACGTGCGCTTCGGCACGATTCAACTTCCCAAAGACGTTGATGTGACCATGGTCGCTCCAAAAGCGCCGGGTCACCGCGTGCGTGAAGTGTTTATCGAAGGAGGCGGAACGCCCGCGCTGCTCGCCATTCATCAGGACGCGACGGGAACCGCGAAGCAGTTGGCGCTCTCGTACGCCAAAGCCCTCGGCGCCACGCGCGCCGGCGTGATCGAAACCACCTTCACCGAAGAAACCGAAACTGATCTTTTCGGCGAGCAGGCCGTCCTCTGCGGTGGCGTGAGCGAGCTCATCAAGGCCGGCTTCTACACGCTCGTGGACGCAGGCTACCAGCCCGAGATCGCCTATTTCGAATGTCTCCACGAACTGAAGCTGATCGTGGATTTGATTTATCGCGGCGGGCTGAACTACATGCGCTACTCGGTAAGCGACACGGCCGAATACGGCGACTACACCGGCGGACCGCAGATCGTCACAGACGAAACGCGCAAGACCATGAAGAAGATGCTCGCGAAAATTCAGAGCGGCGAATTCGCAAAGCAATGGATTGACGAAAACAAAGCGGGAAGGCCGAATTTCTACGCGACACGCCGGAAAGAGCAGCGCCAGTTGATCGAAGAAGTCGGCGCACGCCTGCGCGCGCGCATGCCGTTCTTGAATCCAGTAACAGTCGTCACCGAAGAACCGGCCATTGCCGGTACTTCCAGCTAAGCACTCAACAATCAGCGGCCACCAATAGCTCCGACAAAGCACGCGGAAATTAGCCGCCACTTTTCGTCAGAGCCGGGAGGCTCCCGCCTCCCGGACCCAATTCGCAAACTTAACAAACCGACCCCGAGCGCGGAACCCGACTGCTCCGAATTTTCGTGCGAGCGGATCTTGCGCGAAGTTCGTTCAACCATGCGGCAATCCGACAGCCCGGAAACAAATTCGCTCTAATCCTTGGGCCAACGGGCTTCGGTCTAAACGTTTACCTTTGACATGCGCGGCGTCCACGATGCCGTGAAGTCCGCTAAACAAAAACACAGCCGTGAAACGAGCGTCGTCAATCGACCACGCTCCCGCGTCAGCGCCGGCCTGGAGAAGCCCGGAAAGATGATCGATGATGATGTTGTCCACGAGACCTTCCCGCGTGCGAGGCCGCGATCCGTAAAAAATAATATCGTGAAGCCTCATTGAATCGAGATATCCGCTTAGGCCGGCTCTCGCCCATGCTGCCAACCTTCCTTTCCAGTCCTCATTCGATTGTGCGGCAATCGCAGCTTTTATCTTCGCCAGCAGCTCTTGCGCGAAGCGTTCGCCAAGCGCCGCAAGCACGTCGTCTTTCGACGAAAAATAAAGATAAAACGTTCCCTTGGCGACATCAGCGCCCGATGTGATCTCCTCAATAGTGGTGGGCGCGACGCCTTGTTTGAGAAACAGACGCCGCGCGGCCTTCATAAGCTCATCGCGCCGCTCCGCAGGCGGCTTCGTCCTCGGACGGGCTTTACTAGCAGCGCGCATAAAACATCCCGACCTCCGCGACCGAACGCTCGTGACTGACCGAAGCACAACGAGCGGTCCGCGACGCTTACCGTCTCAAACCTGGCTCCCATCCAACCGATCCGCCTTCCGCAGCGACGGAAACATAAGCGCCCAAGCGCCTGTAACCACGAGCGACCCCACTCCGCCAAAAATCGCCGCGCCCACCGGCCCGAGCACCCGAGCGACAACCCCGGTTTCGAACTCGCCGAGTTCGCCCGAGGCGCCGATAAATAAATAAGCGACCGCCGACACGCGGCCGCGCAGGTGGTCGGGCGTCACAATTTGCACCAGCGACTGGCGCACATAAACCGAGATCATGTCCGCTGCTCCCAACGCGGCCAAGGCGATCACCGAGACGATCATGGATTTGGAAACTGCAAAAACGATCGTCGCCACGCCGAACGCGGCCACGCCCGCGAACATCCAGTGACCCGCGCGGCGATGTACCGGCCAGCGGCTGAGCGCAAACGCCATCGCCGCCGCCCCGATGGCCGGGCCCGAGCGAAGCACGCCGAATCCGTGCGCCCCAACCTTCAGAATGTCACTCGCGAACACTGGCAGCAGCGCAGTCGCGCCTCCCAGGAGCACGGCGAACAGATCGAGAGAAATAGCCCCGAAATACGATTTTGTTGGTCCACACTTAGGCGATCCCCTCGCGGATCTGTTCCATGCGCGAGCCGGGCTGGCGCTCGGGGCGCGTATTTGCCCGCATCAACAGGAGCGCGCTGGCCGCGACGGCGTAAAGAACCGCCGAGCCGCAGTAAGCCACGGCCGGCGATGCGGCGCATAGCACGCCGCCAATCCACGGGCCGATCACGAAGCCGGCCTGATCGGCGAGCGAATTCCGGGAAATGGCATCTCGGATGGCGTGCGGCGGCACCAGCATGGGCGCAATTGCTGCGCTCGCCGGCGAGAGGAAAGCGCGCGACGCCCCGAATACCGCGGCAATCGCAAAGATGGGGATTAGGCTCGGGCTCGGATGCAGCGAGAGAGCCGCCAGCACTAGAACGCAAACGATTTCCACCGCCGTGCAGGCGAGCATGATCGCGCGCCGGTCCGCGGTCGCTCCGGCGATGAAGGTCAGCAGGAACAGAGGCACAAACTGCACCAGCCCTACCATGCCCACCAGGAACGCGCCCTGCTCGACAGTCCGCGAATGCCGCGCGACGGTGTAGACCTGCCAGCCTATGGTGACGCTCTCCGCTTGTACCGCGAGGGTAGAGAACAACCGCGCAGCCCAAAACAGCGCGAACGCCCGATACTTGAACATCGAAGAGGAAGCGACGGGCGAGTCCGTCCTCGGCAATTTATCTGGTTGAATGTCCATCCGGCGCTTCTTTGATGGGCAGAATATGTCATTGACTGGTGGTCAGTCAATGACGATATACGGCGCAAACGCGGATGCACGGCGTCACACGCACCCTTCGCAAACTATCTCCTCAGAGCCGGGACCCCAACGCCCAGCGCTCTCCGTTCTCGCCGCAAACCTCTGTTTTTTCGATACGACCGTCCCAAAAAACTGATACGTTCGCTGCAGCAGCAGAAGCTAAACTCCCGCTACAATCGAAAGCGAAATCCGCATGAATGCAAATGAGCGAAGCAAGGTCATCACTCACGGCGTCGAGCGAACACCCAATCGGGCGATGCTCCGAGCCGTCGGTTTCGGCGATTCCGATTTCGAAAAGCCGATTATCGGCGTCGCAAACGGCTACAGCACCATCACTCCGTGCAACGTCGGCTTGAATGATTTGGCTCTTCGAGCCATCGATGTTCTGCACGAAGCGGGAACGATGCCGCAGGTCTTCGGCACGATCACCGTAAGTGACGGCATCTCGATGGGCACCGAAGGAATGAAATATTCCCTGGTCTCCCGCGAAGTGATCGCGGATTCGATCGAGACGGTTTGCAACGCGCAGCGCATGGACGGCGTGATCGTCATCGGCGGCTGCGATAAAAACATGCCGGGAGGAATGATCGCCATCGCGCGGCTGAATATTCCGGCGATCTTCGTTTATGGCGGCACGATCAAGCCCGGGCATTACGCCGGAAAGAATCTCACGGTGGTGAGCGCGTTCGAAGCGGTCGGCCAGCATAGTGCGGGGCGCATCGGCGACGCTGAATTGCTCGAAATCGAGCGGCACTCTTGCCCCGGCGCCGGTTCCTGCGGCGGCATGTTCACGGCGAACACGATGTCTTCAGTGATCGAAGCGATGGGGATGAGCTTGCCGTATTCCTCGACGATGGCGGCGGAAGACAGCGAGAAGCGCGAGAGCGCCGCTGAATCCGCGCGCGTGCTGGCGGCCGCGGTGCAGCGGCAAATCTTGCCGCGACACATCATGTCGCGAAAGGCATTCGAAAACGCGATTGCCGTCGTGATGGCCACCGGCGGTTCGACGAATGCCGTTCTTCATGTTCTGGCGATGGCGCGCTCCGCCGAAGTTCCGCTTTCGATTGACGATTTCGAAAGAATTCGCTCGCGGGTGCCCGTGCTCTGCGATTTGAAGCCGTCCGGAAAATACGTCATCACGGAATTGCACGCGGCCGGCGGCATTCCCCAGGTGATGAAGATCCTGCTGGCGCACGGCGTCTTGCACGGGGATGCAACCACGATTACGGGCCAAACGATTGCGGAAGTTCTCGCCGAAGTCCCGGTCGAGCCGCGCAAAGATCAAGATGTGATTCATCCCTGGGACTCGCCTGTCTATCCGTACGGGCACGTCACAATTCTGAAAGGGAATCTCGCCAGCGAAGGAGCCGTCGCGAAGATTTCCGGCATCAAGCACCAGAAAATGACCGGGCCCGCGCGCGTCTTCGATTCCGAGGAAGCCTGCCTCGCCGCGATTCTCGCGCACGAGATCAAACCCGGCGACATTCTTGTGATTCGTTACGAAGGGCCGAAGGGTGGTCCCGGCATGCGCGAGATGTTGGCTCCGACGTCGGCGCTGATCGGCGCAGGCCTCGGCGATTCGGTTGGTCTCATCACGGATGGCCGCTTTTCCGGCGGCACGTATGGTCTCGTCGTCGGCCACGTCGCGCCCGAGGCCGCCGCCGGCGGAGGCATCGCGCTCGTGCATGAGGGCGATTCGATCACCATTGACGCAGAGAAGCGGTTGCTGCGCCTAAACATTCCGGAAGAAGAATTCGAACGGCGCCGCGCCGCGTGGGAGCCGCCGGAACCGCGCTATCGCACCGGCGTCCTCGCCAAATACGTGCGCCTCGTTTCGAGCAGCAGCATCGGCGCGGTCACCGATCTCGTTTCGTGAAAGCGAATCGCCGGTCTGTTTGATTGCGATGCAGCCGTGCAGTGGAAACGCATTGATTTCGGTTTCTTGTCGAGATTTAGCGCAGTGGAGAAAATAGCAGCGTATGTCGTCGTCCACCTCAGGCCCGGCCCTTCGCGAAGCTTACGCAGCCGAGTCGGCAAAAATTCAGAAATCATTTGAAGCCACAGGCGATGGCCGCGCCGCGATTGAAGAGCGCGCCGCTCTCACGGATCGCATCGCCTCCGAGCTACTTCTCGATTTCATCGGCAAAGGCTTGCCAGAAGTTTCGAAGCTGGCGCTCGTCGCCGTCGCGGGCTACGGACGCCGCGCGCTCTTCCCGTATTCGGATGTGGATCTCCTTTTTCTCTACGAGGACGCCGCGGCTGAAGCTCAATACAAGGATGCCACGCGAGAAATGTGCCAGGAACTCTGGGACATGCGGCTGCGGATGAGTCCGGCGACGCGCATTCTTAGCGAGTGCGCGAAATTCAACGCGGACAATCCCGAATTCAGTATTTCTTTGTTCGATTGCCGCCTGGTCGCGGGCAGCTCGCCATTATTTAATGAGCTAAACGGGCACATCTTGCCGCAGCTTTTCTCCCGCCACCGCGACGATCTTCGCCGCAATCTTGCGGAGCTCACCCGCCAGCGGCACGCAAAATACGGCGACACCATCTTTCACCTCGAACCCAATCTCAAAAATTCCCCGGGTGCACTGCGCGACTATCACGTCGCTTGTTGGCTGAAACAACTCGCGGAAATGTCCGGCGATTCCGCGCACCCGCCCGCAAAATGGCGCGAGGAATACAATAACGCTTTCGATTTTCTCGCCGCCGCGCGATGTCTCGTCCACTACCGGCAAGGACGCGACGACAACTCGCTCACCTATGAAGCCCAGGCCGAAGCCGCTTCCCGCGGCATCGGAATCGGCCGCGAAGTAGCCCCGGCGGATTGGATGCGATCTTATTTCCGCCACGCGCGGTTGGTTTACGGACTCACTCTCCAGCTGATGAATCAAGCCACGCCCGAACGAACAACTCTCTCCGAACGCGTCGGCGAATGGAAATCCCGGCGCGCAAATTCCAGCTTCAGCGTATCCGCGAGCAAGCTTTCGGTTCGCGATCCGAAATCCCTCGAACAGCGCGAACTTTTGCTTGAGCTATTCGAAGTAATGGCTCGCGACGGTCTCAAGCTCAGCCGCGAAACGGAACTGGCAATTGAGGTCTCCGTTCCGGAGTTGGACGGGCCGGCCGGCGTCGTTCCGGAACTCTGGCCGTACTTGCGCCGGATTCTCACCGCGCCGCATGCGGTGGAGGCTCTTCGCGCGATGCATGCGCTCGGCGTCCTCGTCCGATTCTTTCCCGAATTCGCCGCGATTGACTCGCTCGTGATTCGCGATTTTTACCATCACTACACCGTCGACGAGCATTCGTTCCGCACCATCGCAAATCTCCAGATGCTGCGCGGCGCGGACACGGATTGGGAAAAGAAATTTGCGGCGATCCTCGCGGAGGTGGAGCAGCCCGAGCTTCTATTTCTGGCCCTGCTCTTTCACGATGTCGGCAAAGGAATGGCTGGCGACGACCACATCGAAGGCAGCCTCCACGCGATTGAAGAAGTATTTCCGCGTCTCGGAGTAACGCCCGAAGAAAGCGAAACCGTCCGCTACTTGATCGCCAATCACCTCGAAATGTCGGCGAACTTGCTGCGCCGCGATATTTTCGATCCGCAAACTATCCGCAACTTCGCCGAAAAGGTAGGAACGCCAGAGCGCCTCAAGCTGCTCTGCCTCTTCACCTACGCGGACATCCGCGCGGTAAATCCCCAGGCGCTGACGCCGTGGAAAGCGGAATCTCTTTGGCAGCTTTACGCCTCGACGGAAAATTATCTAAATCACAGCCTCGACGAAGAGAGGGTCCACGCCGGCGCCGACGACCGGCAATGGGTCGAGCGAATTCTGCCGCTGGTTTCCGATGACGCCGATCGCCAGGAGCTGCGCCAGTTTCTCGAAGGCCTGCCGCGGCGATATCTGCTGGCCCATTCGCCGCAGGAAGTCGCGCTGCATTTCCGGATGTCGCGGCAGCTCGATGCGAATCCCGTCGAGCTGCATCTCGAACGCACCGGCCACATCTACGAGCTCACCGTTCTCACGGCCGATCGTCCGCATTTATTCGTCGGCCTCAGCGGCACGCTCGCCGCCTGGGGCATGAACATCTGGAAAGCCGAGGCCTTCGCGAATGCGAGCGCAACGATTGTTGACACCTTCCACTTCACGGATCCGTATCGCACGCTCGAGCTGAATCCCACCGAGATCGCGCGCTTCAAGGAGAGTATCGTTGACGTGCTCTGCAACGTGGTCAGCCTCGATACGCTCATGCGCGGGAGGAAGAATCCGCGCCCGCCGAAAGTGCCGAAAGTCACATTCTCCACGCAAATTCGTTTCGATGATTTTTGTTCGTCGCATTCCACTCTGATGGAGATCACCACGCAGGATCATACCGGCCTGCTCTATCAAATCACTTCGGTGCTTGCGCACTACGGCTGCAACCTCGAGGTCGCATTGATCGACACCGAAGGCGAGCGCGCAATCGACGTATTCTATCTAACGCTCGATGGCGCGAAACTGGGCGCCGCCCACCAGCGCAAACTCCGCGACCTCCTTCTGGCTCAGCTCTAAACGGTGGGAGCCCCTGCATTCATGCGGGGGAGGAGCGCTTCAGCGCTCCGCTAGGAGTCTTGCCTAACATCATGCGCTTTGGCGCTGGCTCTCGAAAAATCCCGCGGCTAAAGCCCATTCTAAGAGCGAGTGCTCTTTCGCTGGCCTGAAGTCCAGCCCCGCCTGCTGAAGCAGAGGGCTCCCTCCGAACGGCCCGAGACACGTCACCCGATTCGATTGCAGGTTCAATAACAGCCTGAAACATTTTAAAAACTGCTGCGTCTCACGGTGTAGGCTAAATACTGGAACGAAGCGCCGCATCGGTAGCCTCACGCGGCGCTGTTTTTCGTTAGTCCGCCCGCAATTTGGGCAGGGCCGGCAAATTGAGGAGAAAGCGATGTTTGCGAGCAACACACGGAAAATCGCCCTCGCGGTGATCGCCGCGGCCGCGCTAATAAGCTCGCCGAGCGCTCGCGCGAGCGCACCGAACGCGCCGCCTCAGGACCAGCCAACCGCGCCAAGCCAACTCGCCAAGCCCGTCGGAACCGTGAAAGCCATCGCCGGAAACACGATTACGCTGACGACAGACGGCGGCGCCGAAGTCAACGTGACCGTCCAGGATTCCACACGCATGGTCCGCACCATACCCGGCCAAAAAGATCTTTCCAAGGCAACGCCACTTCAGATTCAGGGAGTGGAAGTGGGCGATCGCGTGCTGGCTCGCGGGCAGCCGGCTGCCGACGGAAAGTCCGTGAATGCAATCTCGATCATCGTGATGAAGAAGTCCGACGTCGATGCGATGAAGCAGCAAGAACGCGATGATTGGACGAAGCGCGGCACCGGCGGACTTGTGAGCGCCGTGGATGCGGCGAACGGCACGCTGACAATTTCAGTCTCGTCATTCGGGGGAACGAAAACGGTAACGATCCACACAACGAAAGACACGATCGTCCGCCGCTACTCGGCCTATTCCGTGAATTTCGACGATGCGAAAATCAGCACGCTTGACCAGGTCAAGCCCGGCGATCAACTGCGCGCGCGAGGCAAGCTGAGCGACGACGGCAAGGACCTTGCCGCTGAAGAAATCGTCTCCGGCACATTCTTGAACCTCGCGGGTCCCGTCCTCGCGGTTGATCCAGGCGCAAAAACGCTGACGATTACCGATTTAATTTCGAAAAGGCCCGTTCTCGTGAAGATTTCGTCGGACTCGCAGATTCGGCAGATTCCGCCACAGATGGCGCAGATGATCGCGACGCGATTCAAAGGCGGAGCGGGAAGCGGTCAGGCTGGTGCCGGCAACGCGCAAGGAGCGCCGGCCTCCGGCCAGCCGAATGGTGGCCAAGCGAATGGTGGAATGTCGAATGGCGGGCAGCGCCCCGCAGGCGATGGCGCATCCCAATCCGGTGGCGGCGCCCGGCAGCCCCGCGGAGATTTTCAGCAAATGTTGAGTCGCTTGCCGGCAGCGACTCTCTCGGACTTGAAGAAAGGCGATGTCGTGATGGCCGTGAGCACTCAGAAAGATTCAAGCGGCGCGGTGACCGCGATCACGATGCTGAGCGGCGTCGACGCAATCCTCGCCGCATCGCCGGCGGCTAGCCAGGTGATGCTCATGACGCCGTGGAATCTCTCAGCGCCCAGCGCCGAGGGCATGAGCCCATAAGAACCCCATAAGAACCAATGCAACGCGACGCGTGAAATGGCAACCCGGCAAAGATAATTCGGGAGATGAAATGAAGTTTCGGCTCTTCGGAAGGACGAATTTGATTGCGGTCGCGGCGCTGGCGCTCTTGTGCTCGCTCGGATTTGCGAACGCGATCGAAGCGCAGACACCTACCGCCGCCGCCACCGGCACGCTTCGCGGTACGGTCACCGATCCATCCGGCGCCGCCATCGTGGGCGCAACGGTACTCGCCACTGGGTCCTCCGATCAAACGTTCACCGCACAATCGGGCAAAGACGGAGTCTACGTTCTAAAGAATCTGTCGCCGGACACATACTCGCTCACCATCGGTTCATCCGGTTTCGCGCTCTTCGAGAAAGATGGCGTGACAGTTGCCGCCGGTCAAACCCAAACGCTTGACGCGCAACTCGCCATTGAAGCTCAAAGCGAGCAAGTCACGGTAACGGACACAACGACAACCGTTGACGTCAATCCCGCCAACAACGCAAGCGCGCTCATTCTGAAAGGCAAAGATCTCGACGCGCTGTCCGACGATCCCGACGAACTGCAGTCCGAACTCGAGGCCCTGGCCGGTCCCTCGGCCGGTCCGAACGGCGGACAGATTTACATTGACGGCTTCACCGGCGGCCAACTTCCTCCCAAATCCTCCATCCGCGAAATTCGCATCAACCAGAATCCCTTTTCGGCGGAGTACGACAAACTGGGATACGGCCGCATCGAGATTTTCACCAAGCCCGGTACCGACAAGTTTCACGGGCAATTGCTGATTGACGGCAACGATTCAGCGTTCAACTCGCGCAACCCTTTCTCGCCCGCGGAGCCAGCCTATTACACGACATTTTTCAGCGGCAACCTCAGCGGCCCCATCAACAAAAAGGCCTCATTTTTCCTTGACGTCGAGCGGCGCAACATCAACAACGTGGAAGTCGTCAGCGCTGAAGTCCCCTGCGCCACGGATTTTGGGCCAGACTGCCCAACTGGCGTACCCAATTTCACTCCCGTGCCGTTCAGCGCGGCGGTCGCCAACCCGAATACGCGGACGACTATAAGCCCGCGTCTCGATTGGCAACTCACGCCGAGCAATACGCTGACGTTGCGCTACCGCTACGTCGAAAGCAACCAAACCAACGGCGGAATCGGTCAATTCAATCTCGCTTCACAGGGATACAACGTCGCGAATAAAGAGCAGGTTATACAAGCGGTGGATACGCAAGTGATCAGTCCGAAGATCGTGAACGAAACGCGATTCCAGTTCACTCTCGATCAGGATAGCCAGCTTGCCCAGAATTTCACGCCATCTATCTCCGTGCTCGGAGGTTTCAACGGCGGCGGTAACAGCCAGGGTGCGGTCGTCGGAGACGACAATACGACCGAAATTCAGAACTACACCTCGATTTCTTTCGGCAAGCATTACCTCAAATTTGGCGGCAGGCTGCGCTCCTACCAGTTGAACAACAACACCAACGCCTTTTTCAACGGCAACTTCACATTCGGATCGCGCGAGTTCCAGGGTCAGACGCTGACGGGACTCGAAGCATATCAAATCACGGAGGCGGGCATCGCGGCCGGGTTGACGCCTGAACAAATCCAGGCCCAAGGCGGCGGCCCGAGCCAATTCATCATCAGCACCGGCAATCCCTTCATTACCGTGAATCAGTTCGACATCGGTCTTTACGTCCAGGACGACTGGCGTTTTCGTCCCAATATCACGCTGAGCGCCGGGCTTCGCTTCGAGACTCAGGACAATATCCGGCCGCATGGCGATCTGGCGCCGCGTCTTGGATTCGCGTGGGGTCTCGGCGGCGGAAAAAACAAGGCCGCGAAAACTGTTCTGCGCGCGGGCTTCGGATTTTTCTACGACAGGTTCACGGACACCTACGTCCTCCAAGCCGAGCAGCAAAACGGAATCAACCAACAGCAATACGTCATCAACAATCCGAATTTCTATCCAACCATTCCCCCGATCAACTTGTTAGCCGCCAGCAGCACGAGTATTCCCACGATTTACCAGATCAACCCAAATCTCCGCGCACCGTATACCATTCAGACTGCCGTCAGCCTCGAGCGCCAACTGACGAAGAGCGCGACGATGGCGGTCACCTACATTAATTCGCGCGGCGTCCACGCGCTTCTGTCGCAAAATATCAATGCGCCTCTGCCGGGAACTTATGATCCCGCCGATCCCGCGAGCGGTGTTAGACCTCTCGGTGTTCTCCAGAATATCAATCAGTTTCAGTCCGACGGCATCTTCAATCAGAATCAGCTGATCGCGAATTTCACCGTTCGGCTCGGCTCGAAACTTTCGCTGTTTGGTTATTACACGTTGAACGACGCCAAGAGCGACACCGCCGGCGCCTCGAGCTTTCCCGCGAATCAGTACGATCTGGCGCAGGATTATGGACGCGCCGCCTTCGACGTCCGCAACCGCATGTTTATTGCCGGAAGCTGGTCCGCGCCGTACGGCATCCGCGTCAGCCCGTTCATAGTTGCAGCTTCCGGCGCGCCATTTAACATCACCATCGGCGAGGATATTTACGGCCAGGGCGTCTTCAGCGAGCGCCCTGCCTTCGCCACGTCGGCCACGCTTCCGCAGAATCTCGTTGTGACGAAATACGGAAACTTCGATCTCGCGCCCGCAACCGGTGAGCCGCTCATTCCCGTTAACTATGGCGACGGTCCCGGCCAATTCACGATGAATCTTCGCATCAGCAAGACGATTGGCTTGGGGAAGAAGCTCGAATCTGCTTCGGCTGCTCCCAGCGGCGGGGGCGGCGGGCAAGGCGGAGGCCCTGGTGGAGGCGGTGGCGGAAGCCGTGGCGGCGGAGGGGGAGCTGCGCCAGGAGGCGGTCTCGGCCCCCGCGGACTCAGCGGCAGCGGTGGCGGCGGCGGAGGCCCGTTCAGTTTCGGATCGACACCACGGAAATATAATCTGACGCTCGCCGTCTCCGCGCGCAATCTGTTCAACAACGTCAATCTCGGCATGCCTATCGGCACGGTGACGTCGCCTCTCTTCGGCCGCTCCAATTCCATCGGCGGAATTTTCAGCAACGCGACATCGTCCTCGGCCAACCGCCGCATCGACCTCCTGCTAACTTTCAGCTTCTAACTGCCCCTCCACCAGCCAGCCAAACAACAACCCGGAATGCATTCGTAGCGCCGGCATCTTGCCGGCGTTTTTCTTCGCGCCGCCGCAGGCCAAAATCGCCCGCAATAAAATCATCATTCAGAGCCCCGAGGCTCCCGCCTCGGGGAACACTTGTAGCCCATTCGAGCGCGCCAATACCCCGACGAAAATGGACAATTTGCCCCCGTACGTACAGAATGTTCGCACGTGGTTCCAGCTTAGTATCGAGGCTCAAAAGGCGATGAGAGAGAAATTCGTATACGCGGCTCTAGCTCTGGTGATTTGCGGCGCAATTTATCTTGTGACACAAGGAATGAATCTGCTCAATCAACCGAGCGACTTGAAAGTGGCTGGCGGCGTCGGCCTGATCGTCGCCGTGATTCTCCTTTTCCCCGCGGCTATGAAATGGATATGGCATCACAAGACAACGCCGCACAACCAACTGAATCAATAGGAGAGGTAAAAGAGAAATGATTAACCGCAAGTATGGAATGCTGGCAATTCCTCTGCTCGTTGTTCTGTTTTTCGTCGGGTGCGCCACACGAATCGGCCCCGGCCGCGTGGGAATTAAAGTCGACCTCGCGGGCTCGCAACGCGGCGTCGAGGACTTACCGATTCGCACCGGCTGGGTTTTCTACAATTTCCTTTCATCCACAATCGTGGAGTATCCCACCTCGGTACAGACTGCAAAATGGACCAAGGATCCCAACGAAGGATCGGTCAACAACGAAGAAATGTCGTTCAACACCAAAGACGGCCTCACGGTCTACGGCGATCTTTCCGTTTCTTACCATCTCGATGCCGCCAAAGTTCCCGCGTTCTACGTGAAATTTCGCAATGACGACATCGGCCAGTTCACGCACGGCTTTCTGCGAAACGTCGCGCGCGATGCCATCAATCGCACGGGCTCGCAATATACCGTCCAGGAAATTATGGGCGAAAAGAAATCCGAGCTGGAACAAAATTCGCGCCTCGACTTGCAGAGACAGGTCGCTGACATCGGCGTCGTGATCGATCAATTTGGTTTCATCGGTTCACCGCGCCCGCCCCAATCGGTGATTGACGCGATCAATGCCAAGGTCCAGGCGCAGCAAATCGCCGTCCAGAAACAAAATGAATTGGTGCAGTCGCAAGCCGACGCCGCGAAGTTAGTCGCCGCAGCAGAGGGCCAGGCGAAAGCGCAAGTCGCAGTCGCGAACGGCGAAGCGGAATCGAATCGCGTTCGCGCCGCCTCCATCAGCCAAAATATTATCGAATGGCAAAAACTTGCCGTAACCGATCGCTGGATAGCCAAATGGAATGGCCAAGTCCCGCAAGTCCAAACAGGCACAAACGGCCCCGGCATGCTCCTAGACATCAAGCCAGAGCGGTAAAGCGCGAGAGCAGTAGATTGAAAATTGGAGCAGATTCTACTGCTCCACCTACAAGCCCATTAATGCCGAGCAGCCACTCGTAGCGCCGGCATCTCGCCGGCGTCTTTCCGCGGACTGCCGCCGTTCAAAATGATTGGCACGATGTCGAAGTCACTGGATCCGTTCATCATTGGGCCAATTTCCATTCTCGAATTCATTCTTCATCCTCTTCCGCAAGAAACTTCCCCAGCCGATCGAGCCGCGTCTCCCAAAGCGATCGGCGCTCGTCAATCCATCGCTCCGCCACCGTAAGCCCGCGAGTTTCGATGCTGCAAGTGCGAACCCTCCCGACCTTTTCGGTGCGCACCAAGCCGCTCTCTTCCAGCACCTGCAAATGTTGCACCACCGCAGCCAAAGTGATCGCGAGAGGCTTCGCCAATCTCGAAACCGAAGCCGGCCCTCGACTCAATTTCTCAACAATCGCCCGTCGCGTGGGATCGCCCAGCGCGTGGAAAACGCGATCAACGTGAACTCTTTGACTAAGCATGCATCCTGCCTTTCCACCCCACTCGCAAACTAGCGCGCCAGCTCGCTTGCCAATTTTTCGAGCAGTTGCCGCCAGCCAGCTTCACGTATCTGCGGACCATCCGCGCCTTCAAAAAACGCTCCCTGTTCTGTGAAGATGAGGTCCGTCCCATTTTCTGTAGCCAGGAGCTCCACAGTGGCCTGAGATGATGAGATGCGCGTATCGCCAAGAGACATGGTGTAGACAAACACAATGCGGCGATTTGGCTGAATGTCCTGATAAGTAGTCTGGTTCTCACATGCGGGCCCATCGGTAATTCGGAAACGCTTTCGTTCTTTGCCTCCCGCTCGAAAATCCATCTCGAAATCTCCAGCCTGCCCGCCCGTGGAAAACCAGCGGCTCTTCTTCGCCGGATCGGCAAAAGCGGCAAACACGCGTTCGACAGTAGCGGGATAACTGCGTTCAATAACAAAAGTGCTGTGGGTAACAGATCGTTCTTTCATGTCTTTCTTCTCCTTGGAAACTGAACGGCTCGATTCCTTAGGTCCACGCGCCGTGCGTTTCGTTTCAATCAGTGTAGTGGACACTTAAGTATTAAAACGCAATCGGGTAATTGTCAAGCGAATACTTAAGTATAGTTTTAGCCTCCAGCCGGGCACGAAGCGACGCCTGCTAGGGAAGTAACCGCATCGGAGGATTCGCCGCGCGCATCTGCGCGGCAGTTGAATGAAGCCGGAGATTTCGTTTCAGCGCGAGAAGACGGCTCCGTGTGCCATGGCCGTCCCGCTCCAACCGTGCGGCCACTTGCGGTCGGCAAACGTAAAGCCAGTCTTCCCATCCGTGCCACGAAAATCAGCATCCAAGGAAAGAGCGCCGGTTGCCGGATCCACCTTCAGCAAGTAAAGGCGGTCTGAACCGGAAGTCACCACGAGCCGCTGCGTCTTCGCGCCCCACGCCGTCCAGTGTGAAAAGTAAGCATCGCTTAACGCCAATCGCGAGACTTCCACGGGTTTGGCCGCGTTCGTAACGTCGACAACAATGAAACCGTGTATCGCCGGCACGCTCTGAACCAGATAATGCCCGACGATTGTGGGTACCCCGCACCAGTCGCCGGGAAAGACGTACACCAGTTTCGAACTTGGTTCGTTCGTGTCGACGCCGGTGATGCGCTCGATTCCGCAGCCGAGTGTTTGCACGAGGACCGACCCGTCCGGAGCGCGCCGCGCTTCTTCCGGGCTGATTTGTGAATAGCGATTCTCTCCCACATTCAGGTACGCAGTCTTGAGCAGCTTGAGATCCGAGAGGCGCCACACCTGATACGTCACGCCGCTGAAAATTCCTAGATTCTGCATGGATGAGTTTGTGGACACGACGCGGTCCAGTTCAGGAAGGACGACTAAACTGTAGGGCAACAACAACGCACCCGCAAAAGCCGGATCCGCATTGCTCGCCGAGCGAATCACTTTGCCCCGGTCATCAATCTCCACTAAGCCGCCGGTCATGCCCATTTCTCCTTCCATCCCAGCGTGGTGCTCGTGTTGAAAGGTGGCAAGCACATTGCCGTCGGGCAGTCGAAGGTAGGAGTGCGGATGCATGTAGCCCGCCATGTCGGTAAATGACGTCACAATCTTGGGATGCAGGGCATCGCGCACATCGAAGATAAAAGTCCGGCCGGCGTCGTGATCGTTGGCAAAGAGCATCCCGCTCTCGGGCATCGTGTATTCGGTGTGGTGCACGCGCATGGTCCGTTGCTCGGTGACAACCGTCGTCACGAGTTGCCCGTACGACGGCGACGCGGGGTCTGCGTCAATGACCGCGAGAAAATCGTTGCCCTGTTTCGCCGCGTCACCGGCCCAGACAAAGAGATAGTCATCCGGCGCCGCCGCTTTTTGCGCCTCAGCCGGTGCGAAAATATTTACGGCACAAAAAATCAACGCGAGCGCAAACGGAAATCGTCGCATGGAGACCTCAATCATCAATCAAAGTCACTTCGCTGGGGCAAGAGCATATCAGCCGGAATAACAGCCGTACAACGCCGGAATCGAAACAACTCATTAAGCCCGTCCTAAGGAAAGCCAGCTCACTTTCCCTGTTCACCCAGCAAAGGGCCGTATGCGCGTGCCGGCGCATCCCGACGGCAAATGGGTAGCGAAGCGGAAGGACTGAAGCCGTCGTCAGCTGCAGCCATCCGCGGCACGCTTGAAAACGTTCCCTGACGAGCGCGGCCAGTTTCGTCTGAGATTCGGACATTACCAGCAACTCGCCTTCGTTGACTTACCCTCGGGCTGGGAATTAAGATTCGCGCCAATGCCCGATTCTTCTCCACTTTTAGGGCGCACGATCTCGCATTACCGCATCGTCGAGAAATTGGGCGGTGGCGGGATGGGTGTGGTCTATAAAGCTGAAGACACGCGGCTTCATCGCTTCGTGGCGCTCAAATTCCTGCCGCAGGAAGTCGCGCGCGACCCGCAGGCACTGGCCCGTTTCCAACGCGAAGCGCAGGCCGCTTCCGCGCTGAATCATCCGAATATTTGCACCATTCACGACATCGGCGAGCACGACGGGCAGGCGTTCATTGCCATGGAGTTTCTGGATGGCGTGACGCTGAAGCATCTGATCGGCGGGAAGCCCGTCGAGACGGAAGTTCTGCTCGGCTTGGCGATTGAGATTGCGGACGCGCTGGACGCCGCTCACTCCGAAGGCATCGTTCACCGCGACATCAAGCCTGCCAATATTTTCGTGACCAAGCGCGGCCACGCCAAAATTCTCGATTTCGGCCTGGCAAAGACGTTGCCGTCCGCATCGGCGCTTTCGATGTCAGCGACACGCGAAACCGTGGACGCCGTGCCTCCTGAACACCTAACGAGTCCGGGTAGCATGCTCGGAACGGTTGCGTATATGTCGCCGGAGCAAGTGCGCGCGAAGGAGCTGGACGCACGAAGCGATCTGTTTTCTTTCGGCGCGGTGCTCTACGAAATGGCCACAGGTACACTGCCATTCCGCGGCGAAAGCTCGGGAGTCATATTCAAAGCGATTCTGGACGCGTCGCCGATTCCGCCCGTGCGGCTGAACGCCGATGTCCCGGCAGAACTCGAGCACATCATCTCTAAGGCCCTCGAGAAAGACCGCGAGACGCGCTATCAACACGCGTCCGATATTCGTGCCGACCTGAAGCGGCTGAAGCGCGAAACCGAGCCGGGACGTTCCGGGACGGCCACCGTTGCTGCTGCCGACTTGAGATCGCCTTCCTCCACTGGCAATGTCGTTCCCCATTTGTACCGTGTTGCTGCTCGAGCGGAAATAGGCGCGGAACTACAGCGGCAACGTGAAGCGGCGCATCTTTCCGGTAGTTCGGTTGTGGTCGCTGTGGCGAAGCAGCATAAAGCCATGCTCATTGGCGGAGTTGTCGTCGCGCTTCTGCTCATCGCCGGCGCCGGATACGGCCTCTATTCGTTCCTAGGCAAAAGATCCCTCACGATTCCGTTCCAAACTTTCGCCGTGACGCAGGTCACAAACTCTGGCAAAGCTCTCATCGCAGCCATTTCTCCAGACGGGAAGTACATCGTCGACGTGATTTTCGACAAAGGAAAATACAGTCTGTGGCTTCGCAACGTCGCTACCGGCAGCGACGCCCAGATTCTCACTCCTGATTCCCCGCTTGTTGAGGCGGTCCGGTTTTCTCCGGACGCGAACTTCATATTTTATCGAAAGGCAGTGGATCCCTCGCAGCAGGCGTACATTCTCTATCGCATGCCGGTGCTCGGCGGAACGCCCCAGCTTCTGGTGCGCGACGTTGACAATGGCCCGACCTTCTCGCCCGACGGCAAGCGCATGGCGTACATGCGGGCTAACGATCCGGAAGCGGGCAAATACCGCCTTCTTACCGCGAACCTTGACGGCAGCGATGAGAAAGTGCTGCAAATCGCCCCGCTGCCGTTTCCGGATTCGCTCTCCTGGTCGCCGGACGGGAAGAGCATCGCGTTTATCTCTTACTCCAACGCCAAGGCGCCAGCGCAGATCAGTGTGTTCGACATTGCCACTGGCAAGGACATTGCGCTTACCGCATTCTCCGAAAGGACTTTTGCCGATCTCGAGTGGACTCCCGACGGCCGCGGTCTTCTCGTCAATTATGCAGATCGCATGTCGGGCTCGACCAACCAGCAAATCGGCTTTGTCTCCTATCCCGATGGGCGATTTCAATCGCTTACGAACGACGTCCACGGCTATCAAGACCTGAGCATTTCTGCAGACAGCAGGTCCATGGTTTCCGTCCAACAGCAGGAATCGGACTCCGTCCATGTGCAGCCTACGGCAGGCAAGGGATCCTCCGTTGAAGTCAAGGGCCTTCCGAACGAGGGTGAGGTCGCCGCGGTTGACTGGGACGCGCACGGAAACTTAATTGTCGCAACGTCTTCCTCGCTCCTTCGATTGTCACTCGATGGAAGCCAGCAATCGACCCTCCTGTCTGATCCCAGCGCCACTATCCTTTCGGCGTCTGCGTGCAGAAACGGCGGGCCGATTCTGTTGGGTTGGTACCTGAGGGGGGGACAAACCACGAAGAACGTCTGGCGAGTAGATGCCGATGGGTCACATCCAATGCAGCTCACGAACGGCAAAGACGAAGAGCTACCGCTATGCGCGGCGGATGGAAAGTCGACCTACTACTTTGACGGTGCCAGCTTCCGCTTGATGAGAGAGCCCATTGATGGCGGGCCCCCGGAGCTCGTGGAAGGCAGCGCCATACCCAACGGATATGTCTGGGGAGGTCTGAACTTCTCCCCCGATGGCAAGTGGATTCCAGAGATCGCGGCCATATCGGATCCCGCCACTCATTCCCCCGCAAACAAAATCGCTCTCATCGATGTGAATGCCAAATCCGCAGCGTCCACGAGGTTTCTAGTTCCGCGTCCCGATTTTGCGGAGCCCTTCTCGTTCACCCCCGATGGAACGGCCGTAACGTATAACATTGTCGAGGATGGCGTCAGCAACGTCTGGGAGCAACCCCTCGATGGTTCGCCGGGACATCGGCTGACGAACTTTACCTCCGACCGCATCCGCACATTCCGATTTTCGCCCGACGGCAAGTCGCTCGCCGTCGTTCGCATCCACGTTGTCTCCGACGTAGTCCTCCTGCGCGACACACACTCGGCATCACGATAGCCACCTGTCCGGCAATCTAGTCTTGTCGCCAGAATTTCTCGCTGTGGCATACTGCCTCATCGCGGATGCGTTCGCGCCAGTGTGGGGCTTTACCTGCCACACTAAGAATTGCCAAACGGGACTCACGAATTGCGAAACAAACTCTGGATCGGGCACCTCGGGTTCGTCCTGCACGGAGCGGCCAATACGACCCTCGGCCCGATTCTTCCCCTGCTATCGCTGCGCTGGGCGCTCGATGACGCCCACGCGGGCCAGCTCTTCACCGCTGAGTTTTTGGGAGCGGTAATCGGAACGGTTCTATCAAGCCGCTTGATGATGTGGCTCGGCTGTCGCCGCGCGGCGGCGCTTGGCATGCTGCTTATGGCCGTGGGTCTCGCAACGATCGGCGTAAGCGGTCCCTTCACCGGCAAGGCTTGCATTTTCTGTCTCGGTTTTGGTCTTGGCGTGAGCGTCACACCGATCAATCTCTGGATCACACTCTCGGAGCCTGAGCGCAGCGCGGCCGCCGCAAATCTTCTGAACGCATCCTGGTGCATCGGCGCGGCCACTTCGGCTCCGATCATCACCTTCCTCGTACTTCGCGCCAGCCTCTCCCACATTCTCGATGTAATTTCGATTCTCTTGCTGATGATGGCCGCTCTCTTGGCAGCTGAACGCGAATCGCTTCCGCCGTTTCCCGCGCCCGTGGACCCGTCGGAAGCCATCGCGAAATCGCGCAGCGCCACGCGACGCGAATTCATCATCCTTATATCTGCAATGATCTTCGTTTACGTTGGCACGGAATCCGGTGTCGGTGGCTGGGTGACCACGTACGCCAAGCGCTTGAGCCTCCTGCCGGCAGCAAGCATTGGTTTGGCACAATCCACGTTTTTCGGCGCGCTTCTCGTCGGCCGCGTTGCAGCTCCGTTCATCCTCAAGCGAATGAAGGGAGCGAATCTCGTGCTGCTTAGCGCGGGTGTCTCCGTCGCGGGAATGCTGCTCGCCGTAACCGCGTCGCAAGCAGCTCCAGTCCTCGCCGGCCTTTTCATTGCGGGGATCGGCTTCGCTGCCATCTTTCCGACAACTGTTGCGACCTTCTCCGATCGTTTGGGTGCCGAGTCAATGCGTTTGGCAGGATGGATCTTTCCGCTCGGCTACGTTGGCGCGGCAATCATTCCATTCGCGATGGGAGCGGCTTCCGAGAAATTACACAGCTTGCGTTTCGGAATGGCCGTGGTCCTCGCATGCGCTTTGATCCTCTGCGCGATTCAATTCGAGATCATCAGGCTACTTCGCCGCGGGCCTGCCGCCGGCTGACAGCCGGCCATGCGCACTGTACCCCAGGCGTGTATTTTCAGTCGCCCCGCAGTATCATAGGCGCTCTTTCAGGGTGAACATTCCCGGTGGCCGGAGGGTCCTCCCCATGGCTCATCGTTTCACGATTGGCGTCGAGGAAGAATTTCAGATTATCGATCCTGCGTCGGGGGAGCTTCGCTCGCACGTCAGCGAGTTGATTGCCGCGAGTTCTCCGGAAGTCGGCGAGCAAATCAAGCCGGAACTTCACCAATCCATCGTCGAGATGGGCACAAAAATTTGCGAAAGCGTGGATGATTTGCGTCCGGAAATTTATCGCATGCGCCGCGAGCTTGTAAACGCGGCGGACCGCGACGGCTCGCAAGTCGCCGCCGCCGGAACACATCCTTTCTCAAGCTGGATTGATCAAGTAATTTCTCCCGGAGAGCGATACAACAACATCGTTGAGGAATTGCAACAGCTCGCGCGTTCGCTTCTGATTTTCGGCATCCACGTGCACGTCGCCATGCCGGATCGCACCACCACCATCGCCTTGATGAATCAGGTGGGCTACTTCCTGCCGCACTTGCTGGCTCTTTCCACGAGTTCGCCATTTTGGATGGGCCGCGATACCGGCCTGAAATCTTTCCGCACCACAGTTTTTCGCAGATTCCCGCGCACCGGGGTGCCGGACTTTTTCGCGTCGTGGAGCGACTACGACGATTACGTAAAACTACTCGTCGAGCTTCACTGCATTGATAACGCCAAAAAGATTTGGTGGGATGTTCGGCCACATCCGATGTTCGGCACTCTCGAATTCAGAATTTGCGACGTGCCCACGCGCGCTGAAGACTCCATCACTCTCGCTGCGTTGACGCAGGCCATCGTCGTGAAGCTGCATCGCCTATACACTAAAAATCTCGGCTTCCGTCATTATCCGAAGGCGCTCATTGAAGAAAATAAGTGGCGCGCCGTGCGATGGGGAATTGACGGCAAGCTGATTGACTTCGGCAAGCGCGAAGAAGTGCCCATGCGCGAACTCGCGCTCGAATTGCTCGAATTCATAGATGATGTCGTGGACGATCTCGGCAGCCGCAGCGCCGTGGAAGGCGTTCATCGAATTCTCAGAGAGGGCACCAGCGCGGAGCGTCAGTTGGAAGTATTTCGCCAAACGGGGAGTCTCCAGGCCGTTGTGAGGCAGCTCGTCGCCGAAACGCGCGAAGGCACGGACCGTCCCAACGCATCATCGGCGGGCCGAGATTGAATTTCGCGGAAGAAATTTGCGATTGAAGTTCCCGCGCTCGAACGGAATTCGAAACTTTCGCTGTGAGGAGTGGTGGTCATGAAGATTGGGCTCATGTGTGGACGGGAATTCAGTTTTCCTCCTGCGTTCTTGCAGCGCGTCAACGAACTCGGCGAGAAAGGTGGAATCACCGCCGAATTTGTAAAGCTCTCGGGAACGAAAATGGGCGAGTCCGCGAAATATCGCGTGATTGTGGATCGCATTTCGCACGAAGTGGAATATTACCGGGGCTATCTGAAGCACGCCGTGCTGCAAGGGACTTACGTCATCAACAATCCGTTCTGGTGGACCGCTGACGATAAATTCTTCAATTATTCCGTGGTGAAAAAACTCGGCCTCGCAATTCCGAAGACGATTTTACTTCCGCAAAAAGGCTATCCATCGGATGTGGACATAAATTCAGAGTCGCTGCGCAATCTCGAGTACCCGATTGATTGGGACGCGCTCCTCGATTACGTCGGCCGTCCCGCGATTTTGAAACCATTCTCCGGCGGCGGTTGGAAGCACGTGTACAAGGTGAACAATCGGGAAGAATTACTCGCCGCTTACGATGGGACGTCGCCGTATTGCATGACGTTGCAGCAATTTATTAATTTCGATAAATACGTCCGTTGCTTCACATTTGGTAAGAATGAAATCTTGCCCGTTGCATACGATCCAAAGGATCGAAAATATCTAGTGATTCACGACTATTTGACTCCGGAGCTGGGGGATCGCGTGGTGCGCGACGCGCAACTCATTAATCAGGCACTCGGTTATGAGATGAACACGATTGAGTTCGCCATTGATAACGGAATTCCGTACGCGATCGATTTTCTGAATCCCGCGCCCGATTTTGAGCGCGATCGGATCACTGAATTTTATTTCAAGGAAGTGGTGGAGCGCATGGCGAAACTCGTCATTGACCGCGCGCTGCGCGGAGCGCCATCGAATCCGTGGCCGCGCTGGGAAGAAATGCTGGGAATCGGAAAGCCCGCGGGATTTGTGGGCGCTCCGGGCGCGACGCAGGCGGGGGCAAAATCCGCATGAAGGCAGTACGCCTATCGCAAGCGGGAGCAAAATCAGAGTGACGACGCCGTTCGCATCGCAAGTGGAAGCAAAGTCGGCGTGACGGCATCGGGCCCATCGCCGCTCGGCGAAAACGCCGGCCAACGCGCCGCGGCGGCATCGGCGTCTCCGGCGGAATTTTGGAACTCGCTACTGCGCTCGGATGTCGAGCTGCAGCCCGCGTATTTCGCGGAGCTGGCAGCGAAGATGCGCGAGCGAAAACTTACATTCGGGGATCGCCTGCATTGTCCGTTTCTGCGGCCATTTTTTCTGGACGAGCGCGATGAAGCGCGCGTGCGCGCTGTGGCGGAAACCATCGCCGTGCTTGGCGAGCGCGTGGTACAGGCGGCCCTCGAGTCGAAGGAGCTGATGGCGCAGTTCGGGCTTAGGCCCGAAGAAGAGCGCCTGGCGCGGATCGAGCCTGGTTACGCGACGGCGAGCACGGCGTCGCGGCTTGATGCGTTTCTGCTGCCCAACTCGCTCGAATTCGCGGAGTACAACGCGGAATCGCCGGCGGGGCTGGGTTATTCGCAGACGCTTTCGGAGGTGTTCAGCGATCTTGAGGTGATGTCGCGGTTCCGCGAGGCTTTCAGCGTCCGCAGTTACCCGCTGATGGAATCGATTCTGGACGCGCTGCTGGCGAGCTATCGCGATTGGGGCGGCACATCGAAAGCGCCGCAAATCGCGATCGTGGATTGGCGCGGCGTTCCCACGTGGAGCGAATTCGAAATCCTGCACGCGCGCTTCGAAAAGCTCGGCGTGCCCACGATCATTTGCGACCCGCGCGATTTGGAGTTCGACGGCAAGGCGCTTACGGCGCAGGGACGAAAGATTGATTTCGTTTACCGGCGCGTGCTGATCAACGACATGATTGCGCGGCCGGCGGAATGCGCGGCGCTGCTTTCGGCGTACGAAAGCCGCGCCGTCTGCATGGCCAACACGCTGCAATGCAAAATCCCGCATAAAAAGGCTTTTTTCGCGGTTCTCACCGATGAACGGAATCGCGAAATGTTCAGCCCCGAGGAGCGCGAGCTGATTCGCAGGCACGTTCCGTGGACGCGCCTCGTGGGAGAAATTCGCACGACGCGCGCAGGCGAGACGATTGATTTGCCTGCGCACATCCGCGAGCATCGCGAAAATTTCGTGTTGAAGCCGAATGACGAATACGGCGGCACAGGCGTGATGCTGGGATGGGAAATGGATGCGGCGGCGTGGGATGGGGCGATCGAGCGCGCCGTGAAAGATGGCTACGGCGCTTGGGTGGTGCAGGAAAAAATTGCGGTGCGGCGCGAAGTATTTCCGTTCGTCGAAGCGGGCGGCAAAGTGACGATGAAGGACATGCTCGTGGACCTCGCTCCCTATCTTTTCCGCGGCCGCCTCGCCGGCTTCCTCACGCGCCTCAGCTCCACAGGCCTCGCCAACGTGACTTCGGGCGGCGGCCAAATCCCCGCCTTCGCCGTAAAGCGCCTCGCGCAATAAATTCCAGCTTCAAATTCTCATCGGCGTTATGATTGCGTCGTCCATAGGGCCATTCACACAGAATTACCCCCTGGCAAAATTTATTTCCGGAGGAAAACTTTGAAAAGCAGCCGTGCGTTTTTCGTCGTCTTGTTTTTGTTCCTGTCCATTTCCGTGGCTCAGAATGCGTCAGCGCAATCCATCGAGCGCACTGACGTCTACCACGTTGAATTCCTGAAAGCGGCACTCGGCAAGGCCGGGGCATTGGCCGATGTCCTCAAGACCCCAAATCCCAAGTCCGCGATGCCCGGACATTTCATCCTCCTTCGCCATCAGGAAGGCGAAGATTGGGATTACGTTGTGATCCAGCATCTCGGCGCGAAGGCCACCATCGAAGCGGCCGGCAATCCACCGCCCCCGGGAGCGCGTGACCTTGTCTCGTGGCACACGGATACCTATGTCAACGGCCCGTCATGGCCCGCATTCGTCAAAGCTCTAGGCCTCGGCGACAACGCCGCAAAGTCTTCAGGCTCCGTTTACGTCGTCTCCGTTTTCCGCTCCGCTCCCGGACATCGCGAAGAGCTCGAAAAGAATCTCAGCGCGGCGCCCCCGTCGGGCGATACATCATCCGGCGCCGTCTTTCTTACGCATCTCGAAGGCGGGCCCTGGGCTTTCCTCACCATCACGCGTTACAACTCGTGGCAGGATTTCGGCACGAGCGAAGCCAGCAGCATCGCCGAATCGAATAAGGGCAATAGCGGCTGGTTCACGATGCGTGAACACGCTTCCTATCACGCCGACACCATCGCCGACCGCATCGCTCCGTAAGACTGCGGCTTCGAATCCGTCTGCTCCGGTTTCCGCCCTCGCGAAGCCGGAGCAGCCGAGAATCATTCCTAGCGCCGCACCGATTTTCGCGCCGCATTCGTCCAGGCCCCACAATCTCTCCGATGCCCTTGGCGCGATCCTGCCCAGTTGCATCCACATACCGTGTGGGTTGAAAACCGCCAAAATGACGATGTAAGACTGTAGCGCAGGCTTACCAATGGTAGGTTCGCGCGGGCTCAAAAGTTGTATACGAGTTTGGAAATTGAAAGAGGCTAAGGGGAGAAGGGCGCCGGGACCGAAAGGCCTCACGTTTCGTCCCGATTTTGTCGGGCAGGGGACCCGTTCGAGGCGCACTTTGGGGGCTCAGGCGTAGATGTGCACACTCGACCAACACGCGCTACTGACGTTTGCGCGGTTGTGCGTGACGCTTCGCCGAGGGAACGTATTGAAGTTTGCGCTTAAGGCTAGGTGGTGGGATCGCGATGAGGACTGGGCGGAATCGGTCACGGCTAAGGTGAGTGAGACGACGGGCGGAAATTGAAATGTAGCTACGGTCTTTAGACCTGAGGGTTCTAGCCCACCAATATTTTCGTTGGTAGAATGTATTGTTATCGCCAGGGCCGGCCTCAGTGGGTTCTTCGGCGATACGTATGCGACCATGACCAACCACGAACTTCCGCGTATGACCGCGTTCTGCGACCGTCTCATGAAAGAGGGCGTTGATGGCCGAGGAGACGAGGATGCTGTTGCTCGCACCTGCTTGTTGACCCAGCTTGCCGTAGAGCTCGGAAGCAAGGATATCCTCGCTTGTGCCCTTGCCTGGCACGAGTCTCTTGAAAAAAAGGGCATTCGTGACGAACTGGCGATTGAGCTTGATTACAGCAGGGCGAATGCTATCGCCGGCAAGAGTACGGAACCGAGTGGCGATGGGAACAACCCACACTAGCGCGCGAGATATTCTATCTTCGCCGTGCGATCTCGCACCAAAAATTCACACAGATTCCCGATATCACCAAGTGCCTGTGCCTGAACAATCTTGGCAATCGCCTGAAAGTTGCGGGCAGCTGACGCGATTCCTTCCACGTCCAGCACCGATTCGATCCAT
>Ga0302177_10000416_pt1 | contig 33183 bp, 27 predicted proteins | sample I_Palsa_E1_2_FD_198780 | JGI IMG/M metagenome (GOLD analysis project Ga0302177, IMG submission 198780) | Peat permafrost microbial communities from Stordalen Mire near Abisko, Sweden - I_Palsa_E1_2 | ecosystem: Environmental > Terrestrial > Soil > Palsa > Peat permafrost | place: Sweden... | reverse complement strand
ACATCGACAGCCAGCAAGGCGCAGGCGACGCGCTCGACTGGGCTTTCGGTGCACTCGGCCTGCAAGATCGTGCCAAATATATTGCAACCCTTTATCTCAATGACCTTGCGGACGTCATTCGCGATGCCATCGACCCGCGCTTCGAATTCGTACGCTATGCGGAATCGCTGGCGTCGAGTCAACCGACGTTCGATCAGCTGCATGCCGCGCTCGGTGCTCCCCACAATCTCGTAGATGCATCCCTGCATGCGCTGACGCTCGAGGCGCTGTCACGGTATCAGCCGAATCTGGTGCTCATCACCGCGCCTTTTCCGGGCAACGTTTACGGCGCCTTTCGCATCGCACAGTCCATCAAGCAACGCCATCCGTCCATCGTCACGGTATTGGGCGGTGGCTATTGCAATACCGAGCTGCGCGCCATGAACGAGCCGCGCATTTTCGTCTACTTCGATTTCATAACACTCGATGCTGGCGAACGGCCGCTGCTGGCACTTATCGAACATCTGCAGGACAAGCGACCGCTCGATCAACTGGTGCGCACTTACACGCGCGAGCGTCAATATGTCGACTTCAAAGAGCCGGACATCGCTTTCTCTGAAAGCGGCACGCCCACCTACGCGGGCCTGCCGCTGGACGACTATCTGTCAGTGCTTGACATGCTTAACCCCATGCACCGTCTCTGGTCGGACGGCCGCTGGAATAAACTGACGGTCGCACACGGCTGTTATTGGAAAAAATGCAGCTTCTGCGACGTGAATCTTGACTACATTTCACGCTACGATTTGGCGACTACCGACGTGCTGCTCGAGAGAATCCAATCCCAGATTCGCGAGACCGGTCAGACTGGATTTCATTTCGTCGACGAAGCCGCGCCGCCCAAGGCTCTCAAGTCGCTTGCGAGCGCGCTGCTGCAGCGGAAGCTCGATATCTCGTGGTGGGGCAACATCCGCTTCGAGAAGTCCTTCGATGCCCGCCTTTGTCGACTGCTGGCCGAAAGTGGCTGTATCGCCGTCACCGGCGGACTGGAAGTGGCATCGGATCGTCTCCTCAAGCTCATGAAGAAAGGCGTATCGGTTGAACAGGTGGCCCGGGTGACGCGCGCCTTCTCAGACGCAGGAATCCTCGTACACGCCTATTTAATGTACGGCTTTCCCACTCAGACAGTGCAGGACACGGTCGACGCCCTGGAATACGTTCGCCAATTGTTCGCAGCGGGCTGCATACATTCGGGTTTCTTCCATCGCTTCACCTGCACCGTGCATTCGCCGGTCGCCAAACATCCGGAACAGTACGGTGTGACGTTGTCTGCGCGGCTGCCGGCCACATTCGCCAATAACGATATGAATTTCACGGACTCAACCGGCATCGACCACGACGTGTTTGGTGCGGCGCTCAAGAAAGCTCTGTACAACTACATGCACGGCATCGGACTGGATCTCGACGTGCGCGAGTGGTTCGCGCAACCTGCGCCTGTTGGACGCGTCAGCAAAGGGGCACGCCGCCGCGCCGCCCCTGCTGTGCCGCGCACGACGGTGCCGCCGAACCTGATCGAGCGCGCGCTCGCCTGAACGCGCCCGCGTGCTCATCGCTTTTAACAAGCCGTTCGGTGTCGCCTGTAAATTCAGCCCCGAGCCGGGCCACAAGACGCTAGCGGATTTCATTGACGTGAAAAGCGTCTATCCTGCCGGCCGCCTCGATACCGATAGTGAAGGTCTCGTGCTGCTCACCGACGATGGGGCCTTGCAGGCGCGCATCACCGAGCCAAGGCACCATTTGGCGAAGGTGTACTGGGCGCAGGTGGAAGGTTCTCCGTCTCAAACAGCACTCGATCAGCTGCGGACGGGCGTGACTCTCGGCAACTTCACGACGCAGCCCGCGAACGCTAATCTCATTGTGGAGCCGCAGGAGCTGTGGCCGCGCGATCCGCCTATCCGCTATCGAGCTAAAATTCCGACCGCGTGGATTGAGCTCACGATCCATGAGGGCAAGAACCGCCAGGTGCGGCGCATGACAGCCAAGGTGGGGTTTCCGACGCTCCGCCTGATACGCGCGGCCATCGGTAAGGTAGGTATAGAAGGGTTGGCGCTGGGTACGTGGCGGGTAATCGGACCGGAATTCCCGTGGGGAGGCGAGCGATAGACGTGGAACATCACTCGCGCGCTTCGCCTCCAAACTCAAGGCCGGCGCCGGTACGGTCTGTATGTGTGAGCCGCGGCAGCCGTCGGGCCTAATCCGGTTTGCAATTTGACAAGCGAATGGATGCAATCGAATTAAGCAGGGGGGAACAATGAGGCAACCTCGTTACTCGCGGATGGAAACAATATTCGGTGTCTGCATCTTCATGGCTTCTGGAGCCGTCGCTTTTGCACAAACGTCGCCCGTAGCGTCGTCGCCATCGCAATCACAGGGCAACGCAACTGTCGCGACGATACCAGACGCGGCCGCGCTGAATAAGATGGCCGCGCGCTTTGCGCCGGTTGCGTTGCGCGCCGATACCTCCGGATTGTCGGCAGGTGACAAGGCGGCAATCGTCAAGTTGATCGATGCAGCCAGGATCATCGATACCTTGCAACTGCGTCAGCGTTGGGCGAACAATGAGACGCTGTGGTTGACATTGAAAAAAGATCGGTCGGCGCTTGGACTTGCGCGGCAGAAATATTTCTGGTTGAACAAGGGGCCTTGGTCGATTATTGACGGCAACCAGTCGTTTCTGCCGGCGAACTTTGCGGGCTTCGCGATCCCCGCGGTGAAACCGGACGCCGCGAATTTCTATCCGGCCGGCGCCAGCAAGGGCGATATCGAGAAATGGATTGCGTCGCTTGCGCCGGCCGACAAGGATGCGGCGCAATGGTTTTTCACGACGATTCGGGCCGGCCGGGATGGACAATTCAAGGTGGTCAAGTATTCCGACGAATATCGCGTCGAACTTGAACAACTGTCGACGCTCTTGAAAGCGGCGGCCACTTCCGCCGACAATGCATCGCTGAAGAAATTTCTAAGCTTGCGCGCGGATGCGTTCTTGAGCAACGATTATCTGGCATCCGATTTTGCATGGATGGATCTCGATTCGACGGTAGACGTCACGATCGGACCTTACGAAACCTACAACGATGAATTGTTCGGGTACAAGGCGGCGTTCGAAGCATACGTCAATATCCGCGACCAGAAGGAAACGAATAAACTGAATTTCTTCGGCAGGCATATGCAGGAAATCGAAGACAACCTGCCGCTCGCCGCCGAATATCGCAATCCGAAGGTGGGTGCGTTAGCGCCGATGGTGGTGGTCAATGAGGTCTACGGCGCCGGCGATGGCAACATGGGCGTGCAGACTGCTGCCTATAATCTGCCCAACGACGAGCGCATTATCAGCCAGCGCGGCTCGAAGCGGGTGATGCTGAAGAATGTGCAAGAAGCCAAATTCCAGTCGATATTGACCCCGATTTCGAAGCTGGTGTTGACGGTGCAAGCGCAAAAGGATCTCGATTTCGATTCTTTCTTTACCCACATCCTGGCACATGAGATTACTCATGGACTGGGACCGCATGTGACCAAGAGCGGGGGCCGCGGCTCGACACCGCGCCAGGACTTGAAAGAAACCTACGGCACGATCGAGGAGGCCAAAGCGGATATCACCGGGTTGTTCGCGCTCGCTTACATGATGGACAAGGGGGAGTTGAAGGAAACGCTGGGACAGGGCGAAGCGGCAGAGCACAAGCTGTATAGCACTTTTCTGGCGTCGGGTTTCCGCACCTTGCACTTCGGCTTGACCGATTCACATGCGCGCGGTATGGCGATTCAAATGAATTACCTGCTCGATAACGGCGCGTTTGTCTCGCACGGCGACGGCACCTTTTCGGTTGATTTCACGAAGATCAAACAGGGCGTCGCCAAGCTCGATCGCGAGTTTCTGACGATTGAGGCAACCGGCGACTATGCCAAGGCCAAGGCGATGATGAGCAAGTATGTGGTGATTCGCCCGGATGTGCAGAAGGCGCTCGACAAGATGAAGAATGTGCCGAATGACATTCGGCCCGAGTTTGTGACGGCGATGGCGTTGACGACTGCGGCGACGGCCAAGAATGCGAATTAACGGCCTAGTCACCCCGGAGGAGACTTCATTCATCGCTCAAGAAGTAGCCGCTGGTGGCCACTCAATAGCGACTCGGATCGTTATCACCCGCCGATAGTGGGTAATCTCCTATAGTCCTCATCACTCCCACTCGATAGTGGCGGGCGGCTTTCCGGATATGTCGTAGACCACGCGCGAGATGCCCGAGACCTCATTGACGATGCGCCGTGAGACGAGCTCAAGAAACTCGTACGGCAGGCGCGCCCAATGCGCCGTCATAAAATCCACCGTCTCCACGGCGCGCAACGCAATGACGAAGTCATAGCGGCGCCCATCTCCCATCACACCGACGGAACGCACCGGCAGAAACACCGCGAACGCTTGACTCGTACGGTCATAGAGCTCGTGGCGGCGCAGCTCCTCGATAAAGATCTCATCAGCACGGCGCAGCAGCTCGAGATACTCCTTGCGCACCTCGCCGAGTACGCGCACCGCGAGCCCCGGCCCCGGAAAGGGATGACGATAGACCATTGCGCGCGGTAGCCCGAGCTCAACCCCCAGCGCGCGCACTTCGTCTTTAAAGAGCTCGCGCAGCGGCTCGATGAGCTTTAGGCGCATGTGCTCGGGCAGACCTCCAACATTGTGGTGCGATTTGATGACATGCGCCTTGCCGGTGCTGCCGCCGGCAGACTCGATGACATCCGGATAGATTGTGCCCTGCGCCAGATACTGCACGCCGGTGATCTTGTGCGCTTCCTCGTCGAAGACCTCGATGAAGTGTCGCCCAATGATCTTGCGCTTCTCCTCCGGATCGGTGACGCCTGCCAGCGCGCCCAAGAAGCGTGCCTCAGCATCGACGCGCACCACGCGCACTCCCAAATGGTCGGCGAAGGTGCGCATCACTGTGTCGCCCTCGCCCTGGCGCAACAGGCCGTGATCGACAAAGACGCACACCAGCTGAGCGCCGATGGCGCGATGCAGGAGTGCTGCGACGACAGCAGAGTCGACGCCGCCGGAGAGGCCCAGCAATACTCTGTCCTGCCCCACTTGCGCGCGCACCCGCGCCACAGCGTCGTCAATGATGTTACCGACACTCCACAGCGCCGCGCAGCCACAGATATCACGCACGAAACGCTCGAGAAGCTTCGCGCCCTGACGCGTATGCGTCACCTCCGGATGGAACTGCACGCCGTAGAATCGGCGCCGCTCATCGGTCATGGCCGCAAAAGCAATTGCATCGGTCGACGCCGTGACGCTGAATCCTTCCGGCAACACATCGACGTGATCGCCGTGGCTCATCCATACATCGAGCACCGGCGCGCCGTCGGGATGGGCTCTATCCTGCAGACTATCGAGAAGCCGGCTCTTGCCCGACACCATCACTTCGGCGTAGCCAAATTCACGCTCGGCAGATGGCGCGACGCGGCCACCTAATTGCTGCGCCATGGTGTGCATGCCGTAGCAGATGCCGAGCACGGGGACTCCGAGCGTATAAGAAGCATCCGGCGCACGCGGCGGGTCGACGTCCGTGACGGACTCCGGGCCGCCGGAGAGGATCACGCCGCGCGGCGCAAACGCCCGCACCTCAGCGTCACTGATATCCCAGGGGCGGATTTCGCAGTACACGCCGCACTCGCGCACACGCCGCGCGATGAGCTGCGTGTACTGCGCACCGAAGTCGAGGATCAGTATCCGATCAGCATGGATGTCGGGAACGCCCGTCATGACACCCGGTAGTTCGGCGCTTCCTTGGTGATGCTGACATCGTGCACATGGCTTTCGCGCACACCGGCGTTGGTGATGCGCACGAAGTGCGGTCGCGTGCGCAGCTCAGCAATGTCGCGGCTGCCGGTATAGCCCATGGCGGCGCGCAAACCACCGGCGAGCTGCTGCAGGATGGTCACGACGCTGCCCTTGTAGGGCACGCGTCCCTCGACACCCTCGGGCACGAGCTTCTCAAGCTCGGTCGAGGTGTCCTGAAAATAGCGGTCGGCGGAGCCGAAGCGCTCCGCCATCGCGCCGAGCGAACCCATGCCGCGATAGGACTTGTAGGAGGCGCCCTGATAGAGCTCCACTTCGCCGGGGGATTCTTCGGTTCCGGCAAAGAGCGAGCCGATCATCACCGCGTGTGCGCCCGCGGCAATCGCCTTGGCGACATCCCCGGAGTAACGGATGCCACCGTCGGATATGACCGGAACGTCCGCATCGAGGAGCGCCGCTGCGATGTTGGCAACCGCGGAGATCTGCGGCACGCCGACACCGGCAACGACCCGCGTCGTGCAGATGGAGCCCGGCCCGATGCCGACTTTGACGGCATCGGCTCCCGCGTCCACGAGTGCGCGCGCCGCGTCGGCGGTTGCAATATTGCCGGCGATCACCTGCTGATCGGGCCAGCGGCTCTTGACGCGCGCGACCATGTCAATCACGCCGCGCGAATGGCCGTGCGCGGTGTCGATCACGACCACATCGACCCCGGCCTCGCGCAGCGCCGCGACGCGATCGAGCGTATCGGCGGTGGTGCCGACGGCGGCGCCGACCCGCAGCCGTCCGCGCTCGTCCTTGCAGGCACGTGGAAATTCCGTGGCCTTTTGAAAATCCTTGACCGTGATCATGCCGACGAGCTCGTGCTCGCCATTGATCACCAGCACCTTCTCGATGCGATGCCGGTGCAGAAGCCCCAGCACCTCCGCTTTGGGCGCGTTCTCGCGCACCGTTACGAGCCGCTCCTGCGGAGTCATCACCGAGGACACCGGGGCGTCGAGCTTCTCCTCGAAGCGCAGATCGCGGTGGGTGACGATGCCGACCACTTTCTTGCCGACGACCACCGGCACTCCGGAGATGCCGCGGCTTCTCGTGAGCTCGAGCACCTGGCGAATCGACATTTCGGGCGACACCGTGATCGGATCTTTGATGACGCCGCTCTCAAATTTCTTGACGCGTCCCACCTCGAGCGCCTGCGCCTCGATCGACATGCTCTTGTGCACGATGCCCATGCCGCCTTCCTGAGCTATGGTGATCGCGAGGCGTGCCTCGGTGACCGTGTCCATGGCGGCGGAGAGGAGCGGAACATTCAGGCGGATGCGGCGCGTGACGGGCGTGGAAAGGTCCACCTCGCGCGGAAGAACTTCCGAGTAGGCCGGAACTAAGAGAACATCATCGAAGGTCAGAGCTTCTTCGAGGATACGCATGGATGCCGCTGGAGCCCAAAGGCTCTGGGTAAACCATCTATTGTACGCACCTCTTCCGCAAGCGCAAACCGCTTGCGCAGTGCCGCTATTTCTTGCGCCGCGCCGGTGCGGCTTTCTTGGCAGACCCGGCGCGCCTTTTCTTCGCGGGTAGCGGCGCGCGCGCCTTACGAGCGACTTTGGGCTTTACCACCAAGGCCGCAGGATCGCGGCCATCGGGCAGGAGGTCGCCCTTGTGGGGCTTACCCACGGCGGAGTCAACGATGAATTCCGCGAGCGAATCCAATTCGCGGGCGATTTTGCTGGGACGCTTCGGCATGACGCGGGAGTATGGCACTTCGGGCCCGCAGCTGAAAATTTCGGCTTGTCCAAACTGACCCGCTACCCTATGTTCGCCCGGATGAGTAGCGCTCCCCCAAGCTCCGATGTGCCTGCGCGCCGCATCTACACGATCTCGCAGCTCAACGCTGAAGCGCGCCTGCTCCTCGAGCGCGGCCTTGCCGTCGTCTGGGTCGAAGGGGAGCTGTCGAATCTCTCGCAACCCGCATCCGGCCACTGGTACTTCTCGCTCAAGGATCGCAATGCGCAGATCCGCTGCGCGATGTTCCGGCAGCGCAATATCGCCGTGGGATTCGCGCCGCGCGCCGGCCAGCAGCTGCTCGCGCGCGGCCGGGTCAGCATCTACGAAGCGCGCGGCGACTATCAGCTGAACGTCGAGCACCTGGAGGAAGCGGGCGTAGGCGCGCTGCGGCGCGAGTTCGAAAAGCTCAAGGTCAAGCTCGCCGCCGAAGGTCTCTTTGCTTTGGAGCACAAGCGGCCGCTGCCAGCTTTTCCACAGCGTATCGGCATCATCACGTCACCCACGGCGGCCGCGCTGCGCGACATCTTGCATGTGCTGGCGCGGCGCTTCGCGCCGGCGAGCGTGCTCATCTACCCCACGCCCGTGCAGGGGGCGGCGGCGGCGCCGGGCATCGTCGCGGCGCTCGAGCTCGCCTCTAAGCGCGCCGAGTGCGACGTGCTGATCCTGGCGCGCGGCGGGGGATCGCTCGAGAATCTATGGGCATTCAACGACGAGCGCGTGGCACGCGCCATCCGCGCCTGCGCACTGCCGGTGATTACGGGCATCGGCCACGAGATCGACTTCACCATCGCGGATTTCGCCGCCGATGCGCGCGCGCCCACGCCCTCGGCGGCGGCAGAAAGCGTCGTTCCCGATCGGCATACCTGGGTCGCAGCGCTCGGCGGCTCGGCCGTGCGGCTGCTTGCAGCCATGCGGCGCGAGCTGCGCGGTGCCGTGAGCCGCCTCCACACGGCTCTGCAGCGGCTGTCGCTGGCGCATCCGGGTGTGCGACTTGCCCAGCAGCAGCAGCGCCTCGATGACCTCGAGCAGCGCATCAGCCACGCCCTGCGCTCGGAACTGCACCACAAGCGCGGGCGCTTGGCGGATGTCTTTGCCCGCCTCGTGCGCCATTCTCCGGATCGTCTGGTACGCGACCTGCGCGTGCGCCACGAACTCTTCGCAGGACGCCTGCAGCACGCCTGGCTGGCGTCGATCGCGCGCGCGGAGCACCGCCTGGGCCTCGCGCAGCGCACCTTGAATAGCGTGAGCCCGCTCGCGACCCTCGCGCGCGGCTTTGCGATCATCACGCGTCCCACGGACGGCGCGCTCGTCACGGACGCTTCGCGCGTCAATATCGGCGATGAGATCGAAGCGCAGCTCGACCGTGGACGACTGCGCGCGCGCGTGCTCGGTAAAAATTGAGCCCATGAGACAGCACTCACCCGCGCGCATGATTGCAGCACTCGCCCTCGTTTGCGCCTGGCGCTGCGCCGGCGCAGCGCCGGAGCTGCCGCAGATGAGCATCGTCCCGGGAGGCGTCTTAAGCGTACGTCTCGATGCGCCCGCGACTCCGGTGCCGATTGTGACTTTTGACGGCAATCGCACTCTGGTACTCAAAGATGCGCAGGGCTGGCTTGCGATTGTCGGGCTACCCCTGTCTGCTGCTCCCGGAACGGCGAGCGTCCTACTACACAGCGGGGATGCGCCCGAAGAGCGCATCCAGTTTCAGATCACGAACAAAGAGTACGCAACCCAGTCCCTCAAGGTCGCACCGGGCAAGGTCAATCTTTCCAAGAAGGATCTGGCGCGCAGCGCGCGCGAGCACGAGCGAGTCGTCGCGACATTTGCCACCTTCAGCGCAACGCCTCCGGCAACCTTGCGGTTGCTGCAGCCCGTTCCCGGCACCCGCTCGAGCTCCTTCGGCCTAAGACGCGTCTTCAATAACGAGCCGCGCAACCCGCACACCGGCATGGACATTGCAGCTCCCACCGGGACGCCGGTGCTCGCCGCCGCCGATGGCACGGTGCTCGAGACCGATAATCTCTTCTTCACAGGCAACACCATCATCCTCGATCATGGAGAGGGATTCATGACCTTGTATGCGCACCTGAGCGCAATCGCTGTCGTGCCGGGCGCACACGTGCAGGCGGGACAGGTGATCGGCAAAGTTGGTGCGACCGGACGCGTGACGGGCCCGCACCTGCATTGGGCCGTAGTGCTGAACCAGGTGGACGTGGACCCGGCGCTGTTCCTCGCGCCCGGCACTTAGGCCAGGGCGCGTCAGCGCTCCGAGCGACGCTTGCGGCGCTCGTAGGGGTTCTCGTCGGTGCGAAATTCCACCGCCACCGGCGTTGCAAAGAGATCAAAGGTCTTGCGAAAGACATTCGCCAAATAGCGGCGGTAGGCCTCCGGCACGGAGGTCGTCTGGTTGCCGTGGACAATGATGCGCGGCGGATTCTTGCCGCCCTGATGCGCGTAGCGCAGCTTGATGCGCCGCCCGCGAACGAGCGGCGGCTGATGCGCCTCGAGCGCCTTCTCCAGTGCACGCGTGAGATGCGGCGTCGTCATCTCCCGGAAGGCCGCGTCGTGGGCGCGCACCGTGGCGCGCACGAGCTCGCCAACGCCCGTGCCATGGCGCGCGGAGATGAAGAGTTTCGGCGCGAACTGCACGAAATCGAGCTTCAGATCGAGCTGCCGGCGGATCTGGGTGCGCTGATCCTCCTCGATGCCGTCCCACTTGTTGACCGCAATGATGAGCGCCCGCCCGCGCTCGAGCGCAAGTCCGAGAACGCTTGCGTCCTGCTCGGCAACGGCATCGTGCGCGTCGAGAACGAGAATCACGACGTGCGCATCCTCGATGGCCTGCAGGGTCTTGGCAACGCTGACGCGCTCCACCACGTCGTCAACTTTGGAGCGGCGCCGCACGCCCGCCGTATCGATGAGCACGAAGTCGCGCTCGTCCTTGCGAAAAGGCACGAGGATGCTGTCGCGCGTCGTCCCGGGGTTTTCGCTCGCGATCACGCGCTCATCGCCCAGCAGGCGATTCACCAGCGTCGACTTGCCGACGTTGGGGCGCCCGATGACGGCGACGCGGATGGCGTCCGGAAATTCGGTCTGCGCATCGGAGCCCGCATCGAGCCCCGCGAGCACGCGCTCAATGAGCTCATCGCACCCCTGGTCGTGACTTGCGGAGATCGCAAAAGCCTCGCCCATTCCGAGCGCGTGGAAATCGGAAGCGGCGACGCCCGGATCGAGCCCCTCCGCCTTGTTGATCGCGAGGAACACGGGCTTACCCGCGCGGTGCAGCTCGCGCGCCACAAATAGATCCTGTGCTGTGAGACCGGCGCGCGCATCCGCGAGCAACACCAGCCGATCGGCTTCCTCCACCGCCCGCTCGGTCTGGATGCGCATCTGCGTCTCGATGCCCACGGGATTTTCGACGAGGCCGCCGGTGTCAATGACGACATAGGTGCGACCCTCGGTGCGGCCATAGCCGTACTGGCGATCGCGGGTCACGCCGGGGACATCCGCGACGATCGCGTCGCGTGTACCGGTCAATGCATTGAAGAGCGTCGACTTGCCAACGTTAGGGCGACCGACGATGGCAACGACCGGCAGCACATTCCCTCACCGGTCGGTCGAGGTGCCGGGCGCAGCCGGCGGCGCCGCTGGCGGTGCAGCGGGCTCGGTCGGCGCAGCCGCGGGTGGCGCGGAGCTCGGCGCGGCAGGGGCAGCGCTCGGCGCGGCTGCGGGTGCAGCCGGCGCCGCCGCCTGCGGCGCGGCAGGCTTGGCGTGTCCGGGCAGCGGCGTCACGCGAAAGGCGTTGATGCGGCCGCGATCATTGATGACGACGAGGATATTGCCCGCGACCACCGGTGCATTGCTGATGCGGAATTTTCCGGTGGAGGCGCGTGCGGCGATGGCACCGGTTGATTTGTCGAGCCAGTGCACGTAGCCCTGGAAATCCGCCACCACCACGGCGTCGTCGGATACCGCAGGCGCCGAAATCCCACGGTGCAAGAGCCCCTTCTGATGCCACACTTCCGCGCCCGTGCGCCGCGTGAGCGCGGCGACCTCGCCATCGGCACTCGCCATGTAGATGTTGTCAGCGTCAATTCCCAAGCTGCGATAGCTCGAGGCGTCGTGCGACCACCAGACCTGACCGGTGTCGAGCGCCAGCATGGCGACCTTGCCCTGGAAGCCGACGACGAAGATATCCTGGTCGGACACGCGCACCGCGGTATCAATGTCGACGAGGCGCTCCAACTCCGTGCGTCCGCGCGGCGGCGCCACCGGAGTCTCCCAGGCGATCGTGCCGTCGATGGAGCTCACCGCCATCACCTTGCCATTGTCGAAGCCGCAAATCGCAAGATCCCCTGCGATCGTCGGCCGCGCCACACCGCGCAGCGACAGCCGCGGCACGGCCTGCTCCTGCTGCCACAGTTCCTTGCCGTCCGCGAGACCAAGACCGCGCAGCTTGCCGTCGGCCGTCCGCACCACGACGGCGCGCGGGCCGATAGCGGGAGAGGAGAGGATTTCGCCATTCACGAGCACGCGCCAGCGCACCTTGCCGGTGGCGGCATCGAGCGCGATCACATCCCCGTCGCTCGAGCCGACGACGACGAGGTCTGCTCCCACGGCCGTCGCACCGCCGAGCTGCGCCTTGGTCTTGGTGCGCCAAATTTGATGACCCGAGGCAAGCTGGAAGGCTGCGACGTCGCCTTTGCGGCCCGCGGCGTAGACTCGATCGCCATCCACTGCAAGCGCAAGGCCGAGCCGCAGGGGCACCTTCGCGCCTCCGACGTTGGCGCTCCAGATATGTTCCACGCGCAGGGTCGCCTGCACGTTGGCAAGCTTCGCCGGCTTATCAGGATCCTTGTCCTTGGAACAAGCGGCGAGCGCGAGTAGACAGGCAATGACGATGAAGCGACGCATCGCCTATTTTGCTCCAACGGCTTGCGGCGCAGGCTCATCCGCGACGAGATCGCCGATCTTCAAATCAAGTCTCTCCGGATCGACGGTTCCGCCGGCATCCGCGGCGCGCGCCGCGCGGTACTCCTTGAGTGCAGATGCGAAATCCTTCTTGGCGTGGAAGGCGTCCCCGCGCACCTCGTGATAGCGCGGCGCAAAGCTGCCCGGGTCAACCGCTGCGAGCGTTGCAAGGGCCGCGTCTGGCTTATTCTGTGCGATCTCAACGCGCGCGAGGCGCTCGCGCGCGACGAGCGCCAGCGCATGATCCGGAGTGCGCGCCATGACGGACTGCAAACTGGAGGCGGCTTTGTCGAGCTCGCCTGCGTCCACAAACGCGCGCGCCGCGATGAGATCCGCCTCATCGAGATAAGGGGACTTGGGCTGCTGGCTCTTCAGTGTGTCGATCATCGCAAGCGCCCGCGCATTGTCGCGCCGGCCGAAGGCCTCGGCGATCTGGCGCGACTGCGCGCTCGCCTGGGTTGCAAGTTGATCGGTGTGTCCTTGCCACCAGTGCCACCCGTAGAGCAGTAGAGCACCCCCGGCGATCCCGGCAGTGATCCACGGGCCGTTCACCTTGAGCTGCGTTTTCAGCCATTCCCACTGTTCTTTTTCCGACAGATAATCGTCCACCGAACCTCCTCAAAACACCCTAACCGCTCCGACGGCTCGTGAGCCGCAGCAGGAGCTCTTCCAGCCGAGCGGCAAGCTCGGATTGCGGGCACTCCGTCTGACCCGTCTCCTCGCGCAAAGGTTTCATGGCAACGACGCCGCGCGCGAGCTCCTCGTCGCCGCAGATGAGCGCCAGGAGCGCCCCGCTCTTATCCGCGCGCCGGAACTGCGCCTTGAAATTGCCGCCGCCCAGGTTGAACTCAAATCTGCGATGCGGCAGTGCATCGCGCAGCTCTTCGGCCATGTGCAAAACGGCTCCGGACTGCGCGCCATTCACGATGACGTATACGTCCGCCACCGCGGTTGCCGGCACGTGCGCCGCCTGCACCAGAAGATCGACCACCCTTTCGATGCCGAGCGCAAAACCCACAGCAGGCGTCGCCTCTCCTCCCAGCTGCGCGATGAGTCCGTCATAGCGACCCCCCGAGCACACTGCATCCTGCGCCCCGAGCGCATCGGTCAGCCACTCGAAGACGGTGCGTGAATAATAATCGAGCCCGCGCACCAGGCGTGGGTTCACGCGATAGGCGATGCCCATGCGATCGAGCGCGGCGGCAAGCTGCGCGAAGTGCTCGCGTGAGGGCTCATCGAGGTGATCGCTGAGGAGCGGCGCTGCCGCGATGACCTCCGCCATTTGCGGGTTCTTGCTGTCGAGGATGCGCAGCGGATTGCCCTCGAGGCGGCGCCGGCTGTCCGCATCGAGCGCACTCTCGTGGCGGCGAAAATAGGCAACCAGGATCTCGCGGTAGGCGCGGCGCGCCTCGGGTGTGCCGAGCGAGTTGATCTCCAGACGAATGCCCGAGAGCGCAAGCCTGCGCCACAGACGCGCGCTGAGCGCAATGAGCTCCGCGTCCACGTCGGGACCTGCAAATCCGATGGCCTCGAGGTCGAGCTGATAGAACTGCCGATAGCGCCCCTTCTGCGGGCGCTCGTGGCGAAACATCGGGCCGATGCACCACAGCTTGTGGCGCGCGCCGCGCAGGAGGCCGTTCGATATCGCGGCGCGCACGATGCCGGCCGTCGCCTCGGGCCGCAGGGTGAGGCTCTCGCCACCCTGGTCGGTAAAGGTATACATCTCCTTTTCCACGACGTCCGTGAACTCGCCGATGGCGCGCTTGAAGAGGTCGGTGTGCTCGATGAGAGGCACGCGGATTTCCTCATAGCCATAGGAGCCCGCCACTTCGCGCGCGCACGCCTCCAGGTACTGCCACGCCGAAATATGCGCGGGCAGCACGTCGTTCATTCCACGAATGGCCTGGATCTGCTGCGCCACGCCTCAACCTTTTTTCAAAACCCACCACACGACCCCGAGCAGCACAAGACCGATCAGTGCAAAGAGCGCCGGCACGGCGAAGCGGCGCACATCGGCGAGCGGATCGATATTCGGGGGGCGCGGCAGATCCGGCAGCACCGTGCGCGCCGTCTCGTTGTACAAGGCCACAAGCTCATCGCTCTTCTCCCCGACGAGCTCGCTGTAGCGGCGAATATGGCCGCGCGTGAACACCGGCGCGCCGAAGATGTCGTAGTCCTCCGCTTCGAGCGCGATCACGCTCTTCGGATCGACGTGCAGTTTCTCGGAGGCCTGCGCCAGCGTCAGGCCCACCCGCTCGCGCGCCGCGCGCAACCGCGCGCCGATGCCACTGTGGCGAGCGCCGGGAACATCAGGTGTCATAGTGCGCTAGGAGCCGGGGTTGTGAATGAGGTCGGCGAGCGCGCGCGTTTGATCCGAAGTCGGGTAATCCATGCGCAGCGAACGGGCATAGTGCTCGGCGGCGACGCGGTCGCCCATGGCGCGCGCGATGCGCACGCCCAGAAGCAGCAAGTCGGGGGTGGCCTCGTAGGCGTCGGTGTAGTGAGTGATCACCGCGCGCGCATCGTTCAAATGCCCGCGCGCGAACTCCAGGTCCGCCAGCTGATAGGCGGCCTCGCCGAAACTTGCCTTGATGATGAGCGCCTGCTGCAGGTTCTGCTTCGCCTCATCATCGCGGTGCGCAGCACGCAGGCACACTCCGATGTTGGTGTACGCCGCCTCCGGCGTGCGATACAGAGGATTCTTGGCCGCCTGCAGGAAATACTTGACCCCCTCCTCCGTGCGCGAGGACTTGCACAGGAAGACCGCGTAATTGTTGGCGACTTCCGGATCATTGGGTCCATAGCGTAACGCCGCGAGGTACTCCTCATCCGCTCGCTTGGCATCGCCAAAGCGCTCGTAGAGGAGTCCCATCGCACTGTGCACCCTCGGGTTGTGTGGGCTTTCGCGCTGTGCGCGCTCGAGCTTCTCCTTCGCGATCGCAAGATCGCCCTTCTGCAGATACCCGAGTCCGAGCTGCACGTTGTAGCCGGCAGCTGCTTCATTGGCGCTCTCGGCGTGCGGCACCGAGCTGCAGGCGCCGATGAGGGCAAGGAGCGCAGCCGTGCTGATCCGGGCGGAAAGCGCGTAGACATTCATGACAGTACCGCAACGTTCATGTGTTTATTTCCCAGGCGCGCGGTCGTGCGATCAATCACACGGCCAGCCAGCTGTCCGCAGGCGGCATCGATGTCATCGCCGCGCGTGCGCCGAATGGTGGCGAGCACGCCGCGGCCGACGAGCTCATCGCGGAAGCGCTCGATCACATCCGCAGCTGAACGCCGATAGTGCGTGCCGGGGAAGGGATTGAAGGGAATCAGGTTGACCTTGGCCGGATGCCCCTTCAAGAGCGCGGCGAGCGCGCGCGCCTGACTCACCGAATCATTGACGCCTGCGAGCATGACGTACTCGAAGGTGACGCTGCGACCGTTCTGCTCATCGATGTAGTGCCAGCAGGCATCCAATAATTCGGCGATCGGATGTTTCTTGTTGATGGGCACGAGTTCGTTGCGCAACGCATCGTCCGGCGCGTGCAGCGACACGGCGAGCGCGCAGTTGACCTCCTGCGCAAGCTTCAGGATCTGCGGCGCAAGGCCCGAGGTTGACAGCGTCACGCGCCGGCGCGACAGATCAAAACCGAAATCATCGAGAAAGATGCGCAGCGCCGGCACCACGGCGCGGAAATTGGCGAGCGGCTCGCCCATGCCCATAAGAACCACGTTGGTCACGATGCGCTCGCCCGGCAGGCCCGTCTGCGGGCCCTCTCCCAGCTCGCGCTTGGCGAGCCACACCTGGCCCACAATATCCGCCGTCGAGAGATTGCGATTGAAGCCCTCCTGTCCCGTGGAACAGAACGAGCAATCGAGCGCGCAGCCCACCTGGCTTGAAATGCACAGCGTGCCGCGGTCATCTTCCGGGATGAACACCATCTCAAAGGCCTGCGCAGCATCGGCCTTGAGAAGCCACTTTCTCGTGCCGTCTGCGGACAGGTGCGCGCTTACGATCTCGGGCGTGCGCACTTCGGTGCGCTCCTCGAGGAGCTTGCGAAAATCCTTGGCGAGGTCAGTCATCTCGCTGATGCGTCCCTCGCCGCGCTTGTAGAGCCAGTGCATGAGCTGGCGCGCGCGAAACGGTTTGCTGCCGAGCTCCAATACGAGCGCCTCGAGCGCTGCGCGCTCAAGACCGAGGAGATTCACTGTCTCGGAAGCATTAAGGATCATTTCAAGAGCGTCTGACACGGGTTCAAGCGCGCGGATAAAGTTCGGTCGAGCGGAAGAAGAAGCCGATCTCGTGCGCGGCGGTTTCCGCCGCATCCGAGCCGTGCACCACATTGCGTTCGATGCTCTCGGCCAGATCCGCGCGAATCGTACCTTTGGCGGCCTTCTTCGGGTCGGTAGCACCCATGATGTCGCGGTTCTTCGCGATGGCGCCGTCGCCTGCGAGCACCTGCACCACCACGGGACCGGATGTCATGTAGCGCACGAGATCTGCGTAAAAAGGCCGCTCCTTGTGCACGGCGTAGAACGCACGCGCCTCGCGCTCGTCAAGCTGCGTCATGCGCGCGGCAATGACCTTGAGGCCTGCCGCCTCAAAACGCCGGTAGACCTCGCCGATGAGATTGCGGGCGACTCCGTCGGGTTTGACTATGGAAAGCGTGCGCTCAAGCGGCATTCGATGACCCTTCGCGGCAAATAACGTGAAAACCCCATGGAATGCCGGAGCGCCTGGGCGACCGGCACGGCGCGTGAGTCTACTCCGCGGGAGACGCCCGGCAAAATAAGCCGGCGGCAGCCCGATCAGACGGAGAAGCTCTCCCCGCAGCCGCATTCACCCTTCACGTTGGGGTTTTTGAAGCGAAAAGCCTCATTGAGGCCTTGCTTCACGAAGTCGATGACCGTGCCATCGATGAGCGAAAGGCTGACGCGATCGACGAACACTTTCACGCCGCGATCTTCGAAAACGACGTCATCCGGAAGCGCCGCATCGGCGTAGTTGATGACATAGGCAAAGCCCGAACAACCGGTCTTGCGGACGCCCAAACGCAAGCCCACACCGGTCCCACGAGCGAATAAGAAGCTCTGCACTCGATGTGCTGCGGATTCGGTAAGCGATATCGCCATCGTGCTCGGAAAAGTCTCCGTTTCGGTATTCTACGCTGACTCACGCTCTGGACATAAGACACGCTTGCAGCGCATCTTCGACCACGAGCAACCGGCCAAGTTTCTCCACCGGCACAGCGAGCGTTTCGGCCCACTCGGCAGGTGTGCCCAGTTCAAGCCCGGATAGCGCGCGCCCCGGAAGCCGCCCCGTCAGCCACGCCATTACTGCCAGAGTATGGGGGCAGCCCAGGGCTTGGAAACGTGCATCCCTCACATTGCCGTCCTCGATGCGCAGGTGAAATCGCACCCAGCTTTGCGTATCCGCATCGCGAGCCTCGCCGCGGATGACCCCGGGCCCGTCCGGCAGGGCGCCTGCGCCCGGCAGCTCGCTAAAGAGCTGCCGCGTTATTTTGCTTAATATGTCAAACTCGATCAGGTCGCTATCGGGTGCCCATTTAGGGTCATCGTCCGTGATCTTCTGCGAAAATACGCCCGGAGACACCGCCCTCAGGCGCGTGACCTCCCGACCTACGGCTTGAAGCGTCCGGTCGATATCCGCCTCCACAGTCCCCCGCCCGAGGCTGAAGCGCAGCGTACTCTGCGCAAGCTCCCGATCGCGCCCCAGGGCGCGCAACACATAGGAAGGCTCGCCCGTGGCCGAACTGCAGGCCGAGCCGGTCGCGAGTGCAAGCTCCGTCAGGCCCGTGACGAGACTCTCTCCCTCCACGCCCTCGAAAGACACCGAGAGAATGTCCGGGATCCGCGCGGCCTCCTCCCCATTCAGATGCACGCCGCCAAGCTGCGAAAGCCCTGCCCAGAGCCGATCTCGCAGCACGCCAAGGCGCTCCGATTCACCTCTGCGGGTGCGAGCAAGCGTGCAGGCGGCGGCGAATCCGACCATCTGATGCGTGGGTAGCGTGCCGGGCCTCAAGCCTCGTTCCTGGCCGCCGCCAAAGAGCACGGGACTCAAACGCGCGCGGCTTCCCGAGCGCACATAGAGCGCGCCGATGCCCTTGGGGCCATAGAACTTGTGAGCTGTGAAACTCAGGAAATCGACCGCCAAAGTGCGCACATCGATCGCCAGCTTGCCGGCCGCCTGCGCCGCATCGGTGTGCAGCGCGATGCCGCGCTCGGCACACAGAGCCCCGAATGCGGCCATATCGGCCACCACACCGATCTCGTTATTGACCTGCATGAGGCTGACGAGCACGGTGTCCGCGCGCAGCGCGGCCGCCAGCACTTCAGGCGCAATGCGCCCGGCGCGATCCGGCGTCAAATACGTCACCGCATAACCTTCCTTTTCCAGGTGCCGGCACGGATCGAGCACCGCGCGATGCTCGATGCGGGAGGTGACGATGTGACGGCCACGGCCGGCATTGCCGCGGGCTATGCCCAGGATGGCGAGGTTATTGGACTCCGTGCAGCCGGAGGTAAAGATGATTTCTGAGGGTTCCGCGCCGATGAGCGCCGCCACTTCATCGCGCGCGCGCTCAATGCGCGCCTGTGCGCGCCGGCCCATGCCGTGGGTGCTCGAAGCGGGATTGGCGAAATCGCCCTCTTCCGTCAGGCATTCGCTCATCGCCTCGGCGACGAGCGGATCCACCGGCGTCGTCGCCGCGTAGTCCAAATAAATGGGCGCCGTCATCCTCAGCCCCGCGTGCCGGCCGGGCGACGGCGCTTCTGCACGGCGGTCAAGAAGCCGCGCAGGATGTTGACTTCGTTCACGTCAGGTTCGGCGCGCTGCAGGAGGCGTCTTAGACGCGCCATCAGGTGCGTGCCGCTCTCGGTGCGATCGCGAAAATCGACTTCCTCGAGCACCGCCGCCCAGTGCTCGTAGAGGAGCGCAAGCTCTGATGCGGAGGCGAGCGGGACCGCGCGGCTGTCGCGGACGTGCGCGGCGCCGCCGGCGCAGAAGAGCTCGTAAGCCATGATCTGCACGGCCATCGCAAGATTGAGCGACAGATAGCTTTCACTCGCGGGAATGCGGATCAGAAGATGCGCCATCTCCAGATGCTCGTTGGTGAGGCCCGTGCGCTCGGCGCCAAAGAGGAGCGCCACGGGTGCATGCGCAGCCTCCGCCACCAGGCGCGCGGCCGCCTCGCGCGCATCGATGATGCGAAAATTCTGGTCGCGATGCCGCGAAGTCGTGGCGGCAATGAAGCCGCAGCCCTCGACGGCCGCGGCGAGCGTATCGACCACGCGAGCCTGCTGGAGCACATCATCGGCACCCGAGGCGCGCGCCACCGCATCCGGATGCGGAAAGAGCTTGGGCCGCACGAGGACGAGCTCGCTGAGCGCCATGTTCTTCATGGCACGCGCGCACGCACCGATATTGCCCGGATGCGAGGGTTCAACAAGGACTATGCGGATCAACGGATGCTATCCTCGGGATGCATGCAGCCACTTCTCAACATCGCCGTGCGTGCGGCACGCCGCGCGGGCGAAATCATCGTTCGCAGCATGTCGCGCCTCGACAGCCTGCAGATCGCCTCGAAGGGCCGCAATGACTTCGTCACTGAAGTCGATCACGCCGCCGAACGGGAGATCATCGCCGTCATCCACAAGGCGTATCCCAATCATGCCATCCTTGCCGAGGAAAGCGGCGCAAGCGGCGAGGACGATACGCTCTGGATCATCGATCCGCTCGATGGCACGACGAACTTCGTGCATGGCAACCCGGTGTTCTGCGTCTCCATCGCCTGCCAGCACAAGGGCAAGCTCGAGCACGCCGTCATCTACGATCCGCTGCGGCAGGAGCTCTTTACCGCCTCGAACGGCGGCGGCGCGCACCTCGACAACCACCGCATGCGCGTCACCCAGCAGCGCACGCTCGACGGCGCGCTCATCGCGACGGGCTTTCCGTACCGCTCCAATACGCGCTACATCGACGCCTACATGGCGATGCTCAAAACCGTGATGATGAAATCCGCCGGCGTGCGCCGCGGAGGCTCCGCGGCGCTCGATCTTGCCTATGTCGCGGCCGGCCGGGTGGATGCCTTCTGGGAGATCGGTCTTTCGCCCTGGGATACGGCGGCCGGCACGCTCCTCATTCAAGAAGCTGGTGGGCGCATCGGCACAATGACCGGAGAGATCTACACTCAGAAGGGCAATATCGTCGCGGGCGCGCCGCGGGTTTACACCGCGCTCCTCGCGGCGCTTGCGCGCCACGTACCGAAGGACCTGCGCGAGGACTGATGCCGCCCTATGCAGGTACGGGCTTGCCGAGCGGACTGCGCTTGTAGCCGTACAGGAGGTACACGATCACGCCCAGCACGGTCCAACCCCAAAAACGCACCTGCGCCTTTCCGGGCAGACTCACGAAGAGATAAGCACACCCCAGAATCGCAAGCGTCCCGACGACGTTGACCGCCGGGCAGCGAAACGGTCGGGGACGCTCAGGCTGCGTCTGCCGCAGCACCACGACCGCCACACTGACGGCAATGAACGCAAAGAGCGTTCCGGTGTTGGCCAATTCTGCAATTTCCGAAACCGAGAACAGCCCGGCGATCACCGCGACGATGAGGCCGGTCACGGCGGTGATCACATGTGGTGTCTGAAAGCGCTTGTGCACGCGACTGAACACGTCCGGCAGGAGCCCATCGCGCGACATCACGAAGAAAATGCGCGACTGCCCGAAGAGCATCATCAGCACCACCGTCGGCAAGGCAACGACTGCGGCGAGGGCCACGAGATTGCCAACGGTGGCGAAGCCCAGATGCCGCAGGATGTAGGCGAGCGGTTCCGTATTACCCACGAGCTGCTGATAGGGAGTCGAGCCGATGGCGCCCGCGGCGACGAGTACATATAAAAGTGTGCACACGCCCAAGGACCCCAGGATGCCGATGGGCACGTTGCGATTTGGATTGCGCGTTTCTTCCGCCGCAGTCGCCACGGCGTCAAATCCTACGTACGCAAAAAAGATCAGCGCCGCCGCCGCCATGACGCCCTTGGCCATGCCGTCGACCTCGTGGGATCCGAAACCGTACGGCATGAACGGCGTGAAGTGCGCCCAGTCAATCTTGGGCAGCACGATGAAGACGAATGCGCACAGCGCGGTGAGCTTGACGACCACGAGAATGGAGGTCACGGTGGCGCTGGTGCGCGTGCCGATGATGAGGAGGCAGGTGACGACGAGCACGGAACCCACGGCCAAAATGTTGATGCCGCCGCCGTGCACCGCAAACATGCCCGCCTTCAGTGAGAGCGGCAGCGGCATGCCGAGGCTCTGCAAAAGACCCGCCATGTAGCCCGACCAGCCCACGGCCACTGCGGCGGCCGATACGGCATATTCCAAAATCAGATTCCAGCCGACGATCCAGGCAACGAACTCGCCCATGACGGCGTAGGAATAGGTGTAGGCGCTGCCGCTGACCGGCACCATGGCCGACATCTCGGCGTAGGCGAGCGCGGCGAACGCGCACACGAAGCCTGCGATGACGAAGGACAGCATGAGCCCGGGACCGGCGCGTTCGGCGCCGACTGCGGTGAGAACGAAGATGCCGGTGCCGATCACGGCACCGATGCCGAGCATGGTGAGCTGCAGGGGTCCGAGCGAGCGCCGCAGGCTCTTTTTCTCGGCGAGCGCAATGCATTGTTCGACTGATTTTCTGCGCCAATTCATGAGCAAACCCACCCTTAGGTCGTTCGATTGTAGGGGCGGCAGAGGCGGCAAGCCATCCTTATTAACGCCCGCGGGCGCGCCGGCGCGCGTCGAGGTGCTTGCGCAGGCGGATATTGGTCAACTCCACGGCCACCGCGAATCCCATGGCGAAGTACAGGTAGCCCTTCGGAATCTCGAAGTGCAGTCCTGAGGCGACGAGCGCGCTGCCGATGAGAATAAGAAAGGCCAACGCCAGGATCTTCAGGGTGGGATAGCGCTCAATGAACGCAGCCACGGTGCGCGCAAGCCACATCATGACGAGGATGGCGATGACGATGGCGGTCACCATGATGGCGAGCTGATTGGCAAGCGCGACGGCGGTGAACACCGAATCGAGCGACAGCACGATATCGATGAGCGCGATCTGCAAGACGATGACGGTGAATTTAGCGAAGCGGCGGCCGCTCGGTTGCGCGCGCGTGCGCTCGAGGGTGTGATGAATCTCAGTGACGCTCTTCGCCAGGAGAAAGAGTCCGCCCGCAAGCAAAATGAGATCCCGGCCTGACAAGGGCAGTTGCGCCACCGTCACCCAGGGTTGCGTCAGCCGCGTAATCCAAACAATGGAATACAGAAGCGCAATGCGCGTCAGCATCGCAAGGAGGAGCCCCACAAAGCGCGCGCGTTCCTGACGCCGCGCAGGCAGGCGCCCGACGAGAAGCGCAATGAAAATCACGTTGTCGATGCCGAGAACAATCTCGAGCGCCGTCAGGATGACGAGCGACAACCAAGCTTGCGGATCGGTCAGTAGCGCAAGCATGGCCTTCTTTTGAGTTGGGTCCTAGGGCAGGACGTCGGCCGCGGCCTTCTTCAGAGTGGGGAATACGTGCTCTGAGGTGAGCCCGCAATCAAGCGCAATGGCGCTTGAAATATAGATCGAGGAGTACGTGCCGGCGATGATGCCGATCATGAGCGCCTCGGAGAAACCTCGCAGCACCGCTCCGCCCAGGAACAGGAGCGCAACCACGACGATGGCGGTCACGACCTTGGTCATGATGGTTCGCGAGAGCGTCTGATTGATCGACTGGTCCAGTGCCAATGCCGACGCCAACCTGCGATTGGCGTGGAAGCGCTCGCGGATACGATCAAACACCACGACCGTGTCGTTTAGTGAATAGCCGATCACAGCAAGGATCGCCGCCACCACCGCAAGATCAAACGAGGTCTGCGTGATGGAGAAAATGCCGAGCACCAGGATGGGATCGTGCAGCACGGCGAGGATGGCGCCCAACGACAACCGCCAGGTGTTAAAGCGAAAGGCGATGTAAATGAAGATGAGAAGGAGCGTGAATCCCAACGCCATGATCGCGCTTTTCTTCAGCTCATTGCCAACCTGCGGGCCTACGACATCGAGCCTCAGGATCTGCGCGCCCGGGTCGATGGACTTCAGGCTCTGATCGAGCTTGGCGCGGATGGCCGCGCCATTTTGCGCGGGCGACGGCGGCAGGCGGATGGCGATGTCACGCGAAGAGCCGAAGTTCTGCACCTGCGGATCCACGAACCCCGCCGCCTCGAGGCGTGTGCGGATGACATCGACATTGGCGGCCGTGGGAAAGGACGCCTCGACGCTCACGCCGCCGGTGAAATCGATGCCGAGATTAAGTCCCCGCGTGGCGAAGGAGGCGAACGAGGCCAGCATCAGCACCACGGAAAGTCCGTACCACACCTTGCGTGTGGCCATGAATGGAAACTGAGTCGGCTTTTTGAAAAATTCCACGTGCGTGACCCCTTAAATCGGAAGCTTCGTGAGCTTGCGGCGCCCGCCATACATGAGCGTGATGAGCGCGCGGCTGCCCATGAGAGAGGTGAACATGGAAGTGGCGATACCCAGTGTCAAAACGATGGCAAAGCCTCGGATCGGGCCCGTGCCAAACACCCACAGCACAAGTCCCGCGATCAGGGTCGTGATGTTCGAATCGGCGATGGCGGAGAAGGCTTTCTCAAACCCGAGGCGTATGGCGGACTGCGGCGACACTCCCGCACGCAGCTCTTCACGGATGCGCTCGTAGATCAGTACGTTGGCATCCACCGCCATGCCCACCGTCAGGATGATGCCGGCGATGCCGGGCAGCGACAGCGAGGCCCGCATGATGGACAGGAGCGCGGTCAGCAGGACGACGTTCGATAACAGCACGCAATCGGCGACGAGGCCGAAGACGCTGTAGTAAAGCCACATGAAGACAAACACCGCGAGCATGCCGATGATGAGCGCGCGTACGCCCTTTTCGATATTGTCCTGGCCCAGGCTTGGGCCCACGGCACGCTCCTCGATGGGATCCAGCGGAGCGGCCAGCTGTCCGGAACGCAGCAATAAAGCCAGGTCCCGCGCTTCGCCGGCGGCCAGGCCTGTGATCTGAAAACTGTTGCTGAAGACGCCGCGGATGGTCGCAAGATTGATGACCTCCTCGTTCGTGACTTCGCGCGTCTCCTTCTTACCGTTCACGGTCGTCGTCTCATGACCGCGCTCGATGAAGACCACACCCATGCGCCGGTCGAGGTTCGCGCGCGTGGTCTTCAGCATCTGATCCCCGCCGCGCGCGTCGAGCTTGAGTGACACGCCCGGACCTTCCTGGGTGGCCGTGGTGCGCGCGTCGGTGAGTTCATCGCCCGTGACGATGATGTCGCGCTTCAAGAGGACGGGACGGCCGTCCTTCATCTTATAGAGCTTCGAGCCCAAGGGGGCGCGGCCGCGGGCCGCAGCCTGCGCGGCGTTGTTCTGCATGTCCTCGAGACGAAACTCCAGGGTTGCGACTTTGCCCAGGATGTCCTTCACCTCGGCGGAGTTCTGCACGCCTGGCAGCTGCACGTTGATGCGATCCAGACCCTGGCGCTGCACGATGGGCTCGGAGACGCCGAGTTCGTTCACCCGATTGCGCAGAGTGGTGAGGTTCTGCTGAATGGCATAGTCCTGGCGCTGGCGCATCTGCACCGGCGTCATCGTGGCCTGCACCGCAGGGCCGCTGCCTAAGGTGACGATCTCAAGCTTCAAGTCCGAGAGCGGCTTCACGAGTGCCTTGCGCACGGCCTCCGCGTCGGCATTCGCAGGCAGCAACACCTGCAGGCCGTTCGGCCGCGGGCTTTCGATGCTCACGAGCACCACATCGGTGAACGGCAGGTTCGCCTGGGCGAGCGTGCGGCGGATGTCCTGCTCATACCCCTCGAGGAGCTGATTGACGGCGCCGTTGATGTCGACCTGATAGAGAAGATAGAGGCCGCCGCGCAGATCAAGCCCCAGGGGCATGGGGCGCAGACCCAGGCGGCGCAGCAGCTCCGGCGCGCGCGGCGCGAACGACAGCGCCGTCAGGTACTGGGCAGCGAAGTGATCATTGACGGCGTCGCGGGCCTTCAGCTGCTCGACCACATTCGGAAAGCGGATCATGAGCCGCCCTGAGTCGATGTAGGTCTTGGTGAAGCCGACCTTCTGGTCGGTCAGAAACTTCTCAACCGCCTGCTGTGCCGGCGCATCGATGTTCGCTTTGTCTTTCCTTGCCAGCTGCAAGGCGGCGTCCTCGCCAAAAAAGTTCGGCAACGCGAAGAAAAGCGCGAGGATGAAAACGGAGGCGACGAGAATGTATTTCCAGCGGGCGTACTCGAGCATGATCAGGCGCTTTTGAGTGTGCCCTTGGGCATCAGCGAAATAACCTGAAACCGCTGCACCTTGACCCGCACTCCGTCGGCAATCTCGAGCGTCACGAAGGTGTCGCCGACTTCGAGCACGCGACCGAGAAGGCCGCCCGCCGTCACCACTTCATCGCCCGAGGCGAGTTTCGACACCATGGCCTGGTGTTCCTTCGCCTTGCGTTGCTGGGGCCGAATCAAAAGGAAATAGAAGATGGCGATGAAGACCACCATCATCAAAAGGGGCGCCAATTGGCTGCCGCCGGTCACACCGGTGCCCTGCGCCAAGGCGTCGGGAATGAGAGAATTCATGGCTGCACCTACCTTGAGGGGGCGGCATTATGCCACAGCACCTGCCGCCTCCCGGCGCTGTGCAAGATAGGCCGCGGCGAAGCTTGCAAGGCGCCCTTCGGCAATGGCGGTGCGCAGCGAGCGCATGAGGGACAGGTAGACGTGCAGGTTGTGCAGGGTGTTCAGGCGTGCCCCCAGGATCTCCTTGCAGCGGTCAAGATGCTTCAGATACGCGCGCGAGTAGTTGCGGCAGGTGTAGCAGCCGCAGGTGGGGTCGATCGGACCTAAGTCCATTTGGTGGCTGGCATTTCTGATGTTGATGAAGCCCGTGGAAGTAAAAAGATGGCCGTTGCGGGCGTGCCGCGTTGGAATCACGCAGTCGAATAAATCGATGCCCCGCTGCACCGCAGCTACGATGTCCTCGGGCCACCCCACCCCCATGAGATAGCGCGGCCGGTTCGCGGGCATTTGCGGGACGACCCCCTCCAGCACCCGCAGTCGGTCCTCCTCAGGCTCCCCGACCGCAAGCCCCCCGATGGCAAGGCCCGCCCAGTCCCGTTTCAGAAGCTCTTCGAGCGAGGCCGCCCTCAGGGGGAGAAACATGCCGCCCTGCACGATGCCGAAGAGCCCTCCCGGAGGCTCATTCCGGTGGTAATGCGCGTGGCTACGGATCGCCCAGCGCATTGAACGCTCCATGGAAATGCGCGCCTCGTTTTCGGTGGCCGGAAAGGGCGTGCAGTCATCAAGCGCCATGGCAATGTCGGAGCGCAGGGCGAGCTGCACGTCCATGGAATCCTCGGGTGTCAAACGAACTTCGGCGCCGTCGACGGGCGAGCGAAACAGCACGCCTTCTTCGGAGATCTTGCGCAGACTCGCAAGGCTAAAGACCTGAAATCCCCCCGAATCCGTGAGGATCGGATGCGGCCAGTGCATGAACTCGTGCAGGCCACCGTGCAGGGCAATGACGGCGGATCCTGGCCGCAGCATGAGATGAAAGGTGTTGCCGAGAACGATCTGAGCCCCTAAGGCCGTCAGCTCCTCCGGCGTCATCGCCTTGACGGTGCCGTAGGTCCCGATCGGCATGAAGGCGGGCGTATCGATAGCGCCGTGAGCAGTGACGAGCCGGCCGCAGCGGGCTGCGCCGTCGGTTGCCTGAACTTCGAAGGTCGGCCTCATCGCCCCACTCCCGCCTGCGGCGTCACGAACATCGCATCCCCGTAGCTAAAAAAACGGTACCCCGCCTTAATGGCATGCGCATAGGCCGCGAGCGTGTGCTCTCGGCCGGCGAACGCGCACACCAGCATGAGAAGAGTGGACTGCGAGACGTGGAAATTCGTAATGAGGCAATCCGTGACGCGAAATTCAAAGCCCGGGCGGATGAACAGGCGGGTTTCTCCTTTATACGGGGCGAGCGGCCGGTCCGCACGCGCGTCGGCAGTGGCGAGGAAGGCGGATTCCAGTGCCCGGACGACCGTCGTCCCCACCGCCACAACGCGCCCGCCTGCAGCGCGCGTGCGCTCAATGGCCTCACAGGTTGCCGCGTTCACCTCCAGCTGCTCCGCATGCAGCACAACCGCGTCCAGATTCGCCGCTCGTACCGGCTGAAAAGTCCCCGCTCCGACGTGCAGCGTAATAAACGCAGATTGGACGCCCCGCTCTTCGAACATTGCCATCAGAGTGTGGTCGAAGTGCAAACTGGCCGTCGGCGCCGCCACGGCTCCGCGTTCGCGCGCAAAAATGCTCTGGTAGCGGCCGCGGTCGCGCGCATCGGCGCTGCGCCTAATATAAGGAGGCAGGGGCACATCACCCCATTCCTCAAAGAAATCGAGCGCAGCAGCGGGCAACTCCACGCGCCACAGATCCGCGCAGCGTTCCAGGAGCCTCACGTTCCCGCCAGCCGTGATGATCGACAGGCCCTCCTTGAGAGATTTTCCTCCTTTGATCTGCACAACCGCCTGGTGAGGCTCGAGCGCCCGCTCGAGGAGAATTTCGACACGGCCGCCTGAGTGCTTTGTGCCCATGAGGCGCGCGGCAACGACTCGCGTATCGTTGAATACAAGGAGATCACCCGCCTTCAAGACCGCGGGCAGATCGCGGATCATGCGATCCCTGCAGACTCCGTTACCGCCATCCAGCACCAGGAGACGGCTGTCCGCCCGCTCTGTAAGCGGCACCTGCGCCACCCGGTCGGGTGGAATGTCGTACGCGAAGTCCTGGAGCTGCACCTGCGCATGTTGCGGTAGAATCAGAGTCAGAAAAAGCCCGAGTGGCGGAATTGGTAGACGCAGTGGACTCAGACTATAAAACTTGAGCCCTCATTAAGAAATTTTTGAGGTGAAGCCCGTCAAAGTCGGTGAAGGCCCTGAACAGCAGCTGTTCGAGCTCACGCCGAGCCAAGCCCTCCAATTGAGAGGGAAGGTGTAGAGAGCAGACGGCGGGCGCCTAAAGCCGCGAGGCCAAGGTGAAGGCGTGCTCCAGACCACGAACTTGAGCGATAGCGCTTTGGGCGGCGAAAGCCGAAGTGGTAAGAAAATCCACCGCCCTTAAAAGCGTGTCGGTTCGACTCCGACCTCGGGCACCACTAGAGCATTTGCGCCATTTCCATCGCGTTGTAGGATAGCCTCGCGGCGGCTGTTGTGTGACATTCCTGTGCGAGATATTGCCCGACCTGAACGAATCCCCCTCAACGTTGAGCGACAAACGCACCCTGAGACTGGAGCTTCTGCAACGCCGCGCGCAGTTCTTGCTTCAGATCTTTTAGCGCTGCGATCTGCTGCTTCAGGTCACGGATTTCCGCAGCCTGCCCATCAATTCTTGCAGTCAATTTTGTGCGCTGCTGTTGCATTTCGTTGAGCAGCATCGGTGCCAATTCGTCATAGCGGACGCCGTCAATCCGGCCCGTCGTTCCATTGCGAACGACGAGTTCCGGGTACACCTCGGCCACTTCCTCGGCGATCAGACCATACTGGATCGGCTTGTTACCCAAGGCGTCTGGCGTCTTGTAGCGGAATCTCACCGGGCGCAGCTGCAGCAGCCGCTCGCTCGTTTCCGCCATCGGATGGATGTCTTCCTTGTACCGTATCGACGATGACACCGTACCCAGCTTTCCGCTCGAATCGATGACGACTGCCATGCCCGGCGTTCCGGTCGTTACTCCATAGATGCCAGCGATGTAAGCGGCTGATTGGGTCGAGGTCCCGCCGATGCGGATCACCCCGCTCTCTGCCGCCACCCCTGGACTACCGATGTCGATGTCGTCACTGCCGGTCGTCAGGTTGTAGCCGGCGTGCCATCCCTCGGCAATGTTGCTGCTGCCGGTCGTGTTGGACGCGAGCGCGTGCGCTCCGGTCGCGGTGTTGTTGCTGCCGGTCGTGTTGTCAATGAGCGATTCATACCCGCAGGCTGTGTTGTTGCTGGCAGTCGTGTTGTTTAGGAGCGCCGCGAGCCCGAAGGCTGCGTTGTTGCTGCCCGTCGTGTTGGAAAGGAGCGCCTGGAACCCCAAGGCGGTGTTCTCGCTACCGCTCGTGTTGAATTCAAGCGCGATCGTCCCGGAAGCGGTGTTGTTGTTGCCGGTCGTGTTGGAAGTGAGCGCCGCCCACCCGGTAGCGGTGTTGCTGTTGCCGCGAGTGTTAGAAGCGAGCGCACTGTACCCGGAGGCGGTGTTGCCGCCGCCGCTCTCGTTGGAGTAGAGAGCCTGGTACCCGGAGGCGGTGTTCTGCGTGCCGGTGAGAACCTGCGGGTTCGGTCCGCCGAGCGCACCGGTACCCATCCCCGTGTTTTGATTTCCGTCGCTCGTGTCGTTCGTGGACGGCACCTGAGCGTAAACCGTTCCTGCAAGTGCGAGCGCGCCGATCAAGCCTAAGGTCGATCTACAGAGAGTGTTCATGGCTTATCACCCTATTTCCGTGTTGAGTGATGTGATTTACATGATGACGCGCCAAGTTCCGATCCGTTGACCGATAGCAGCTGCTCGCTTCAAATTAATTTGTTTTTGTACGCCGTTGCGAGCCCGAGTCAGGGGTTACTTTCCAACTGAGTCGACCAACCTCAAATCGCGTTGTCTCGGGTAGCGTCGAGTGCTACACCGCGAGCACCAACGGGACTGCCAACGCGCTCACTTGTTGAACTGCCTGCGGGGCTTGGCCGTCGAGTGCTCGCGGGCTCGCCCCGTGATGAACTCAGGGGACGTCGGCGCGGTGCGACCGCGCCGCAGCGATCCCTTTCGGTGTCGCCCGGCGCCACCGCCGCGCTGAGCGAAGAGCTTTGCTCTGCGGCCTTCCCTGGCCAAATGTCATATGCGAGCCGCTGATCTCCAATCAGTCCGGCAAACCATACGCGCAGACGCTGCCGCACGCCGCGTTGGTAACGTACAGAACGCCGTTTGCCACGATCGGCGGAGGATGCAGGGTGCTCCCAGGGTCTGCGGTGCTCCACAAAAACGCCCCGTTCGAGATCGCGTAGGCAGCGGTTTCCGGGTTATTGGAACCTTGCTGATCATCGTACAGCACGCCGTTTGCGATTGAGACGGACGATTGGCTTGCCATGTTAACCGACCACAGCTTGTGGCCGTTCAGCGCGTGCAGTGCATAGACGAATCCGTCGCTTCCCGTCGCGTAAACGATACCGCTGGCGAGGGAGACCGGGAACTGCGAACTATTTCCCGCGACGCTCCAAATTGGCGCTCCGGTCGTGGCATTCAGGGCAGCGAATTCGTTGGCTGAACCTGCGTTGACGTAGAGCACGTTATTGCCGCCGAGGGTAAGCCCCATGGTGCCGGTGCCGAATGCGGCCGACCATTCCAAAGTTCCATTGCTCTGCGAGACCGCGCAGATGCCCTTAAAGTTGTCGCTGTTGCTGGCGCAGGTGAAAAGACCATTCCGTTACCGACTGTGGGTGCGGCGTTGCCCAGCGTATTCGCGGTGCCAGCCACGTAAGTCCACAGCAAGTCGCCTGTGCTTGCGGAAGCGGCGACGATGTATTCGGCAGCGTCCGTCCCGCCGTTTCCATAGCCGAAATAGACCACGCCGCCGGAAACCACGGGCGGTGCGAAGAGCGAACCTTCGGGAGAGCAATTGCACGGATTGGCGAAGTGCCAGGCCATTTTCCCGGTCCCAAGCCTATAGGCACAAACACCACCATAATTCGTTCCGCCGGCTCCGCCGCTCGACGAGAAGCCGCATCCGACAAAGATCAAGCCGCTGCCGACGGCGATGGTCACGTTACTGGAGCCGTTACCGTCGTTTCCGGTGGTAATGGTCCAAAGGGTTGTGCCGCTCCCGGCATCAATGGCAGCGAGGTTGGGGACACCGCTTGCGCCTTGGCCCTGGGCGTAGATTTTGCCCGCATGGAGCGCGAATGCCGTAACGCCGCCCGGTACGCCTACGCCCCACAGCACTTGCAGCCCGGAGACGTTGGACGGGGAAATCGTCGTCTCCTGGGCGTTGTACGAGGTGTGTCCCGCATTAAAGCTCGTCTCAGGCCAGTCGGCAGCAATGCCCGGCGCCGTAATTGCGAGCGCCACGCCCCCCGCGACCAGGCACCTGGCCAGTGTTGACCACAACCGCATAGATTTTAATGTTAAATACCTGGCTGCGGATGCTGCCGTTACGGGACCTACTGCGATCTTGTTCATTGCGCGCTCCATTTAAGAACATCTGATTCACACGTTGTAGATACGACGGCGCCCGCGCCGCTCAAGTTGTAGTCGAGTTGGTCGAATCCGTGACGATGTGGGGGCACGGAACGCTGTTTGCGGCACGCGCCGAATTCTGTGGCGGGAAGCTGCGAAATAAGCGCGATGCACAGCAGGCCGGAAGCTGGAATCCACGAAATCTGTGACATCGTTTTTGTCCTAATTCCCCCGTGCAGGCACCCTCTCGCGGCGCTTCGTCATTCACAAGTAACGGGCGGTAAACTTACGGTAAACTCATCCTCAAAAAGGCCATCCGTGGACGCCCCGAGCTCTGAAAGTGGTTCAACTGTTGTCCTCATCGAAGGACCGCAGGGAGAGCTGTCGCCAGCGGCGGTGCGTGCGGAAATGGAGAAAATTCTCGCCGCCGCTTGCCTGCGCGATTCACACCTGTTGCAGCGCTTCCTGCGCTACGTAGTTGGCCACACTCTGGCGGGAGAGCGCGGGCAACTGAAGGAATACAGCGTGGCCGTGGATGTGTTCGAGCGCGACGCGTCCTTCGATCCGCGGGTTGATCCGGTGGTCAGGATGGCGGCGCGGCGGCTACGGCAAAAATTGCAGGAATATTACGCGCGCGACGGCGCGCAAGATCCCCTGCGAATCGAGATTCCCAAGGGCGGTTACTCGGCCGTTTTCCACGCGATGCCGCCAATCCGCCCAACCCCTCCCAACCCTGTGGCGTCGACGGACGATCTCGCCCGCGACGATCCAACCACCGGCAGGATCAGGCGCCGGTTCACAGGCTCCGTATGGATCGCATTGAGCGTCGTCGTCGCCTTGGGCACCGCGTATTGGGCATACGGACTGCGCACCAACGAGGCGCGAGGAGGCCCAGAAAAAATCATGCTGGCGGTGATGCCATTCGCCAACCTGAGCGGCGATTCGCAGGAGGATTATTTTTCCGATGGAATCACCGAGGAATTTATAACCCGGCTGGCGAGCATTGATCCGCAACGCCTGGGAGTCATCGCACGCACTTCCGTAATGGCCTACAAGAACACGAGCAAACATGTCGATGAGATCGGCCGTGAACTGGGCGTGCAATACATCTTGGAAGGCAGCGTCCGCCGCGACGGCTCGCGCGCGCGCATCACGGCGGAACTTGTTCAGGTCGGTGATCAGACTCACCTTTGGTCACAAAGCTACGATGGCGACAGCCACGATCTTTTGGAATTGGAGAGCCGCATTGGGGAGGCGGCGGTGAAAGAAGTGAGCGTGAACCTCAATCACGCACGCTCGACTCAA
>Ga0302177_10000415_pt1 | contig 33228 bp, 28 predicted proteins | sample I_Palsa_E1_2_FD_198780 | JGI IMG/M metagenome (GOLD analysis project Ga0302177, IMG submission 198780) | Peat permafrost microbial communities from Stordalen Mire near Abisko, Sweden - I_Palsa_E1_2 | ecosystem: Environmental > Terrestrial > Soil > Palsa > Peat permafrost | place: Sweden... | reverse complement strand
AGTTCATAATCTGGCTGAGAAAACCCGAGTCGCCGGCTTTGCTGGCCAGGGTGGCGAGCATGGCGGTGGAACCGGTGGTCAACGCCTGTTGTACGGAATCGGTTGATTCGCCCAGATTCGAAGCCAACCCACGGACAACGTCTGGTGAGATGCGGTCCTTCAGAGAATCTAGCAATGAGCTCATCGGATTTCCTCCTGACGGCAAGACAATCGGAACTGCTGGATGTGGTACGGGGCCTGTTGCGCTGCGAAAACAAAAATTCTAAGGGCCGGAGGTATGGAGTAGATTGGCGGGCACTACGAACCTAGCGCAGCGATTCCAGAGGCGTTCCGCTCGCCAATTCGGGGATAGTACTCCGGAAACGGCCGCGGCACAATCGAATCGATTATCTAGCCACGGAGTGCGGGCGATACGTCGCAAAGAGCACGCAAGGAGCACGACGAGTTTTGGTCGTGGCTAGTTTCAGGGCAATGTTCGAGGCCGTGACAGCACCGTCCCACAATCGCCCAACATGCGGCGAGACGCAGGGGCGGACAACTGCCAAGTCCTTGTTACTCCTGCGTTTATTTTCCTGAAGACTCGGCACGACTCGTGCCTCCGCTCTTGCGAGATATTTCGTTCGATGGATCGTCGGTTATAGAGCGGTACAGAGAGGAAGGTGGCACCGGTGGAAAGTTTCATGCAGGATGTTCGCTTCGCGTTTCGGACCTTCCTCAAAAATCCGGGATTTGCGCTGCTGGCGGTTTTGACGCTCGCGCTGGGTATCGGAGCGAACACCGCCATTTTCACGGTGCTCGATTCGGTTCTGCTGCGATCCCTGCCCGTCCCGCACCCACAGCAGCTGGTTGTGCTAACCAATCCCGACGCCCATGGCATGAGCAACGGCAGCGAGAGCGGCGACCGTAGTCTGCTGGCCTATTCTGAATTCGAATACATCCGCGACCACAACGAGGTTTTTGGGGGGATCTTTGCGTCCGACAGCACGGTGATGCCGTTGTCCGTGATCATTTCCGATTCGACCGGCAGTGCGGCCTCCCCGGAATCCGCGACACACAGTTCGGCGAAAGTCCGCCTGGTATCCGGCGGCTACTTTCCGACGCTGGGCGTTCAACCCGTGATCGGACGAGCCTTCGGGCCGGAGGTCGATCGCAGCCGCAATTCTTCGCCTTTCGCAGTAATCAGCCATACTTTCTGGCGAGACCGCCTGGGGCTCGACCCGCAGGTGCTCAGCCGCAAAATCGAAATCGGGAACACGTCGTTCGAAATCATCGGGGTCGCCCCGGCAGGATTTTTTGGCGAGACCGTCGGCGAGTCGCCCGACATTTGGGTTCCGGCGACGATGCAAGCGGCGGTCTATCCCGGTGACGACCTGCTGAGCGCGTTTCCGTCGGGCAATATCGACCAGAAGATGTGGCTGCAGGTGATAGCGCGGCTGAAGCCGGGCGTCTCCTTCGAGCAAGCCAAAGCCAACACGAACGTGGTGCTGCAACGCTACATTTCGTCATCGGTCGCCGGAACCAAACTCTCTGGCGAGGAGTTGAAAAACTATTCGGATCAGAAAATAGACTTGCAACCGGGCGGACGCGGCGCTTCCACTTTGCACGAATCTTTCGGGGCGCCGTTGAAACTGCTCATGACCCTGGTCGCGCTGGTTTTGCTGATTGCCTGCGCCAATCTCGCGAACTTACTGCTAGCCCGCGGCGCCGCACGGCAGAAGGAGTTTGCGGTACGCCTTTCGATCGGGTCTGGCCGCGGACGATTGATACGCCAACTGCTGACCGAAAGTTTTCTGCTGGCAATTCTGGGTGCGGCAGCAGGTGTCGCGCTAGCGCAGTGGGCGGATGCGCTGCTCATTCGGATGGCCTCCGCAAGCGGTAACGTGGGGCAAGAACCGATTCAGCTGTCGCTGGGGCCGGACGTCCGCGTGCTCGGCTTCACCTTCGGCGTGACCGTGCTAACCGCACTGCTCTTCGGTTTGATTCCCGCGCTGCGCGCGACGCGCCTGGACCTTTCCCCCTTGCTCAAATCGGGGGCTTCCGGAGCAACCGCAGAAGCGCATCACGGCCGGCTGCCGGTCGCGAAAATTTTGGTGGTCACTCAAGTTGCCGTCTCGCTGGTGCTGCTGGTTGCGGCCGGCCTTTTTGCGCACAGCCTGCAGCGGTTGGGCGAAGTGAACGTCGGTTACAAGACCGAACGCCTGCTGCTCTTTCGCGTTCGGCCAGTTGCGGCTGGATATAAAGACGCCGCCATACCACGCGTGCTTCAGGATCTTCTCGACAAATTCAAAGCGGTTCCGGGAGTTTCCGCGGCATCGCTCTCAGCTGATGGGCTGTTCGCCCACTCCGAATCCGGCGATCCCATCGCGGTGGAAGGATTTACTCCCAAGCCGGGCGAACTGCTGAATTCGCGCATGGACCAGGTCGGGCCCGATTATTTCTCGGTAGTGGGAATGCCGATTCTGGCTGGACGGGGAATTCTGGCGCAGGATAGCGGCAACGGTCCGCGCGCGGCGGTGATCAATCAAGCTTTCGCCAAACGCTACTTCCCAAACACCAATCCCATCGGCAAGCACGTCACCGACACTTATCCCGGCAATCCATCCAGCGCCGAAGTGGTGGGAGTGGTGGCCGATGCGAAATACAACAGCCTGCGGGAAGAGACACGTCCGCGAATCTACAATCCGTTCTTCAATCCGTTCTGGCCGGAGCGGTCGGCCTATTTTGAGATTCGTACTGCGGCGGATCCAGCGACGGTTTCGGCCGCGTTGCGTGCGGCGGTGCACGATACCAACTCGGCGATTCCGGAAATTGAAATTCACACCATGTCCGAACTGGTCGACGAATCGTTGCGCACCGATCATTTTGTGGCGCAACTTTCCAGCGCCTTCGGCGTGCTGGCGATTCTTCTGGCGAGTGTCGGACTCTACGGGATTATGGCTTTCACCGTGGCCCGGCGGACGCGGGATATCGGGATTCGGATGGCCCTCGGCGCGAACCGTTCGAACATCGTGCGGCAAGTTCTGGGAGAGACGCTGATCCTGATGCTGATTGGCATCGCGGTGGGAGTACCGATCGCGCTGGCCGGGACGCGACTGATCAAGTCGATGCTCTTCGGGCTCGGCGTTGCCGATCCGCTGGCGATCACAGCGGCTTGTGTGATTCTCGCGGTGATTGCGGGTTTGGCTGGCTACATACCGGCGCGGCGGGCATCGCAGGTCGATCCGATGGTGGCGCTGCGCTACGAATAGTTGATGACTGGGCCGCGCGGCTCGAAATTTTCTAATTGGGTTGTGCGGGCGTGGGGCTGGCGGCGGGGACCGAGGCCGCAGCCGGCACGGGCTGCATTTCGCGGGCGCGCGCTACCAGCTTTTTTATTTTGCCCTCGATCGACGCATCGCCGATGTGTTCTTCCTGCATGATGCCGTCCGCGTCAATGGTGAAGGTATGCGGGATGGCTTCGACGTTGAACATCTTGGCGATAGGAGAAGTGAAACCGCCATCGCGATACTGCAGCCAGGTCATATCGTTCTTGGCCACGAATTCCTTCCATTTCGCCTCGTCTGAATCAAGGCTCACGCTGAGGATGACTACCGGCTGACCCTGAAATTTTTTGGCCATTTCGCGGACGTGCGGCAGCGCTTCGCGGCAGGGCCCGCACCACGTTGCCCAAAAATCGAGCAGGACCACTTTCCCTTGCAGATCGTCCATGGAAATATGCTGGCCGTCGAGCGTGGTGACGGCGAAGGCCGGGGCCAAGCGAGCGCGGGCTAGCTCTGGATTTTCGATGTACCGCAAAACGCGCTGCCGATCCGGATCATCGGTGGTGTGCAATTTCGCGTACTGCTGGAATTGAGCTTTGGCCGCGTCGTCCTGTTTGAGTTGGGCCAGGACGCGGCCATCGAGGAGAACCGCGCTCGGAAAATTGGGCACCAATGCGAGCGCCTTAGTCGTTTCGTCATGGGCTCGCGAGAACGCGTCTTCCTTGTGTTTTTGCAGGCCCTGGCTCATGAGCACCGCCGCGAGCTGATAATGCGCGAGCGCGAGGGCCTTGTCGCCTTGGGCTTCGGCGATGCCCTCTTCCGCGGCCAATTCGGCGGTCTTCCAATCGCCCAGCTCCGCGCCATATTTGATCATTTCTTTTTGGCAAGCGCGGCAATGCCCGTCGTCCTGCTTGTCGGCCTTTTTGAAACTATCCAGCGCGGCCTGATAATCGCGCTGATGCAAATATTGGTGGGCTTCCTTGTAGGTCTTCTGGGCTTTTTCGTTAGTGGGTGCGTCGGTGAGGTTCTGCGCAAGGGCTACAAGCGCGAGGCAGGCGAACATGAAAGTGGCGATCGCGAAACGCATCCGGGCCTCCGGGATACACTTCAACGTTAACTACCGCAGTTGATATCACCTGGGTAGGTCGGCGTCAAGCGAAGCGCACCGTAGATGCCCCAACGATTACGAGTACGGAGCTTACTCGGGAGGGTCGCCGGATTCGACTTCGTGGATGATTTCGCGGGCGCGGGATTCGTCGTCTGGGGTGACAAAAATTTTGCGGGCGCCATCGGGAAGAACGGTAACGCGGGATTCGATGTCACTCTCGCGTAGGGCCATCACCATCAGGTCGGCCGCGTCCCGCGACGGTTGCGATGCGACTTCGACGACAGCGTCGGTCGGCGCTTCGTCTTTCCAGTCGCGGTGCTCGTCGTCGAGGTCGGTGGGTGGCTTATCGTCCTGCGCGGCAAGCTCCTGGTCATCAACCGCAGCCGAATCATCCGCGTCATCCAGATTCCCGTGTTCGATGATTTTCTTGGCCCGCTCGTAAAATTCTGGCAGTACGGCGATCCGGTAATTTCCGTCGGCGTCGGCAAACGCGCGAATCTGGTGCCGAAAAGCCTGATAAGGAATTTCGGCGTCGCGGAGTTCGGAGCAGAGCGCGACGCACTGTTCCTGGCTTCTGCCGGTCCAGACTTCCTCCAGGTTGGAATCGAGAAGCGCGGCCGGGTCGTCGCTCGATTTCTGTGGCAGGGCTTCGACCAGATCCACGTGGCAATCGGAGCAGGTCTTGAAACCTGCGCGATATTCGGCTTGGCACTCGGGGCAAAACATAATCGGCGGCGAGTATACTACAGCGCGCACGGGCAATTATTGCGACGGCGACTCGGCCGTGCACTCAACATAGGAATTCAGCATCGAGAAAAGCGCTGGAGGTGTAACGGTGATGCAAATCAATCCTTGGCTCGCGCTAGGTGTATTCGTCTCGACGGCGGCGACGGACGCGGTGTACGTTTTATTCAATGCGGCGGTTTCCGGGCGGCGGCGGGTGCCGGCGGCGACGTGGAGCAGCGTGTGGTATTTGCTTTCGGCCTTCGCGGTGATCAGTTACACGCGGAACTGGATGTTCATCGGTTTTGCGGCAGCGGGGTCGTGGGTTGGCGCGTACGTCTCGATGACGCTCTTGCGCAAGCCGGAAGCGGCCTTCGGGCCGAAAAATGTGTAACCTGCTGAATTCGCGGGGAATAATTCGCTGGTTTTGAGCGGGTAAACGTGCTATCTTTGCTTTGCGTTTGTTGCTCTTGTAACACCTTTGGAATCGTTAGAAGGGGCTGCAAGGTTTCCTTGCGGCCTCTTTTGCTTTACGGCTGGAGGCGGTCGAGAAGTAGCAAATAGCTCAAAAAGAAGGAAGTACATCAGTGAGAGAACAAGGAACAGTAAAGTGGTTCAATGCCAGCAAGGGTTTCGGATTCATCCAGCGCCAGTCCGGCGAGGACGTTTTCGTCCACTTTTCGGCAATTCAAGCGGAAGGTTATAAGTCGCTGAACGAAGGCCAAGCGGTTGAGTTCGAAGTGACCCGTGGACCGAAGGGTCTGCAGGCAGCGAACGTTACCAGCCTCTAGTCGCATGGGGCGAGCCGGCTTTGGCCGGTTCGCCCTTTTTTTTCGCACCAAAAGTTTCCCGAGCATTTTCCCGGCCACTATTAAATCGCACTTATCGCTTGGAATGAGGAGCCGCCGTTGAAAGCACTTCCCGAAGGCCAGTACATCAAGCACTTCCAGTACGGTTTGGGCGTGGTCACGGAATCCGATAACGACCGGACCTCGATCGACTTCGACCTGCACGGCCCCAAGAAATTCGTCACCAGCATCATGGTGGTGGAAATGGCGGAAGGAACTCCCCCCAAGCGCAAGCGCGCCAAGCGCGTGAAGAAAGTGGCGGCGGTGATTGCCGCGGCCGAACCAGTCGGCGCCAGCAAATGAGCAGCAACAACCATAACAACGGCGTGATCGTGCAGTTCGTGGGCTTCGAAGCGAAGGAACGCGGGCGGGAATATACGTTCACGGTGCGCGAGACGGCCACCGAACCGCGCGAATTCACACTGCTGATTCCGATTGAAGCATTCAACTCCCGCAAAGTGCGTTTCCAGGACGCGCCGGATATTTGCTCGCACCGTTTACATGTGGAGCTGGCCGCGACCGAGAATCATCCAGCGATGACGCATTTCGATTTGACCGATGCGGAGCTGGATACTTACCGCACATCGCATATGCAGAAACCTCCGAAGTATCCTTATGCGCCAAAAAAGGAAGAGCAAGACGCGTAATCGGCAGTAACCCAAAAGCAAAAAAATCTAGATTGGAAATTATTGCCGCGGCGAATTGCCGCGTCCGCACATGCGTGCCAACTCGCCGCCAATTTTGCCGGTGCTCGAGTTATGCAAGTTTGGTGGTGACCGCGCGACGCGCGGCCAGCGAGATCATCAGGCGCGAGACGCCGCTGAAGAAAATGCTGATGCCGACCAGCGTGCCGATGGCCCATTCGGTGCTGGAGGGCCAGGTGGCCCAGAGCATCCCGCCCAGAACGATCGTAATGATCCCATTGAGCAGGAACCACGACGCGCCGTTGGTGGCGCGATGCTGGAAATAGAGAATAATTTCGGTCACGCCTTCGATCAGCAGGTAAAAAGCGAGCGCCAGCGTCAGCGTGGCCAGGCCGCGAGCCGGGTGATCGAGCAGATAGATGGCGACAGCGAGATAGAGCACGCCCAACAGCACCTTGAGCAGCACGCTGCCGGTGCGCCGCGTGTACCAGGCAAAAATAAAATGGGCGACCGCGGCGAACACCAACATCCAGGCCACGAAAAGGTTCACGGCGATTCCGGCCTCGAGCGGCATGGCGATGGCCAGCAGGCCGGCGACAATCATAATGACGCTTACAAATATCGACCAGCCTACCGCTTTTTTGGCGATGTCCGCTGCGTTAATTTCAGCCATCGGTAATCCCTCCGGAAGATGAGCGCGGCTGCGGACGTTATACCATTGTCGTTCGCGTAATGCATCGTCGGAGTGCGACAAACATGGCGCGGAATCTGGCGCACATTTGCACGCGTGGCGGCAGGGTTGCGCGCAGAATTTCACACCCGTGATATGTTTACAGGCACCGCAGCTGAAAATTGCCAGATTGCGATTTCTTACGTACCGGACGAGGCGCGCTTCTTGAAACAGAACGAAAGTGAAGTCGAACCCAGACCGCCGAGCTATTCATCCGCTGAACAGCCAATTTTGAAAGATCAGTCAGACGCTTCCCTGCTGCCGGTTTTCGCGCAGTTTGTCCGCGTCCATGCCCTGAAAGTTGTGTCGATCTCCGCGCTGCTGCTGGTGCCCTGCTGGTGGCATCGCACCATCGTGGCCGCCGATCTCGGCAGCCACCTTTACAATGTCTGGTTGGCGCAACTCATCCGGCAGGGCCAATTGCCGGGGCTCTGGCTGGCGTCGCGCTGGAACAATGTGCTGTTCGACTACCTGGTGCTTTTCTGCGCGCGATTTTTTTCGGTCGCGGTCGCTGGGAAAATTGTGGTTTCCGTTTCGGTTCTGATTTTCTTCTGGGGAGCTTTCGCGTTTGCAGCTGCCGCCGCGCGACGCGCGACGTGGTTCCTGGTTCCCGCCATCGCTATGGTCGCTTACGGCTACACCTTTCACATGGGATTTTCGAATTATTACCTCTCCCTGGGCTTGGGATTCTGGGGCGTAGCGATTTTCTGGCGAGGCCGCGGCTGGGAACGATTGGTTCCGCTTCTTTTGGCTCCGCTGATTGTGCTGGCCAATCCGCTGGGGTTGGCGTGGATGGTTGGAGCTTCCGCCTATATCTTTATTTCAGAAAGGACGCCAGCGCGCCTGCAGTTGGTGCTGCTCTTGATCGCAATCGGGGTCCTGGGCGCGGCGCATTGGGACATCTGGCGCTCCTATGTGATTGAGGCCCAGCGGCGCCCCGCGTATTTCTTCAACGGCACCGATCAGTTTCTGCTGTTTGGTTCGCGGTACGCGATTCCGCAGATTTTATTTGGCATTTTCGCCGCCGGTGCGTTGGCGTTTGATTTTATTTCGCGGCGTCGCGGAGGAGTCGGGACCAGCAACTACCGAATTCCGTTTCAATTTTACGTCATCTTAATTTTTGCAGCAGCCCTGCTCCCGGAGGGCATGCGTTTCCCGAGCCAGCCGGTCGCATTAGCAATTCTGACCGAGCGGCTGAGTTCGGTGACCGCAGTGGTGCTTTGCGCGTTGCTGGGTGTGATGCTGCCGCGAAAATGGCATCTCCTCGGATTTACCGCCATCGCCGCCGTATTCTTTACATTCTTGTATCAAGACACCGGAAAAATGAATCGCATGGAGGCGCAGGTGGAAAAGCTGGTGCGCACCATTCCGCCGAACCAACGTGTGCTGGGCAGCATCCAGCCGTTTCCGGGTTCGCGTATTTTGATTCAGCATATGCTGGATCGCGCCTGCATCGGTTACTGCTTCAGCTATGGAAATTACGAGGCGGCTTCGCAACAATTTTATGTGCGCGCCAACGAAGGAAATGCGTATTTGATGAGCTACTTCGGCGACACCTCGGACATGGAGGACGGCGCGTACGAAGTGAAGCCGGAAGATTTGCCGGCCTGGCAGGTCTATCAATGCACCGACACCGGAGAGGATTTGTGCATCACGCCGCTGCACGCGGGCCAGATGAACGATGAGCTCGGGCTGCACCCGGAGTAATCTGCGTTGGGCGCGAATTGCGACGGCCGCTGGGAATGCGGTATCCTCGTGCCAGCGATAAAACTCCTAAGAATGAAACACTGAGGGTGTGATGAAGACTTCCGGGAACAAAATTTCGCAGTCACTTCTATTTGGGCTGGTGATCCTGATTATGAGCGCTTCCCTTTTCGCCGCGACGAGCATTTACGATTTTACGCTGCCCTCGATTGACGGCAAGCCGGCGCCGCTGGCGAATTACAAAGGCAAGGTGGTTTTGCTGGTCAACGTGGCCAGCCGCTGCGGATTTACGCCGCAATATACCGCGCTCGAATCCACGTACGAAAAGTATAAGGATAAAGGTTTCGTGATCTTGGGCTTTCCGGCGAACAATTTCGGCAGCCAAGAACCGGGGACGAACGCGGAAATCAAAACGTTCTGCCAGTCCAAGTACAGCGTGACTTTTCCGATGTACGGAAAAGTTTCGGTAAAGGGCGACGACCAGACGCCGTTGTATGCGTATCTGACCAAGGACGCGAATCCCGCGGTGGCCGGCGATATTAAGTGGAATTTCACCAAATTTTTGGTGGACCGGAATGGAAAGGTCGTGGCGCGCTTTGAACCGGATGTAACGCCGGATTCGCCGCAAATCACGGCGGAAATCGACAAGCTGATCAAACAGTAGCTTCGGGCGAGCGCTCCAAACGGTCTGCAGATCGCTTCAAAGGCCAGCGCCGAATTCGCGCTGGCCTTTTGTTTTGGGCCGGCCATTATTTGGCCCCGGCGTCTCCTCGAACTAACCCTGGCCGTTTCGACCTACCGCGCTGAGCAACTTTTCATTCACGAAAGTGTTTCATCCAGTAGCGGCGACCGAGAAAAGCGGCGCCAGCCGAAGTTAGTTATCTAATTTTTGCGACATCATACGGAGGACCACGGTCATGAAAATACATACGGTCTTACTCAGTGCAGGATTGTTTTTGGCGCTCGGCGCTGTCCCGGCCTTTGCGCAATCGTCAGCGGAAATCCAGCAGCGCAAGGACAACCAGCAGGAGCGCATCGCGAACGGCGTGAAGAGCGGCCAGCTGACTCCCGGAGAAACCAGAAATCTCGAATCGAAGGAAGCTGGGCTGAATCGCGAGGAGCGGAACATGCGCGCGCAGGATAACGGGCATTTGACGTCCGCCGACAAAGCGAAACTGAACCGCCAGCAGAATCGTCTGTCGAATCAGATTTACGACAAGAAACACAACGCAAACACGCGTCCGTAAGGGCGCCTTTTTACAATTCGGAAATCGAAAAAAGCTCCGGCTGCATCGCCGGAGCTTTTTTTTGCGCTACTTGGCGGCGAGCTCGGAGAGCAGGGCCGCGCGAACGCGCGCTTGTTGTTCGGTGGTGAGTTTCGCGCCGGCGGAAGTGAGATAGAACACGTCGATCGCGGTCTGGCCCTCGGTTTCGATCAGCGCAATGTCGATGCTGCAATTGTGTTCGGAGAATTTCGAACTGATGCGATGCAGCAGTCCGGGATGGTCCTGGGTGACCACCTCGATCAGCGTGCTGTGCTGCGAACAGGCATCGTCGAAATCAATCACGGTGGTGACTTTTACTTTGGGTATCGCACTTTTCTGCGAATGCACGCGGTCACGCAGCATGCGCTGCAAGTCCGCTTTGCCGGTGACCACGTCGTGCACGCTTTGCTTGAAGCGCTCCCACTCCGGCAGGTTCAGCTCCAGCACCCGAAATTGATCGGTGAAATAAAAAGTGTCGACCACCACGCCGGCATCGTTCGAGAAGGCGGTAGCTTTGACGATGTTCATGCCCCAGGCCGCCAAAACGCCGGTCATATTGGCGAAGAGAAACGCGCGGTCGCTGGTGACCACCGAAAGATCGAACCAGTGGCGGCCACGTTTCAGCGCGACTTGCACCGGATCCTTGGCCAAGGCGTTCGCCATGTTCATGTGCGCTAGCACGTCTTCCACGGCGTGGGTGCGCAAGTAGCGCTTCGGCAGCCCCTCGAGAAACGCTTCCAACTTTCGACCCGCGGCTGGGGCCAACGAACGCAGATGCGCGAGGGTGTCTTCGTCGGTGTCGACGTGCAGGCGCTGATCGACGTTGCGCAGCAAATAATTCGCGGTGCCGATGTAGAGCTGCCACAAATTTTCCGCTTTCCACGGCGTCAGCGCTTCGGGGTTTACGGCCTTGATGTCGGCGTAGGTCAGCAGGCACAGCATTTTCAGACGCTCGGGCGTTTCGAGTTTTTCGCCGAGCGACTTCACCGTTTCGGGATCGAAGATATCGCGGCGCAGAGTCATGCTCAATTCGAGATGACGGCCAATCAAAAACAGGACGGTTTCGCGGTCGGGCGGATCGACATCGAGCCGCTCCAAACATTTTTCGGCGATGGCGAGGCTGGCCTGCACGTGGTTCCCGGTTTTCGAGCCCTTGCCGGTGTCGTGCAGCAGAATCGCCAGGTAGAGCAGCTCCGGCTGCTCCAGCTCATCGAGCAGTTCGGCGTAGCGTTGATCCCATTTCGATTGCGATTGGCGCAGCCGATGCAGATTTTCGATGGCGACGAAGGTGTGTTCGTCAACCGTGTAGCGATGGGAATAGTCGCGGACCACCAGAGAATCGATGCCCTGCAGCTCCGGGATCACCAGCGAAAGAAAGCCGAGGGAATGCATTGAGCGCAAGGTGTCCGCGGCGTGCGGCGCGAGCAGAATCTCCTGCAGGTGATGCCAGACTTCCACCCCGTGCGGCGGATCGGGTGCAAGCGAGGGCAGCGCCTGCTCGATTTGCATTTCGGCGGCCGAACTGAAGGTCAACCCGTGGCGAGCCTGGAAGCGGAAGGCGCGCATGAGCAGATCGGAATCGCCCACGGCGTCCGGCTGTTGCAGCGAAATGACGCCGTCCTCCACCACGAATTCGGGATTAGCGAAGCGCGTTTGTAAGTTCTGAAACTGGCCGAGCAGCAAGGATTGCGGCGCGGGAAAAGCGCGCAGCGATTGCAGGCAAACGCGATTGATGGCACGGGCGTGGCCGAAGTAGATGCGCATCCAGTCTGAAGCGGTCAAGATCTCCGCCGAATCCGCGGCGCCAACTTTACGAGCGGCGGCTTCGTCCTGCGATTCCCAGGTCAACGTGTTGTTATCGCGCTTGTGGAGGTAATGCAAAAAACAGCGCGCCGACATGAGGAAATCCAGCGCCAGTTGCGAGCGCTGGCGGGTGGAAGGTAGCGCGCCTGGAATTTCCTGGGCCGAACCGCGGGCGCGCCCATGCGGCGAAATAAAATTGAGCCAGGAAGCGACATTGTAGTCGCGTAAACCGCCCGGGCCATCTTTTACGTTGGGCTCCAGATGAAAAACGGTCTCGCTGAATTTTGCATGGCGCGTGCGGGTCAGGTCGGCGAGACGCTGCGAGAAAACCTTGCCTTCGCGCGCGAGCAGCTTCGGAATGGCCGCGTCCTGGAGTTGCGCGAAAAGCGCCGGATCTCCGGCGAGGTAGCGGCTGTCGAGCAGCGAAACCGTAAATTCGAGATTTTCCGGATCGAAGCGGTCACATTCGGAAAGTTTGCGCGTCGCCGGGCTCAGCTTCATGCGCAGATCCCAGATTTCCTGGGAGAACTGGCGAATGCGATCCTTGAATTCGGCTTCGGCGCGCTCGTTGGCGTGCAGAAACAGCAGATCGATATCGGAGTGAGGGAACAACCACTTGCGGCCGAAGCCGCCCAGCGCAACCAAAGCGAGACCGCTGGGACCATTTTTCTCCGCGGAGATGTATTGGTTCCAAAGGCGCAACAGGATTGACTCGACGACGGTGGTGCGGCTGAGGATGGCGGCACGACCGTCACCGGCGGCGGCAAAATCATTTTGAATGCGCGTCGATTCCTCGGCGTAGAAGGCGCGCAATTCGCTGCCTAGCATAGGGGTTGAGGGCATGACGGGCTCGTTCGCTTCCCGAGTGTAACTCCACCGGGCAACGGCGAGCTCAAACTAATTTGGGAAGGGCAATTCGTTTTTTGAATCGCGTCAATTGCAAATTCATATGCTGACAATTGGGAACATCGGGTGAATTTGCAGACCAGAACGAACTAGTGTTTGCGGGAGGCGTCGTTGCGGTTTTCGACTTGCTGGCGCAGCAAGGTGACGAACGCGGCGGCGGCGCGCGGCAAAGTACGATCGCGGCGATAGACTAGCCCCAACTCGCGGGTCAAGTCGGCGTCGGAGATGGGAATCAACTTGGCTTCGCCGTTGCGTACTTCGTCTTTGGCGAAACTTTCGCTGATGATCGAAACGCCCAAGCCGGCCGCGACAAATCTTTTGATCATGCCGACGCTGGCGAGTTCCATGGTGATCTTGAGCTTTCCGCGATAGGGCCGGAAATGCTTGTCGAAAAGCTGCCGAGTGTAACCGGTCTTCGGAACGATTTGCGGCTGGTCGGCAACTTCGCTGAGCGTGACGCTTTTCGATTTGGCGAGTGGGTTCCCGGCGGAAACCATCAGCATCAGCCGGTCGTGGAAAATCGGATGAATCCGCAGGCTGGGCGACTTGGCCGGCAGGGTGACGATGCCGACGTCAACCGAGCCGTCTTCGATTTTCTCGATCACCTTGCGGCTGAAATTCCGGTAAATATTGATTTGTACGCCGGGATAGCGGCGGTGATATTCGGCAAAAAGATCGGGAAGTAGATACAAGCAGGTCGCTTCGTTCGCGCCGATGTTCAGCGAGCCCTGCGGGGATACGGAAAGATCGGCCACCGCGCGCAGCGATTCTTCTTTCAGGGTCAGCAAGCGCTTGGCGTAGGTCACCAAGGCTTCGCCCGCAGCGGTCAATTTCACGGATTTTCCCACGCGGTCAAATAATTTCTGGCCGTAGGCCTGCTCGAGCTGGCGGATCTGGGCGCTGACCGCCGGCTGCGAGCGGAAAAGTTTCTGCCCGGCGCGCGAGAAGCTTCCCAACTTCACAATCTCGAGAAATGTAGTGAGGTAGTCGAAATCCATGTTTTTGAATGCCGAGAGTATAGCAGAAATCCGGCGAGGCCCGACACGCGCGCGCGGGAATTGGCGTTTTGCGAGCCGGGGTGATAGCTTTTAGTTTCGAATTTCAAGCACAGAAATTCCGGATGAGGTGACGCATGACCTGGGGAAAACGCCGCGCGATGGTGATCGGTTTACTGGTTCTGGCCTTGATTGTACTGGTTTGGGCGGCCTCGAAGCCCACAGCCATGCGCATTCCCACCAATGGCGTGCTGGTGATCAACGCCTCGGGCGAAATCGAAGAGCAGAAGGCTCCGGATATTTTCAGCGCATTGAACGGCACCACGCCGATCGTGCTGCATGATTATTTGGATGCGATTGACACCGCCGCGACGGATTCGCATATCACCGGCCTGGTGGTGCGCATCGGCCCGCTCGAAACCGGCTGGGCCAAGCTGGAAGAAATTCGCACGCATCTGCTGAATTTTCGCAAGAGCGGAAAACCCAGCATTTGTTATTTGGGCTACGACGGAATTCAGAATCCGGAATATTACCTGGCCAGCGCCTGCAAGGAAATTTGGCTGGTACCGACGGCGCCGGTCAGCATTCGCGGCATGATGGCCGAAGCACTATTCTTGCGCGGCACGCTGGATAAATTGAAAATCGTGCCGGAGTTCTACCACATCGCGGAATTCAAGACCGCGACCAACATGTTCACCGAAAAGAAATTCACGCCGGCGCATCGCGAAGAAGTGGAAGGCCTGCTGCACAGCGTCTACAACCAATACCTGGAAGATGCGTCATCGGGACGCAACATGGATCGCGCGCAATTCGAGGCGCTGCTGAATCGCGGACCGTTTGCCTCCAGCGATGCGGTGACGAATAAAATTGTGGACCGCCTGGGATATTGGGATCAGGTGCAGGATTATTTCAAGAAGCGCGACGGCAAATGGAGCCCGATTTCGCTGGGCACCTATCGTTCGTCGGTGTCGAATGATGGGACCGAGCGCATTGCGGTGGTGTACGCCTCGGGCCTGATCGTTTCGGGGGACTCCGGTTCGACGCCCGCAGGCGGCTCGGTGATGGGCGGCGATTCGGTGGCCAGTGATATTCGCGCGGCGCGGACCAATTCCGGAATCAAAGCGATTGTTTTGCGAGTGGATTCGGGCGGCGGCTCGGTGGTGGCCAGCGAAGTGATTCGCCGCGAAGTGGAATTGGCCAATGCGGTGAAACCTGTGGTGGTCTCGATGTCGGACGTGGCCGCATCGGGCGGCTACTGGATCGCGGCGCCGGCGCGGAAAATTGTGGCGGACCGGAATACGATCACCGGCTCGATCGGGGTGCTGATTGGCAAGCTGAATGTTTCGGGATTGTACAACCTGCTGGGCATGAGCACAGATGCGGTGACGACCAGCGACAATGCGTCGCTGTTTTCGTCGCAGCAGAATTTCACCCCGGCGCAGCGCGATTACATTCAGAAATCGCTGGATCAGACGTACGCGGACTTCACCAAGGGCGTAGCCACCGGCCGAAAAATGACCGTAGAAGCCGTGGACAAAATCGGCAAAGGCCGGGTGTGGTCCGGCTCACAGGGAAAAGAATTGGGGCTGGTGGATGAATTGGGCGGGCTCGATCGGGCGGTGGAAGTGGCCAAAGAGCTGGCCCATATTCCCGCCGGCGAATCGGTGCGGCTGGTGCGCTATCCCGAAGAGCGCAGCTTTTTCCAGCAGCTACTGCAAAAGGAAAAAGACACGACCAGCGAATCGCAGTCGCTCGAGTCCATGCTGCGCCATATCGTCAGCCAGATGGAACCGGTGCAGGCGCGGATCCCGTACGAATTGCATATCCGCTAGCGCGCAACTGGCGCGAGACGCACGAGCCGCGACACGATTTTAATTTTTGCGACGACGGAGGCAGTTTCCGGGCTGAAACCGCCGCGAACTTTCGCTATACTGTAGGGCCGAGGCGCGGTACCCAAGTGGTAAGGGAGAGGTCTGCAAAACCTTTATACGTGGGTTCGATTCCCACCCGCGCCTCCATAAAAATCCCTCGCCAATCAAAGAGTCTTTCAGAAAAGGCGCTTGTAGAACAATCGGGCAGCGTTGTCAATCTGAGATGCACCTTTCCGAGCTTGCCGACGCCGAGACCGCCCGTTAGAATCCCCGCATGAAAATCAAAGTGGTAGCGCTCGCTGTACTAGTCGCGCTCGCCGGTTGCGCGGCGCGGACACCGCAACAGCAAGCTGAGCGCGACGAGATTCATTACGGCGCTACGCTCCGAACCTACCAGCAAGTCCTAACGCCGGGGATGGCGCGAAAACAAGTCGAAGACTACCTGCACACTCAAAATGTTCCGTACACGCAGCTCTGTTGCGTGGAAAGCGACCACAAACATTCTCTCGACGACATCACGAAAATCGGACACGAACGGAAGCCGTGGTATTGCAGCGAAAATAATGTCTATGTCGCGTTCGTATTTTCGGACCAGCATCACCATCCCAACAAACACGAATTCGGAGATGCGGACGATATGGACACACTGAAGGAAGTTTCAATTTTCCATTGGTTAGAGGGATGTCTCTGACGCGCCGACGGCGCGCCCGAGCTTGCCGACGCGGAGCCCTACCGGTAAAATCCCCGCATGAAAATCATGGTCACGCTGGCGGTCGGAATCGCAGTCGCCCTCGCGGTCGCGGCACAGGCTTTCGCAATCTCGGGTGGCTCCGCCGACCACTTTTCAGTTCTTCTGCTCAATGGCAACACCGGCAAGCCAATTTCAAATGAATCGATACTTATCGGCGTGGACCGCAACGACCCGAATAGGAATCAACTTCGCGGAAAGACTGACGCCAATGGCTCCGTGACGTTTTACTACAAGACCGCTGCGCCCAACAGCATCTCGCTAATTTATAGTAAAGCGGAAGATTGTTCTTACGCTCGAACCCACTATTCGACGAGCGACGTGCTCGCTATCGGCCTTGTTGCCGAAAATAAATGTGACGCAAGCCTCCAATATTCGGGCAAACCTAAGCCCGGTCAACTGGTGGTCTTTGCCAAACCGGTCTCGCCGTGGCAAAGAATGATTCGAGAATTGTAACTTGAGGGCAATGACGTTCACACTTCGTCGCCGAATCCAACTTCAGCGCGCGAAAATCATCGTTCTCGACCATGTCGAGCCGGTGACAAAAACGCTACTGACATTTGCTTGCCTTCAGAGATTTTGTTGAGCGCCAGCGTCGCAGCGAAGCCTATTAACACAACGCCGAGTGCGTCTTCTAAGTGGCTCGAAGAAATTAAGCCCAAGCCGTAGTCACTGACCAAAATTCCCATCACGCAACCCCGATACCAAACGTAGGAACTGAAAAGCAACGCGAGTAGAAAGCTGCCCATGTGCCACCTCCACCGCCAATTATAATATGCCCCGGTCCTTGTTAGAGATTGCGACCTCGGCGAGAACCGTGAGGCTCAGGAATAACACTGCACCGAGTTGCGGGTATTGCGGATTGACACCGCGCGAGCTCGGCGGAGAACGGAAGATTCGACAGAAGTGACCAACCTTCGAACCTTGACCGCGCGAATCAGCTGGTACAAGCTTCTGCTTTGCCGGGAGCAGTACCTTCGGCGCACGTCTGGAAGCTGAAGCTCGCAGAATGAGAAGAAGTTCGAGTCCGATGGAATCAATTTCTGCACAATTTCTGCACAAAGACCCCGTTTTTGCCGTTTCTATCGTTTTTGCCGTCATGTGGAATCAATAACTTACGCCGTTTCAGTGGCACGCTTGCGTTCGATTCCCACCCGCGCCTGCAAGAATTCCTCTGCGTTTCGAACTTCATCGAAGCGAGTTCGAAGCCCCTAAACGAATTACTACGTCCGCTTAATGTTGAAACGCTGGCCCTGCGGTCGGGTTTACTCCTGCGTTGCGATCCGCACGGCGAGCTTGACTTGGCTGCGCAGTGAGTCAAGATAGAGTTCCCTTCTGAAGTATTCAGCCGGTGCAGAACTGCCCCTCTCCAGCTCTCGATCGTGCGTCGGAATACGTGTGCCGGAAGCAGCAAGGTGCAAACGAACGGCTCCTTGCATCCGACATCGACTCCAAGGGGCATCGTGATTTCGCCCAATCAGGTGATGTTGGGATCGTACGACTACCGACTGGTGGCCCTGTCGGTGGTGATTGCCGGCCTGGCGGCGTATGCCGCGCTGGATCTGGCGGGAAGAGTGACGTCCGCGCGCGGCGCGGCCCGGCGGCACTGGCTCGCCGGTGGGGCCACCGCCATGGGCATCGGTATCTGGTCGATGCACTACGTGGGCATGCTGGCGTTCCACTTGCCAGTTCCGGTGGAATACGACTGGCCGACAATCCTGCTCTCGCTGCTGGCGGCGATCTTTGCCTCGGGAGTGGCGCTCTTCGCGGCCAGCCGCAGAAAGATGGGCCCGCCGGTAGTCATCATCGGAAGCATTTTCATGGGCGGCGGGATCGCCGGGATGCATTACATCGGGATGGCGGCGATGCGGCTGCCGGCGATGTGCGAATACTCTCCGAGCCTGGTAGCACTTTCCATCGCGGTGGCCATGGTGATTTCGCTAGTCGCCCTGTGGCTGACCTTTCATTTTCGAGACGAAAAGCACTCGGGCGGCTGGCGCAAAATACTCAGCGCAGTGGTGATGGGCGCGGCGATTCCGGTGATGCATTACACCGGGATGGCCGCGGCGCATTTCAGGCCTGCCGAGTCGATCGAAGGGAGCGTCGCGCACGCACTGAACATTTCGTCGCTGGTGACCTGGAGCATCATCGTGGTCACCTTCATGGTGCTGGGGCTGACGATCGTGACGGCGCTGATCGACCGCCGCTTTTCGGCGCAGGCCATAGAACTGGAATCGAGCGAGCAGAAGTCGCGGCAGATTCTGGAAACTTCATTTAACCCATTCGTGGCGCTGGATCTCGGCGGAAAAATCACGGATTGGAACGCCCAGGCCGAAAAAACCTTTGGATGGCCGCGCGCGGAGGCCACCGGAAAACCTCTCGTGGAGTTAATGATTCCGACCCGTCATCGCGAGGGATTTCTGCTCAATATTCATAAAATGCTGGACTCCAGCGGCGACGGTAGCGCGTTGAACGGCCGCTTCGAAACCGAAGCATGCTGCCAGGACGGGCATGAAATACCGGTGGAGTTCACCATTTCCGCGATGCGCCGCGACGATGGCTATCATTTTGCGACGTTCGTGCGGGATTTAACCGAGGGCAAACAATTCGAGCGGGAATTACGCGCGGCCAAAGAAGCGGCGGAAGCGGCGAGCAACGCTAAGAGTACATTTCTCGCGACCATGAGCCACGAGATTCGCACCCCGATGAACGGGGTGCTGGGCATGACCGAACTGCTGCTGGATACCGAACTGAGCGGCGAGCAGCGCGAACACCTGGGCCTGGTCCGGGTGTCGGCGGAATCGTTGTTATCGATCATCAATGACATTCTGGATTTCTCCAAAATCGAAGCGGGAAAAATGGAGATGGAAGCGATCCCCTTCGATCTGCGCGAAAGCCTGGGCGAAACGATGAAAGCCTTGAGCCTCCGAGTCCAGCAAAAGGGATTGGAGTTGATCTACGAAGTGCAGCCGGATGTTCCGGAGACGCTGGTCGGGGATCCGGGCCGGATTCGCCAGCTGCTGATCAATCTGGTGGGAAACGCGGTCAAGTTCACGAAGCATGGCGAAATTTTCGTCAAGGTGGACGAAGCGAGCAGCGAGCCCGGGTTGACTCGATTACATTTCGCAGTCAAGGATACCGGCATCGGCATCCCGCTGGAAAAGCAGGCCAGGATTTTTGAGGCGTTCTCGCAAGCCGACGAGACCATGGCGCGGAAATATGGCGGCACCGGGCTGGGCCTGGCCATTTGCACCCGGTTGGTGGAGTTGATGCACGGAAAAATCTGGCTGGAAAGCCAACCCGGTGAAGGCAGCACTTTTCATTTCACGGTGCAACTGGCGGTGCAAGACGCCCCGGCCGTCGCCGCGGTGCCGGTCGAGCCGCAGGAATTGCGTGGTATGCATGCGCTGATCGTCGACGATAACTCCACGAACCGGCGATTGCTGTCTGAGATGTTAGCCCGCTGGGGCATGAGGCCGACCGCGGTGGAAAGCGGCCGGGCCGCGCTGCAGGCGATACAGATCGCGCGGAGCACCGGACGTCCGTTCCCGCTGATTTTGCTGGATGGCCAAATGCCGGATATGGACGGATTCGAATTTGCCGAGAAGTTCAAGAACGAACGCAGTCCCGAAAAGGTATCGATCATCATGCTCACTTCGGCCGGGCACCTGGGTGACGCCGCGCGCTGCCGCGAACTTGGAATTTCCGCTTACCTGGTCAAGCCCGTCCGGCAACGCGAGGTGCTGGACGCGATCTGCGGCACGCTCGGAGCAAAATCTCAGGAGAAGCCCATCCTGGTCACGGCCCATGCTCTGCGCGAAGGGCGCAACCGGGCGCGGGTGCTGCTGGTCGAGGACAACGCCGTAAATCAGACGCTGGCGATCCGGTTGCTCGAAAGGCGGGGATATGTGGTCACGGTCGCCGGGGACGGGCGGGAAGCGCTAACGGCACTGGAAAAAGACAATTTCGACGTCGTGCTTATGGACATTCAGATGCCGGAGATGGATGGATTCGAAGCGACCGCGGCAATTCGCGACAAAGAAAAGCATACAGGCCAGCACCTCCCGATTATCGCGATGACCGCCAATGCGTTGAAGGGCGACCAGGAGCGCTGCCTGGAAGCGGGTCTGGACGGCTACATTGCGAAGCCGATTCGCACCAAGGAATTATTCGCGGCCATTGAAGCAGTTTTGGAGCACAGCGAAAATGCCCAGGATTTTGAGGCTGAGCCGAAACTGCAGTGACCCCAGCGCGGGCGCGGACGCCACCCGCCGCTTTCGATTCTTGCTTCGACGATCAAACTATCCTTTTTTTCGTTGGTGCTGCCCGGCGTCGGGCGCCGCTTCCGCGGCTTGGTGGTAACGCTCGCGAATCGCTTCCAGATCCACCGTCGGTTTGGGCATTTTCATTCCCAGGTCTTCCATGGTGGAGACCAGAATCTGCGAGACCACCAGGTTCCGGAACCATTTGTGATCGGCAGGAATGATGTACCAGGGTGAATTTTTCTTGCTGGTCTTTTCGAACACTTCCTCATACGCCGACATGTAATCGTCCCAGAATTCGCGTTCTTTGTAATCGCTTTCGCTGATTTTCCAGTTCCGGGCGGGATCGTCCAGGCGTTCGGCGAAACGGCGCAGCTGCTCTTTGCGGCTGATGTTCAGGAAGAATTTCACGATGTGGGTGTCGTTTTGTTTGCGCAGCAGGCGCTCGAAGTCGTTGATGCTCGCATAGCGCTCGGCGGCCACCTCCCTGGGCACCAGGTGATGCACGCGCGAGACCAGCACGTCTTCATAGTGCGAGCGATTGAAAACGCCGATCCAGCCACGGGCCGGCGCATGGGGATGGACCCGCCAAAGAAAATCGTGCGCAAGTTCTTGAGCATTCGGCTGCTTGAAACTGGTCACTTTGGTGCCTTGCGGATTCAAAACGCCCATCACGTGGTTGATGGTGCCGTCCTTTCCGCCGGCGTCCAGGGCTTGAACCACCACGAGTAAGCAGTGTTTTTTCTCGGCATACAAAGTCTGCTGCAAGCTCTTCAGCTTGCCGCAGTACTTTTCGATGGCGGATTCCGCCGACTTCTTGGAGAGGTCCCGGCCTTTGTAATCCGGATCAATTTTGTTCAGGTTGACGCGCGCGCCCGGCGCGACTCGAAATTTCTTGCGGTAGTCCATACGATTTCTCCCTCACACGAATTGCGGATGTGCCAGAACGCGCGCGAGTAAATGCGGCTGGACCGCAATTATAGCGTTCGCGCCGCGATTGGCCAGACTTCATCCCGGAACTTGGTCTCGAAACTTTGTCTCGAAACCTTATGTCGCAGGTTTATCTCGCAACTTCATCCTTGCTGCGGGCCTGTGCTAGACTCTGCGGCCTGCGCACGTGAATGCCCGCGTTTTTGCGTTGGAGGACCGAGATGATTCGAGCCGCGAGTTTCTACCTGGCCGCCAGTCTAGCCACAGCCATCCTGCCGTGCCCATTGCGCGCGCAAAGTGCCGCGGATGTGCAGAATTATTTCCAAGGCAAACAAGTGCAGTTGAAAATCGACATGCCCGGCACGCAGCAAGGCGTCGATTTGCGTTTCGATCGCGGAACGCCGATGGATTGGAAGCAATATTCCTCGCGGCTGAAAAAATTCGGCGTGGCCATCCCTAAAGATGCGCGGTCGACTATAACCACGATCAACGTGAAGAAAGACATGATCGAGTTTCAGCTCGATGGCGGCGGTTTTGGCACCTTCGGCGACGATACCAATACGACCGTGACCGCGAAGCCGGTGGAAAAAAGTAATTACGAAAAACAACTCGAGCAGGATATTGCCAACACCGACGATCCGGATCGCAAACGCGACCTGCAGCGCGACCTCGATCGCGAGCGCGACCGCCGCCAGCGGCAGGACAACGCGAATCAGCGGGACGCGCAGATCGCCAGCCAGATCAAGGGCCAACAGGTGGCCCAGAACCGGATGCAGGGCGGCTCGCGATTCAACCTGCGCTGGACGGGATCGATTCCGGCGGAAGATCTCACTCCGGCCGCAGTGATGAAACTGCTCGCGCCCTATGTCGATTTCAGCGAGGCCCCCCAAGCCGGGCCGGGCGGACCGCCACCAAGCGATCAGCCGCCAGCCAATTTCGGAAACTCGAATGCGGATGCGGGGTCACCGACCGGGCAATTGAAACGCGGAATGCAAATGACCGAGGTGACCAATCTGCTCGGCCAGGGCCGGCAACTTTCGGAATCGGTTTCGCCGGAAGGACTGAAGACCCAAATCTTCGAATACTTGCCGGGTGATCGGCGAGTCGAAGTGACCTACGTCGACGCTTTGGTGGTGCGTTTTTCGATCAGCTCGAGGTGACGCCTAACGCATACTCGCAGCGCCCACCGGCCTAAGGCTTTTGTCCGGGGGTCTTGCCCCGCGCCGCGCGATTGGCGGTAGCACAATTGGCCGTCGGCCCGGAAGCAAGCGCAGTTGGCGAAGGCGTACCACATGTCGGCGTTTTGCTGACCGAGCGCACCACGATAGTGGCGACGGCAGCAGCGGCCGCCGCTCCCACACCTATCGCCGTCACGCCCACCGCTCCAATTCCGCTGGCTCCGGCGGCGCCCGCTCCGCTGGTCGCCGTGGTATTCACCGCATCAGCGACGTTCACCGGAGACGCGGGGGACGGAGCGGTGGGCGCAGAATTATTGTGGACCGAAGATTCCTGCCCGGCATGCAGGGTCACGCAGTTCCCGGCCAAATCGCAAGCCTGGCAGGTTCCCTCCAGACAGACCACGTTCATTTGAGCGGTGGTGGTATCGAAGATCACCACCAGTTCGGTGCCGACCACGCCGGCTACGCCCACCGGGGTGCGCACGCGGAAATGCGCATCGGGCTTCACCAGCGCCGCCGCCTTGGCGCGAACGCGGCCATAATTCAAATCCAGTTCGGTCTGCTGCGCCGCCGGATCGTGCTTGCCGATTAGCAAATTCGAATCGGAACCAACGCTGAGAATCGAGCCGTCATCCAGGCTGACCCGCGCGCGGGCCAGATGGCCGGTGTTAATCGTGTCGCCCCAGAAAACTTGGGCGTTCACCGCGGCGGGAATTTGCTCCTGGCCGCGAATCACGTTCACAATGGGCAGCACCGTGGTAATTTTGCCGGCGCTCGGCGCCTGCTGCGCGGCCAAGTCCATGGGCATTACGAGCAGTGCGGAAACCAGCAAGGCAATCAACGAAATGGCAGGATGGCGGGTCTTCATTAGTAGTATTCCTTCCTTGAGGTGCTCAGCAATTCTCAGAAGTCGCGGTATTCGCGGGGTACGGGAAAACTAGCACAGCCTGCCCCAGAGCGCATAGGGAAATTCTGAAGAGCCGGCGTAACCCAACGTGCCGGTCCGGCGCGGGACGGCGTACCCAACCGATTATGATATAAAGCCACTGAGCCCGAATTTTGAGGGTATCAATACCAACGGACCATAAGGATTTGCCAATGGCGATGCTTGGGAACGGAATGAAATGGCTGGCTCTCGCGGTCGCCGTATTCGCACTGAATTCTACGTCCCGGGCCCAAGCGGTACCGGCCGAAAAGGCCGACGAAGCGCGCATCGACCGGCTGCTGCAACAAATGACGCTGGAAGAAAAAATGGATCTGATTCGCGGCGCGATTGAAGACCCGTCCGTGTATCAGGGTCAGGCCGGATACCTGCCCGGCGTTCTGCGCCTGCACATTCCGTCTCTTCGGTTTGCCGATGGACCTCCGGGAGTGTTGACCCGGGTTGCGGGCCAGGCCGAAACGGCAACGATGGGCGTGGCCGCAACTTTCAGTACCAAAGATGCCGAAGCGAACGGCGCGGTGATTGGGCGCGAGGCGCGGTCGCTGGGAATCGATGTGGTGCTTCAGCCTTTCATCAACATCGACCGCGACATTACTTTCGCGCGCAGCTACAACACCTTCGGTGAAGATCCGTTTCTTACCGGGCAGATGGGCGCAGCGGAAATTCGCGGCGCGCAGTCGCAGGGCGTGATGGCCCAGGCCAAGCATTACATCGCCTACGACTCCGATTCCTACAATGTGTTCGTCGACCAGCAGACGCTGCACGAGGTGTATGCCGCGCCTTTTGCGGAAGCCGTACGCGCCGGAGTTTCTTCCATCATGTGTTCGTACAACCGCGTGAATGGACCCTTCGCCTGCGACAACGCCGACACGCTGAAGACCATGTTGAAAGGCGAAATCGGGTTCAAAGGTTTTGTGACTTCGGACTGGGGTGGGGTGCACAGCGTTTTGTTCATCAACCAGGGTCTCGATATGGAAATGCCGGGTAGTTTGCCGGCGGGCAGTCCGTTGGCGGTGCTGCTCAATTCGTTCTTCTTGACCGCTCCGCCCGCCGCCCCGGGCGCCCCGCCGGATGCCGACGCGCTGGCGGGCATTCTGGGAGGCAGCATTCCCGAGGAGCCGTCGCCGGATCCTGCGCACCTGGGAGCGTTTCCGCGCGACACCGACGGCACCACCATGCGTGAGGCGCTGAAAAACGGGACAGTCAGCGAAGCGACCATAACAGCCGCCGCGCGCCGGGTGCTGTACGAAATGGATCGCTTTGGATACTTGGATGGTAAACAGAAACACACCATTACGCCGCAAGATATTGAACAAAACGCCGCGGTGATCCGCCAGACCGCGGCCGACGCAGCGGTCCTGCTGAAAAACGACGGTGCCCTGCCGCTGAAGGCCGACGATCTGCAATCGCTTGCGTTCATCGGGCCAGGAGCCGGGCAGGTCGCGGCCATCGGAACTTTTGGGGAACGTTCCCCCGGCCTCACCGAACGTCAGATCAGCCCACTCGATGCCTTGAAGAAATTGGCGCCGCAGGCACATGTAACGTTTGAGGTGGACGACGACATGACCGGCGTGCCCATTGACGCGGCCGCGTTGTCGCACGACGGCCAGCCGGGTTTGCTGCGCACGGATGGCGCTGGAAACACCTCGGTCGATGCCCAAATTGATTTCACGCACAGCAACAGCAAGTCACTGCCCGCAAATGGAAATATCACCTGGAAAGGAACGCTGACCGTTCCGAGTGCGGGCGATTACTGGATCTACCTGCAGGCGCTCGGCGCGCGCGGACGTTTCTCGATCGACGGCAAGGAAATTGGCAGGACCGGTGCGGCGCAAGGCACCGTGCACGGCGACATCCAGTACGCCACGCAGGATAATGGATTCCCTACCGTCGATGGCTTGGACGACGTGCGGCGTTCCGTTCAACTCGCGGCCGGCCCGCATGAAATCGCGGTGCAAGCCAGTGGCGACACTTCCAATAACCCGGAACAAATTCGGCTGAACTGGATGACGCCGGAGCAGCGCGCGCGCAATCATCAAGCCGCCATCGAGGCCGCAAAGAACGCGCATACCGCCGTAGTTTTTCTGTGGACGCGCGGCAAACCGAATTTCGTGCTGCCTGGCGAGCAGAACAAGCTGGTCGAAGAGATCGCCGCCGTGAATCCGAACACCATCGTCGTGCTCAACGTCAGCCAGCCGGTCGCGCTGCCGTGGGTCGGCAAAGTGAAGGGCGTGCTGCAGCTGTGGTGGCCGGGAGATGAAGGCGGCTGGGCCACGGCGGATGTTCTACTCGGCAAAGTGAACCCGGGCGGGCGGCTGCCGTTCACCTGGGCCAAACGCCTGGAAGATTATCCGGCGACCGATCCCGCGCACCCGGAGCGTTCAGCCAAAGGCGTGGACGGCAAAACGACCTACAGCGAAGGCGTCGATATCGGCTATCGCTGGTTCGATAAGCAGCATATCGAACCGCTCTTCCCTTTTGGTTGCGGGTTGTCGTACAGCAGTTTCAGTTATTCGCAACTGAAAGTTTCTGCGGCCAGCGATAAAGGGCTCGACGTTTCGGTGCGCATCAAGAACACTGGCAAGGTAGCCGGCGATGAAGTTCCCCAGGTCTACCTGGATGCCCCCGCGCAGCGTCCGGAGGGTGTGCAGTTCGCAGTGCGAACTCTCGCGGCATTCGATCGGGTGAGCCTCGCAGCGGGAGAATCCAAAGACGTAACCCTGCACGTATCGCCGCGCGCTCTGGAATATTGGTCTACCGCGGAGAATCGCTGGATTCGCTCCGCCGCCCGGCAAATCAACGTCGGATCCTCCTCGCAGGATCTTAGACTCAAGGCCAACGCCCCGTAATTCGGCCGGGAGCGGAACAAACGGCGAAACTCCTGCGGCTTCGGAATCTTTGCCTTGACACTCAACCACTTTCGATATGTAACTAGTTTCGCTATTCCAATTCGAGTGGAAGTGCTCGCAAGGAGATACCGTGGCGCAAAAAACTAATTTCATCGGCAAGAAATCCGTGAAGTGGGCGCTGGTCGAACGCGGCGTGTGGGTGCTGCGGTTGTGGAGCGGCCGGCAATATCCGCAAATCGCCATCCTGCAATTCACGCCCGACGCGTACCAGAGAGTCCGAACCGATCTTTCTGGCTTCCTGAACGGCGTGGGAATTTTCGGCAAGAAAGTACAAGTACAACTGCTGAGCGGCCCGGGCGCTGCTATGGTCGAACCGGCCGGGCAGCCCGCGCAGCCTCCGGTGGTGGTGGTGACGCATAGCAAGACGAGTAAGTCGGCGTGGGTGGCGCTATCCACCAATGAGGATTTTGACGCGTTCGACTTTCAGCCCCACGCGCGAGGCGTTGCGCTGCCGTCGCTCTAGAGCGATCTCGCGCGGGCGAGCGCACCGTAGCCGACTATCGGTCCAGCCCGAGCCGCGCCAATAATTGTTTGAATCGCGGCTCGGCCCGCAAGGGATCGAGCGCCGGTTCGACCTTGAGCCAAGTCATATAAGCGTCGCGTTCGTTATACCCTCGTTCCAGCAGCCCCAGCGCCCGCTCTTTTTCGCCGAGCCCCACCTGCACCGTCGCTAAAAAATACGGCGGAACGTACTGCGTCTCGGATTTCGCCTGCAATTCCGCGAGTAACCGCCGCGCTTCATCCTTCTGTCCCGCTAGTCCGTAGGCCAGACCCAGGGCCTCCAGGCGCAGCGGCTCGCCGGTGGAAAGATCCGCGGCCTTTTTGCACTCCGCGACGGCCTTGGCGTATTCCTTCTTCGCCATGTAGGCATAGCCCAAGCAGGAATGAGCGCCGACATCGTTCGGTTCCAGTTCCAGAGTTTTTTGGCACTGGTCGATCGCGCGATCGAATTGGCGGGCGAAATAATAAGTCCAGCCGGCGGACGAATTGGTGAAAATCGAAACCGGATCGAGGTTCTGGGCGGTTTGCATTTGAGCCAAGGCTTCGTTGCTCCGGCCCATGGCCGAAAGAAAAACCGAATACATCCGGTGCGCTTCGGAATCGCTGGGATTCAATTGAATGGCGCGCTTATATTCCGCTTCCGCGCCGGGCCAATCCCAGTCGGCGTAGAATTTCACATCGGCCAGCGTGGCGTGGGCGGAAGAAAGCGAATCGTCGAGGGCCAGGGCCTTCAAAGCATTTTCTTTGGCCTTGGGCATGGCCACTTGAGGAGCGAGGGCGTTGGTCGCCCAAAAATAATCCGCCAGGCCGGAATAGCCCGCCGCATAATTCGGATCGATTTCAATGGCCTGCTGAAAATATTTTCCCGCTTCGCGAAATTGCGCCTCGGTGTCCTTGTTCCAGTGATAACGGCCCTTCAAATAGTCGTCGTGAGCTTCGGGGCTCACGCGGCCCGAACCGGCCAGCCGCGACTGCTCCTGCGGAGTGAGCTCGACCCGAATTTCCTGCGCGATATCCCGCGCCACTTCGGCCTGCAGGTTGATCACATCGGTTAAATCGCGATCATAGCCCTTGGCCCAGAGACTCTGGTCGGTGGAAGCTTCAATCAATTTGGCGTCGATGCGCACCCGGTCGCCGGAGCGCATCACGGAACCTTCCACCACCGCGTCCACATTCAATTCCTTGGCGATTTCGGACAGCGTTTTGCGCGAGCCCTGGTACGGCATCACCGAAGTTCTGGAAATTACGCGCAGTTCGCCAATCTGAGCCAGCTGGGTAATCAATTCTTCGGTCATGCCCTCCGCAAAATAATCCTGATTGGGATCGCCCGAAAGATTTTCGAGCGGCAGTACCGCCACGGATTGAATCTGTATTGGCCCGGCGTGCGCCGCGGCGACCCGGGCGCGATGGCGCAATCCGAGCCAAATCGCACCAGCCAAAACAATCGCGCAGAGCGCCACAATCTCCAGTTTTCTGCGGTTCGACATCCGGCGCGGAGCGTTGCCGACGATCACTCCGCTCGAACTCGGCATCTGCATCCGCCGCAAATCGACGTCCAACTCTTTCGCTGACTGATAGCGGTTTTCCGGCTCCTTTTCCAGACACTTCATGATGATGCGTTCGAGTTCAGCGGAAATGCCGTCATTCAAGGAGCGCACCGGGGCCGGCGGTTTGTGCAGGATCGCATCGGTCAGTCGCGCGGAAATTTCATCTTGGAACGGCCGCTGCCCGGTCGCGAGTTGGTACATCAGCGCGCCCAGGCCGTAGACGTCCGTTCGTCCGTCCATGGTGTCGCCCAATAATTGTTCGGGGGCCATGTACGGTTCGGTTCCGGCGATGAAACGCGGCTCGACGCGGCCGTCGATGGTCGTGGTCTCGCTGACCGGTCGGCAATGTCCGGCGAGACCAAAATCGAGAACCTTGGCCAGGCCCTTCGGACTGATCATCACGTTGCCCGGCTTCAAATCGCGGTGAATCACGCCACGCTCGTGCGCCTCCTGCAGCGCCTGGGCGATTTGCGAGGCGAGCACGATCAACTGCTTCTCGGGCCAGGCTTCACCAGCGCGTTCCTGGGCCAGCGATTTTCCCGCGAGGAATTCCATCACCAGGAATTCCGTGCCGTCCTGGGTGACGAATTCGTGGATGGTGGCGATGCTGGGATGATTCAGTTTGGCCAGGATCAACGCTTCGGTGCGAAAACGCTTGCGCGCATCGTCATCACCCAGCGCCCCCGGCGGCAAAAATTTCAAGGCCACATCGCGATCGAGATGTTCGTCATGCGCGCGGTACACCACGCCCATGCCACCCGCCCCGATCATCTCGAGGACGCGGTAGTGCGAAATCGTGCGGCCGATAATGGAAGGGGAATCGGTCACGGACTTTGAATGTTACGCCCTGCGGCGCAGGGCAAGCAATCGCGCAGCGCGTACGCGCGACGGCAGCACAAATCCGGGGGGCGAATGTTCCACGAAGACTCACGGCTGGGGATCGTTACGTCCGCTTGATGATTATGGCCGTAAGATCGTCTTTTTGCGGCGTGCCCTGGGAAAACGCGATGACCGCGCTATACAGCGTGGCAATAATTTCACTCGCGGGCCGCTCGCGCGACGCGCGAATGGTCGCTTCCAGCCTGGCGACGCCGAATTGCTCACCCTGGGCGTTCTCCCATTCGAAGAAACCGTCGGTGGCCAGCACCAGCATGTCGCCGAGGTCGAGTTCGAGCATTTGCGGAGGATCGGTAACCAGGCTGGAGGAAATTCCCAGGGGCATGCCGTGGGCCTTCATGGCGTCGAACCGGTCGTGACGCAAGGTGTAGAAAAAAAGCGGACCGTGACCCGCCGACAGCAGCTCGACCCTAGAATTTCCCGGAGTGCAAATCGCAGCCACAAAGGTTACGAACCGTCCTTCCTTCAGATCACCGGAGAGCGAGGCGTTGATGCGGGTCATGGCGTCGAGCAGCCCATCATCCACGGTGAAATTTGTCCGAGCGTACGCGCGACACACCGCCGCTAACAATGCTGGGCCAATGCCGTGGCCAGTGACATCCGCCAACGCCACCAGCACGCGGCCATCGGGCAGCGGCTGCCAATCGTAATAATCGCCGCCCGTTTGATCCGCGGGTTGATTCCAGGCCGCGATATCGAAACCTGCGATCATCGGCATCGACACCGGCAGCAGCGATTGTTGAATCGTCCGCGCTACGTCCAGGTCGTGCTCTAGGCGCTGGACTTGTAGTTTGGTTTCGGCTTCGTGCAGCGCCGCGTCTACATGTTTCCGGATTTCGCCGGCCACCGCGCCGGCCACGACTCCGGCGAAAATCAGAACCGCTGCATAACCGAAGACCGCCTTGTGGGGGTTTAGTAGCAACGTTCCGTCACGGAACGCAGGATGCCAACCCAGGTAGGTCGACGCACAGAGATAGCTGAGCGCCGCGACGATTCCCGAGAACCGGCAGAGCCGGGGATCCAATCGCAAGGTCGACAAAATAATAAATATGAAAAAAAGCAGTGTGGATGGATTGGCCAGCGGCCGGTAGGCAGGATCGATGGCGGTACTGTAGATGAAGGCGAGAGCGAACGCCGGCACCGACGTTTCGATAATTACGTTGCTGATACGCAGCCCGGCCGAGAGATCGCTGCCGCTCCGCACGGCGCGGCTCACCGCGCGATAAATGAAAAATTCATAGAGCAGGAACAGACTGAGCAGCGCACAGGAGAGGAGCCACAGGTGGAAGTTTTCGCGGTCCCAGAGGATCAAAGTCAGGAAGGAACGGATCAGAAAAACCGCGACGATAATCCCCAGCACGATGAGGATGCGCAGTCTTTCGCTTTTCAATACGGCTTGCCGGAATGCTGGAGATCCGGCATGGAGTCCATGCTTCATCAAAAGCGTCCTGGGAGAATTTGATTCGATTCAGCACCCGAGGTACGAGCGCTTGCACCATTCTCCCGAACGCGGAGTACGGTCAACCGAAATCCTCATGGCGAGTGTTTAGCAGACCGTACTCTACTTCTGACCCGCCGGGCATGCAACGCCGTGACGAAGCGCTGCATTGATGGCGACGGGACTAGGCCTTAGTGGCTTGCTCTTTCGGTTTTTCCTGCGACATCATCGCCATCATCTGGCGCATCGCCTCGGTGCTTCCCGGAGCGCCCTTCTCGCGCCAGGCCTCGAGTCGTTTCACATGTTCCTCGAGTTGGCGGTGATAGTTCGGGTTCTTGAACATCGCGCGCATCGCCGGCAGGATTGGCTTGAGCCGTTCCCAGACCAGCCATTGCTCGCCGGTATTTTCGAAGAAAAATTCTTCGTCGATCAAACCGCGGTTCACCATGCCGGCCGCCATATCCCAATAGCTGGTCACCATGCGCATCGAGGTGTTCTCGGCGCTGTTCGGCGGACAGATTTTCATGGCGTCTTCCACGGAGGTCGGCTTGAAATGGCCGAAATACCATTCGCGCGCTTCGCGCATTCGCGGTTCCCGGCGCAGATCGTAAAGACGCAGCAACAGATTGGCCTGTTCGTGCGTAACTTCTCCCATGATTCCCTCCTAAGTTTTATTTCTACAAAAATTTGCGGCTATTGGTTGGTACCGGGTTTATCGGATTGCAAGGACACGTTGTGGGAATGGCTCAGCATGATCTCGGAATCTTCGAAGGCCAGCTTGATTCTCCGGCGAAGTTCGCGCGCCGCGTCATCTTTGCGATTCAACACGGTACGAACCTGCAGACGGATCACGGTTCCATCCAGATTCAGGGCTTCGACGCCCAGCACGCGCGGACCATCCACCAGCGCCGGCGACCAGGTCGCGTCGTTACGAAATTCCGTGGCCACCCGATCCAGGATGGAAATCGCGGTGCTGACCAGTTCCTCGGCCGGAACGGTAATGTCCACAAATGTTTGCGACCAGTCACGGCTCAGATTCGAAACCTGGCCAATCAGGCTGTTGGGTATGGAGACGATCGCGCCCGCCGTATTGCGCAGCACGGTACGGCGCAGGGTGAGGTGCTCGACGCGTCCGGTTTCACCGTTCACCTGCAGCATGTCTCCGAGCGAATATTGATCTTCGAAAACGATGAAAATTCCGTTGATGAGATCTTTCAGCAGACTTTGCGCGCCGAAAGCCAACGCCACGCTGAGCACCCCGGCGGTGGCCAGTGCCGGTGCAATGTCGAAACCGAGGATGCGCATGGCCATGAGCACGGCGATGACGAGGATGGTCGTGCCCCCGATGCTGTGCAGCAAATCGGCCATGGTCCGGGTCTGCTGCTCGCGCAGTTGGCCGGCACGCGTGGGAGTTTTGGCCGCCTGGACCAGACGCAAAGTTACGACGCGCAGCACGCGAATCAGCAACACGGCGATGATCGCGATGACCACCAGCCGCAGTCCGATGCGCCCTGCACTTTCCGTCCACTGGGAGAAGGATTCGGTCATAAGATAGCAGAGGCGGAAGTATACACCCGTCAGGCGCAGCGCAGGACGTTCAGCACGGGTGCGTGTTTTGCGAAACTTCCTCCAGGTAAACTTTTAGACGAACGAAGCGCCGAAACTGGAGCAATCGTCATGAACAAACAAAAACGTTTTTTTCTGGCCGGTTTGTCTTGCGTCGCGGTCGGAACGGTCGCCGAATTCATCGCCGGGCGCACTTGGGCTGGCGCGCTGGCTACCCAGCGAGGCATGCCGACTCCGCCACCTCCGAGCGATCCTCCCAGTGGAATGCCGCAAAACGCGCCCGCGACTCCGCTCGCCGGGCCCAATCTCGACCCGCGGATTGATCCTAAACAGATCCTGGAGCATAACGATTCGCAGATTCACGACAGCGTCGAGAAGCTTTACTTTCTGGCGGCCCAGCTGAAAGCCGAGGTCGAAAGAACCAACTCGCAAAACGTCCTCTCGCTGGCCAT
>Ga0302177_10000414_pt1 | contig 33297 bp, 33 predicted proteins | sample I_Palsa_E1_2_FD_198780 | JGI IMG/M metagenome (GOLD analysis project Ga0302177, IMG submission 198780) | Peat permafrost microbial communities from Stordalen Mire near Abisko, Sweden - I_Palsa_E1_2 | ecosystem: Environmental > Terrestrial > Soil > Palsa > Peat permafrost | place: Sweden... | reverse complement strand
AGCGTGGCGGCGACCGTGGGCGAGGTCGGTACTACCGGCTGCGGTGCGGTCCGACCGACACGTTCCAGTGCGTCTGCCACCCCGAGCGCGTCGATCAGGCTGACGAACTTCTCGGCGCTGCGGTGGTCGGGGAACGTGGTCGCCCCGGCGGTGCCGTCGGGATGCCGGTAGCGGACCTTGTGTCCATCGGGGAATCGCTTGCTTGCCTGGGGTGCGATGGATGCCATGACCGGGGACGATACATGACCGCCGTGTCCAGTCGTGTGTCCAGCTTTGTCGCAGTGCAGGTCAAGGCCAATGGACGTACCCCTAAATAATCTACGACCGTGTCGGTCGCTGATGCCAGGATCGGGCTGTGATTGATCATTTCGGAATCAACTGCGCCGACTACGCCAGGTCCCAGCAGTTCTACGACCGGGTGCTGGGTGCGCTGGGCTGTTCACGGCAACTCGATTTCGGCGAGGCCATCGGCTACGGGCGGGACGGTAAGCCGGTGTTCTGGATCGCCGAAGGTGCGGGCATGGGGCCCAGCCGGGAAACGCACTTCGCGTTTGCGGCCGCCGACCACGACGCGGTGCGGGCATTTCACGACGCCGCGGTCGAGTTGGGCGCCGAGTCGTTGCACGCGCCGCGATTGTGGCCGGAGTACCACGAGGGCTACTTCGCCGCCTTCGTCCGGGATCCGGACGGCAACAATGTCGAAGCCGTCTGCCATGCGTAGGTAGGGTCGGCGGTTATGTCTGACCCCGATGCGTCTGCCAGGGAATTGCTTCGCGACTCGTTCACCCGGTTGATCGAGCATGTCGACGAGCTCACCGATGGGTTGACCGACGACAAAGCCAACTACCAGCCGGGCCCGGACGCCAACAGCATCGCCTGGCTGATCTGGCACAGCGCGCGCGTGCAGGACGTTCAACTCGCCCCGATCGCCGGTGTCGAGCAGGTGTGGACCGCCGACGGGTGGGTGGACCGGTTCGGCCTCGACCTGCCGCGCCACGACACCGGCTACGGCCACGGCCCGGCAGAGGTGGCCAGAGTGCAGGCGCCGGTCGATCTGCTGGCCGGCTACTACCAGGCCGTGCACAAGCTGACCTTGGAGTTCGTCGCCGGCGTCACCGCCGAAGACTTGGAGCGCATCGTCGACCGAAACTGGGATCCGCCCGTGACCGCCAGCGCCCGGATCGTCAGCATCATCGACGACTGTGCTCAGCACCTCGGTCAGGCCGCCTACCTCCTCGGCATCGCGCCTTAAGGTCTCCCCGCGCCAGGCGCCGGGGCCGGGAACGCGACGATCTGCCCGGTCGGCTCTGGTGGTGGCTCCGTGCCGCCCCACTCCTGACACACGACATAGAGCTGTGGCTGCTGATCGCCGCGGCTGAGTATGCAGGCGAACGCGCCTCGATCGAGGTCGACCGTGTCAAGAACCTCGCCGCCCTCGCGCACCCGGACGCAGTGTCGGTTTCCCACGTCGGCGTACCAGACGGCCCCGTCGGCATCGATGCAGATGCCGTCGGGGTGGTCTGCGCCCACCTTTGCCCACGTCCGCCGTCTTGTCAGGTCGCCGGTTTGACCGATGTCGTAGGCCGTGAGCCGATTGCCATAAGACTCGGCCACGATCAACGTCTCGCCGTCGGCGGTGATTGCCATGCCATTGGGAAAGGCGAGATCGTCTGCGACCTTGCGGACGGCCCCGGCTAGCGTGACGAGCACGACGCTTCCAGGGGCCGGCTCCCCACCCGGGAAGTCGAAGCCGATGGTGTTGACGTAAGCGTTGCCGTGCGCGTCCACCACGATGTCATTCCACGGTTTTTCCGAGACGGCTGACAGGTCGGCATGGGCAACGATCGAGCCGTCGAGTTCGCGACGAAGTAGGCGCCGCTGCGCCGAATCCACTACGAGCAACCGCCCGTCGGGCAAAAAGTCGATGCACATCGGAAACGACTCGACGCTGACCACGACCTCATGGCCGTCCTGGGGATCCAGCGCGATCACCTGATGCGCGCCCCAATCGGAGAACCAGACCCGCCCGTCTTGCCAGCGGGGCGATTCACCAAACGTGATTCCGTCCATCAACACGGTCATAGAGATAAGACTGCCTGCCCGAGTAAAACTCATCGGCCGGCCAATGAACTTGACACCTGTCGACGCCACGAGATCCACGTCACAGTCACGCGTCTACGATGGCCCCTATGACCGCCACGAAGCCTCCCGAAACCGCGCTCGGCACCACCGAGTTTTCCGGCACCGGCACCATCCACAATCCCGCGAACGGCGCGATCGCGGGGGAGGTGCAGTGGACCAACCCGGCTGACGTGCCCACCATCGTTGCCGGGCTGCGCGCCGCACAACGCGAATGGGAGCAGCGCGGAGCGTCGGGGCGTGCCAAGGTGCTGGCCCGGTTCGCCGTGTGGCTGGGTGAGCACCGCCGCGAGATCGAAGAGCTGCTGATCAAGGAGACCGGTAAATCCGCGGTCGACGCGGCACAGGAAGTGCCGATGCTGATCATGATCATCTCGTACTACATCAAGACGGCGGAAAAGGCGCTGGCGCCCGAAAAGCGGCCGGCCGCATTGCCGTTCATGGCGATCAAGAAGATCACCCTGCATTACCGGCCGCGGGCCGTCGTGGGCATCATCGCGCCGTGGAACTACCCAGTGGCCAACGCGCTGATGGATGGCCTAGGCGCCCTGGCCGCGGGCTGCGCCGTGCTGCTGAAGCCGTCCGAGCGCACCCCGTTGACCGCAGAGGTGCTGCGTCGCGGCTGGCAGGAATCCGGCGGACCCCAGGTGTTCGAGCTGGCCCAGGGCGCCCGTGCGGTGTCCGAGGCCGTCGTCGACAACGTCGACTACCTGCAGTTCACCGGGTCCAGCGCCACTGGAAGCAAGGTGATGGAGCGTGCCGCTCGCCGGTTGACGCCGGTCAGCCTGGAACTCGGCGGTAAGGACCCGATGATCGTGCTCGAGGACGCCGACGTCGATCTCGCCGCCCACGCCGCGGTGTGGGGAGCGATGTTCAACGCGGGGCAGACCTGCGTCTCGGTGGAGCGGGTCTACGTGCTCGAGCAGATATACGACCAGTTCGTCCAGGCCGTGGTTCGCGACGTCAAGGAACTGCAGGTCGGTGCTGGCGAGGGACACGATTTCGGGGCGCTGATCGACGAGCAGCAGCTGTCGGTGACCGAACGCCACGTCCGCGAGGCGGTGGCCGCCGGTGCGAAGGCCTTGACCGGTGGCCAGCGCACCAACACGTCGGGCAGCTTCTACCCGGCCACGGTGCTCGTCGACGTGGACCACTCGATGGCCTGTATGACCGAGGAGACCTTCGGCCCCACGCTGCCGATCATGAAGGTCGGCTCGGTAGAGGAAGCGATCCGGCTGGCCAACGACAGCGAATACGGCCTGAGTGGATCGGTGTTCTCCCGTGACTTTGATCGCGCCAAGGAGGTTGCACTGCAGCTTGATTGCGGCGCGGTCAACATCAACGACGTGATCACCAACCTGATGTGCACGACCGCGCCGATGGGCGGCTGGAAGACGTCGGGCATCGGGGCGCGGTTCGGCGGTGCCGACGGGTTACGCAAGTTCTGTCGCGTCGAAACCGTAGTCGGCCCCCGCACCAATGTCGGTGCGGGCCAGAACTATTACCACAATTCACGCAAGGCGCTGAAGCGGGTCAACAAAATGATGACCAGGATGGCGCTGTCGCGTCCTCGTCGCGTTGCCAAGTAAGACCACTTCGTGCGATTCGCGCTGACGGCGCTGTTGTGGCTGTGCGCCACGGTCGCGCTGGCGATTGCCGTGCCGACGGTGTGGATGCAGGCCCATGTCGTCGACGTCAACGGCTACACCACAATGGCCCGCAAAGCGGCGGGCAATAAGGCGCTGCAGGCTGCAGTGGCAGCCGAACTCGCCACTAAGGCAACGGTTCTGATCAACCAGCACAGTCACCACGTCGACTCGGCGCAAGTGCACGCCGTCGCGGCCGGCTACACCGCCGGGCCCGACTTTCCGGCGCAGTTCGCCGATGCAAACCGGCTGGCGCACGACTGGATGTTCACCGGGGCCCACGCGCAGTCCGAGGGTGACCAGTGGGTCGTCGACCTGGCCGGCATGCTCAAAGACACCGCGTTCGAACAGCTGTTGGCGACCTACAACGTGCAGGTGCCCGAGACGGTCCGGGTTCCGGTGACGGTATCGACACCGAAGGTGTTGCAGCCAGGCCAGTTACGGCCGCTGGCCACCTGGGGTCCCCGGGCTTCCATCGGAGTGGTGGTGCTGGCCGCCTTGTGCGCACTGCTGACCCTGGCCGCCGCACGCAGCCGTGGCCGGGCGCTGGCCAGCCTCGGAATCTCCGCTCTGCTGGTCGGTGCCGCTGGATGGGCCGCCATCGAACTCGCTCGTTACCCGATCAACGACACGCTGAACAACACGACGGGCGGTATCCGCGGGATCGCCGACGTGATGGTCGGCCAGGCCGAGAGCAGCCTGCATAACTGGCTTGACCTGACGTTGGCCGGGGGCGGCGCGCTGGTGGTGCTCGGCGTGTTAGCGGCTGGCCTCGGCAGCTTGCGGAAGAGTTGAAAGATGTTCGCTCAGTAGGGCGTCCAGCTTCTCGTTGGCCGATCGCAGGCCCGCGGTGATCAGGCCGAACACTTTGTCGCGCACCTCCTGCGACTTGCCGATCAGCGGGGCATACATGTGCCGCATCAGGTCCAGCCGCGCCGCGCCCATCCAGTCCATCAGGTCGGGATCCTCGAACCAACTGATCTGGTTGCGCTGCTCGGCGAGCGTCGTGGTCAACCAGTCCAGGTCGGTGTTGGGATGAGGCACCGGTTGGCACAGCCGGTTTCGCGTCGCGTCGTCGCCGTACCCCGCTTCGACGTGGGCGATCAGGCCGGAGCTGAACACCTGCTGACAGCCGCGCACGCTCTGCAGCGTGATCCGGTCCCCATCGAAAACGGTTGCTGCCGACCGTTTTTCCAGCCCGTCGGCACTGCAATCGACGTAGAGCGCTGAACCCTCGACTCTGACCTCGCCGTCGGCCAGAAACACCTTGCCAGGCTCGATGCGCTCGACGCGTCCCATCCGCACGATGTCGCGGATGCGTTGCAACTGTTCTAGTTCAGTCTTTGTCACGTTCGCGCAGCGATACATGGTCGGCTGCACCGACGAATCCAGCCGCAGCAGATTGCCGCAGGCTTCCAACCGTTCGAACAGGTCGGCCACCGATGTGGCGGCGTCGATCGCGACCAGCCGCTGAGCGAAGCCGGCCTGGAATCGCTCTAGGAATTGCGGACCGGGCTGGATGTTGGCGCGATCCATCAACCACGAATCGCGCGGCATGATCCAGGTCAGCCGCTCGGGCGGGATTCCGTTGCGCAGCAACCACAAACAGGCGTCGATGCCGGTCTTGCCGGCGCCGACGATGACGAAGCGTTCGCGGTCGGCCGCGAAGGTCGGCATGTCGTTGGGCGGCACGCAGTCGACGCCGTCGGCGACGTCGTAGGCGGGCGGGCGCATCGAGGGCACTGTGGTCTGCAGATACGTCGCGTCCACGACTCGTTTGCGGACCTGGACGGTGTGGTCGCCGCCGGCCAGCGTGCGAAATCGCCCGTCGCCCAGATACTCGGCCATCGGAAAGTAGGACACCTGCCCACTGGGCAGCAGGTCCTGATGCATCACCCGCTCGAAGTACGCGCAAATCTCGCCGACGGTGGCCAGCTCGTAGAGCCCCTGGTTCCAGCCGAGCTGGTCGATGCTGTCGCTGCCCAGCCCGCGGGAGTTCACGCCGTAGTACGCCGACGGCTGATGCAGCCGAACAAACGGGTATGCCCGGTTCCAGTGCCCACCGGGCGCATGGGCCCGGTCGACGATCACCACCTGCGCGTCGGTCTCGGTCACCAGGGTGTCGGTGAACGCCATGCCCATCGCGCCCGCGCCGACGACCAGGTAATCCGTCTCAAGTGTTGTCACACCAGTTCCTCCCCGTCGCGCCGACGTTATCGGATTCCCCAATCCGGCAGCGATGTCTAGGTCAGGGACAGCTTGGCGAAGATCTTCCCGGTCGGCTGCGGTGAGCCGTTGCCGGGTTCGACGGTGAACGCCAGCACGCTGGAGTGCCCGAGGTCGGTGAACATGTGCGTGGTCGACGGCGTGACGGCCGCGGTGTCCATCGTGCCCGCCGAAACCGGGCCCTTGTCGCCGACCAGCCACATTTCATACACGGTCCCCAGCGAGGGTGGCGGCACGTTATTCAGCAACAGCATGCCGGCATTCTTGTCCCGGGAGAACACTACCGTCGCCTTCCCGCCGGCCACATCGGCCGAGACCGATCGCACGTCGGGTGCCGCCATGATCTGCTCGGCCGTGGCCGGCGTGGGCGGTGGTCGCAGCGCGACTCCTGCGCCAAAGGCGGCCAACGCCACCACGATCGCTGCGGCCGCAGCCAATACGGCTGTCCGCCAACGAGGTCGGCGGGCCGTATCGGCCTGTATGCCGGCCAGCACAGCGGCGCGCACCTGGTCCGGTGGTTCGGTAGCCGTCGCCGCCGAGATCACGGCCATCGTCTCGCGCACGACGCGCACCTCGTCACCGAAGGCATCGGCGACCGTGGTCGGCGCCGCGGCGAGTTGCCGGTCAATGGCCGCGCGCTCGCTGTCGGAGATGGCGTTCAGCGCGTAAGGCGTGGCCAGCTCGAGCAGTTCGAATGGGTTCGGCTCGGTCATGTCACCCCCAGGCAGCCGCGGAGACCGCGCAATGCGTCACGCATCCGCGACTTGATCGTCGACAGATTGGCCGACAGCCGCTGTGAGACTTCGGCGTACGTCAATCCGCCGTAGTAGGCCAGTTCGATGCACTGCCGCTGCACGTCGGTCAACGAGTCCAGGCAGGCCGTCACGCGGCGGCGCTCGTCAGCGGCGAGCGCCGAGTCGGCGACCACATCGCCGGGCCGCTCGACGGTGGCCGCGCCGTACCGCGACTCCCGCTGGCCGGCGGATTGCTCGGAACGCACTCGGTCGATGGCGCGGCGGTGCGCCATCGTCATCAGCCAGGACATCGCGGAGCCCTTGGCGGAGTCATACGCCTGGGCGGTTCGCCACACCTCCAGGTAGACCTCCTGAGTGGTCTCCTCGCTGTAGCCGGAGTCGCGCAGCACGCGGGTGATCAACCCGAAGACCCGGGCCCTGGTGCGGTCGTAGAGCGCAGCGAACGCGTCGGCATCCTGGCGCGCCACCCGACGCAGCAATGAGTCCAGTTCGCTACCGTGGCTTGCTTCGGTCATCGGTCGGTAGCTTATCCGCTCAGCAACGGCGGTCGTCATGATCGCGCCGATCGGGGCGGGCGCGGAATGAAAAACGATGTCCGTTGCTGGTATTCGCTGAAGCCCGGACGGCCCCGCATGTACTTCTCGGTGAGCCGGGCTCCGGTGGCGTGAACCAGGAAATACGTCATCAGCGCGGGGGAGAGCACCGTGGCCAGCGACCACCACCCGGTGATCGTGATCAGCCACAGTCCCCACCACACGGAAGCGTCGCCGAAGTAGTTGGGGTGACGCGTCCAGGCCCACAGGCCGCGATCCATCAGCAGACCCCGATGGCTCGGGTCGGCCTTGAATACCCGCAGTTGATGGTCGCCGACGGCTTCGAAGAAGACACCCGTCAACCACACCAGCACGCCGGCCACCGTGACGGCCAGCCAACGCCGTGGGGTGGGCCCGGCGACCGCGGAGAGTTGCAGCGGCAGCGAGATGAACCAGGTGGCTAAGCCCTGCAGCACGAACACCTTGCCCAGGATCTGGCCCACGCTGGCGTCGCGCAGCAGGTCGGCGTAGCGCGGATCCTCGCCCTGCCCGGCTGACCGTCGGTAGATGTATCCGCTCAGTCGCAGACCCCAGATCGCGACCAGTGCCAGCAACAGCCACCGGCGGGACTTGTCGCCGGTGCCAAGGACGGCGGCGACGGCCGCGACGGCGATGAAGCCCAGTCCCCAGGCGACGTCGACGACGTTGTAGCGGCCGATGCGGTGGCCGATGGCGAAGGTGATCGTGTGCACCACAAGCAGCGCCGCAACCGACGCGCCCGAGACGACGGCGAAGTCGACGATCATGGCCCGGCTTGGTTGACGAACGTCCACTGATAGACGTTGAGGTGGCCCGACCGAAATCCGGCCTCCCGGTCCGCCAGGTACAGTTCCCACATCCGCGCGAAGATCTCATCGAAGCCGATGTGCGACAGCGTCTTTCGGCGTTGCATAAATCGCTCCCGCCAGAGTCGCAGTGTTTCCGCGTAGTGGTCGCCCAGCGAGACCATGTTGAACAAGCGTAATGTGCTGTCCCGCTGCGTGATTGCGAGCAGAGCTTTGGTTGACGGAATCTGTCCGCCGGGGAAGATGTACTTCTGGATCCAGGTCTGGCTGTTGCGGGTCGCGAGCATGTGCGCGTGTGGCATGGTGATCGCCTGGATCACCACGTGCCCGCCGGGTTTGACCAGTCGGCCGAGGGTGCGCAGGAAATCCGGCCATGAGCGATGCCCCACGGTCTCGACCATCTCCACCGAAATCACGGCGTCGTAGTGTCCGTCGATGTCGCGATAATCGCACACATCGATGCGCGCCCGATCTGATTTGCCGGCAGCGGCGATTCGTTGGCGGGCCAGCCACATCTGTCGATCCGACGGGGTGACGGAGCGGACGTAGGCGCCGCGGGCGGCCGCGCGGATGCACAATTCGCCCCATCCGGTGCCGACCTCCAGCAGTCGGGTGCCGGGTCCGACGCCGGCCGCATCCAGCAGTAGGTCGATCTTGCGTCGCTGCGCTTGAGCCAGGTCGGGCCAGGACGCGGGCAGGCTATCGAAAAGCGCGCTCGAATACGTCATCGTCTCGTCGAGGAACTCGATGAACAGATCGCTGGACACATCGTCGTAGTGCGCGGCGATGTTTCGCTGCATCTGTTCCCGGCTGAATCGCGGCACGCCCGGCTGAGCGGCGATCCCGAGCGATTTGAGCCAGCGGAGTCCGCGCGGGACGAGATGGTTCAGCGCCGGCGCCAAGATGGTCAGCACCGCGACCAGATCTGTCGACTTCCATTCGCCGGCCATGTACGACTCGCCGAAGCCGACGAGTCCATGGCGTCCCATCCGGCGCGCCAGCCGGTCCGGATCGTTGACGGTCAGCGTCGGTGACGATGCGTCGCCTGCGCCGATCACCGTGCCGTCGGGGTAGGCCACCCGCATCGGCAGGCCGGCGACGGCGCGGCGAAGCAGCCGGTCGGCGAACACCGCCGATGCGGCGGCCACCGGCCCGGACGGCGCTGCCAAAACCTCCGGCCAGCAGTCTGAATCGGTTGCTGTCGGGGTGCTTTGGCTGCTGACGAGCACCAGGGGAGCGTCGGGCTCAATCTCCGGGACGTCGTCCACAACGTAGAGGTGACATGGTTGTTGCACACCACGTATTCGGAGCGGACGGCACTGCGGATGAGGGACAGCCGTCACAACGATTGATGCGTGTGACCCATCCCTGCCGCGGACTGCTCCGAATGCCTTGCACCAGTGACAAAAGTAGCGGCGTAGGCCGCGATGACAAAGGAGTTAAGCGGGATGAAGGACGGTCAGAGGAAGACACTTGCGGTGGGCTTCGCGGCGCTAGCGGCGCTGGGGTTCTCGGCGTGTTCGAGCAACAAAACCGACTCCGGGCAACAGTCCAGCGCGCAGCCGACCAGCAGCTCGGCGGCTCCGGCCATGACCGGCCCCGCGGCGGCCCCGGCCAGTGATCTGATCGGTTCCGGGTGCGCGGATTACGCTGCGATGCATCCGAATGGTCCGGCTTCGGTGGCCGGAATGGCGCAAGACCCGGTCGCGACGGCAGCGTCGAACAACCCGCTGCTGTCGACCTTGACGGCGGCGCTGTCGGGCAAGTTGAACCCGAACGTCAACCTCGTCGACACCCTCAACAACGGCCAGTACACGGTGTTCGCGCCTACCAACGCCGCGTTCGACAAATTGCCGGCGGCCACGCTTGACGATCTCAAGACGAACACCGACAAGTTGAAGAGCATCCTGACTTTCCATGTGGTGCAAGGGCAGGCAAGCCCGGCCAAGGTCGACGGCATGCACAAGACGCTGCAGGGCGCCGAGGTGAACGTGGCCGGCCAGGGGAACGACCTCAAAGTCAACGACGCGGGTTTGGTGTGCGGAGGCGTGCACACCGCTAACGCGACGGTGTACATGATCGACACTGTGCTGGTGCCGCCCAGTCAGTAGCGGTTCGCGGATCGTCGTGAAGATAGGGCAGCCCGGTCCCCCGGGCTGCCCTATCGCATTTCAGGTGCCCGACCAATCCGAAAGGGCGCTGGTGGCGAATAATGATCATGGTGTCGCTCGCATTGATCGGTCTGGTCGGAGGCCTCATTACCGGCATCTCGCCGTGCATCCTGCCGGTGTTGCCGGTGATCTTCTTCTCCGGAACCACCGGCACGGCCGACGGGGCGGTGGCCGTCGAAGCCAAACGCGATGTGTCGCGGCCGTATCGGGTGATCGCCGGCCTGGTGCTGAGCTTCAGTCTGGTCACCCTGGTCGGCTCCGCACTGCTGTCGTTGCTGCATCTTCCGCAGGACGCGATCCGTTGGGTGGCGCTGGTCGCGTTGGTCGCGATCGGGCTCGGCCTGATCTTCCCGCGCTTTGAAGAACTGCTGGAGCGGCCGTTCGCCCGCCTGCCGCAGAAGCAAATTGCATCCCGCACCAACGGCTTTGGCCTTGGTCTAACGCTGGGTGTGCTGTATGTGCCGTGCGCGGGCCCGGTACTGGCCGCGATCGTGGTGGCCGGTGCGACGGCGCAGATCGGCCTGCCCATCGTCGTGCTCACCCTGGCGTTTGCGGTCGGCGCGGCGATACCGCTGTTGATCTTCGCGCTGGCCGGCCAGCGAGTCGCCAAGCGGGTCAGTGCCTTTCGACGCCGTCAGCGCGCGATCCGCGTCGTTGCCGGGGTGGTGACCATCCTGCTGGCGGTGGCGCTGGTGTTCGATCTGCCGGCGGCGCTGCAGCGGGCGATTCCGGACTACACCGGGTCGTTGCAGAACAAGCTGGCCGCCGACCATCAGGTCCAGCAACAGCTCGGCGGCATCGTCAACGACCAGAACGCAGGATTATCGAAATGCGACAACGCATCCCCGCAGCTGCAGAACTGCGGCCAGGCGCCTGACATCAAGGGCATCACCGCGTGGCTGAACACCACCGGTGACAAGCCGGTCGATCTGCGCGCGCTGCACGGCAAGGTGGTACTGATCGACTTCTGGGCTTACTCATGCATCAATTGCCAACGCGCCATCCCACACGTCGAAGGCTGGTACAAGGCCTATCACGACAGCGGTTTCGAGGTCATCGGCGTCCACACTCCCGAGTACGCGTTCGAAAAGGTCACGGACAACGTGAAAAAGGGCGCTGCCGACCTGGGCATCACCTATCCCGTCGCCCTGGACAACAGCTACTCGACATGGACGAACTACCGAAATCGTTATTGGCCTGCGGAATACCTGATCGACGCCAGCGGCACGGTACGGCATATCAAATTCGGCGAGGGCGACTACGACGGCACCGAGAAACTGATCCGCGAGCTGCTCACCGCCGCCCATCCCGGGGTTTCGCTGCCGGCGTCGGTCGACGCCCCCGACACCACCCCGAAACTGGATCTGACGCGCGAGACGTACTTCGGGGTGGGCAAGGTGTCCAACTACGCCGGAAACGGTGTGTACGACGAGGGCAGCGCGACGTTCGCGTATCCGCCGGCACTGCCCGCCGACTCCTTTGCCCTACAGGGACCGTGGGCACTGGACTACCAGAGTGCGACGGCCGACAGCGATTCCTCGAGCATCAAACTGAACTTTCACGCCAAGAATGTCTACATCGTCGTCGGCGGAACCGGCAGCCTCACCGTCACCCGCGACGGCAAGACGACAACGGTACAGGTCAGTGGGCCACCGACGTCTCACCAGATCGTCGCGGCCGACGACGTGACCCGCGGATCCATCGATGTGCGCGCCAGCAAAGGGCTGCAGGTCTTTTCCTTCACCTACGGCTGATTCGCGCCGCAAACCAATCCACGGCGCGCACGGCTCCGAACCACCTGTGTAGCTAACGACATTGAGGAGCCCGAAAAGTGATGAACATCCAAACCAAGGCGATCCCGGCAACGGGTCTCGCGGCAGCCGCCGCAGTGGGTATTGCCCTCGCCACGTGCGCACCCGCCATGGCCGCTCCGAATCTCGTCGGTATGGGTTGTGCGGACTACGCATCGTTACATCCGGACGGCCCCGCCTCGGTCTCCGGGATGTCGCAAGACCCGGTCGCGGTGGCGGCATCGAACAACCCCGAGCTGACGACGCTGACCGCGGCGGTCTCTGGTCAACTCAACCCGCAAGTGAACCTGGTCGACACGCTAAACAGCGGTCAGTACACGGTTTTCGCACCGACCGACGCTGCCTTCAGCAAGCTGCCGGCCGCGACTATCAATGAGCTGAAAACCAATTCGGACATGTTGAAGAGCATCCTGACGTATCACGTGGTGCCCGGCCAGCTGAGCCCCGCACAGGTCGATGGCTCACACCCGACAGTCCAGGGCGCGCCGGTGAACGTGACTGGCAACGGCAACGGGCTCAAGGTCAACAACGCCGGCCTGGTCTGTGGCGGAGTGCCCACAGCCAACGCGCAGGTGTACATGATCGACACGGTGTTGATGCCACCCGCGCATTGAGTTTTCCCGACGACTCAGGCGTGAGCGCCGCGAAACGCTGGTCCATGCTGGCGATTTCGCTGACAGCGACGTTGTCCGCGAATGTCTTCATCAACGCGATCGCTTTTCTGATTCCGGCGATGAACGCACAGCGCGGCACGGGTCTTGCGACGGCCGGTTTGCTCGCGTCGATGCCGAATTTCGGCACGATGGTCACGCTGATCGGTTGGGGCTATCTGCTCGACGTCATCGGCGAACGAATCGTTCTCGCGGTCGGTTTGGCGTTGACGGCCGCGGCAGCCCTGGCCGCGGCGTCATCGCATTCGATGGTGCTGATGGGGATCTTTCTGTTCCTCGGCGGCATGGCCGCCGCCAGTACCATCACAGCCAGCGGCCGCCTGGTGACCGGATGGTTTGCGCCGCAACAGCGTGGACTGGCGATGGGAATCCGGCAGACCGCGCAGCCGCTGGGGATCGCGGTGGGTGCGATCGTGCTTCCCGAGCTTGGCAAGCACAACTTCTCAGTCGCCTTGGTGTTTCCCGCGGTGGCCTGCGCGCTGTCGGCGGTTGCCTGCGTGGTGGGTGTGCACGATCCGCCGCGCCCACCGCGAGCTGAGGCCGGCGAAGAAGAGTTGGAGAATCCGTATCGAAAGACGGCCGCGCTGTGGCGAATTCATCTGGCCTCGGCGCTGCTGATGGTGCCGCAGCCGGTGGTGCTGACGTTCATGTTGGTCTGGGCGACGCGTCAGCACGGCTTCTCAATCGCGTGGGCGGGCGCGCTGATGGGTTTCTCGCAGGTGTTGGGTGCGTTGGCTCGTACCGCGGCGGGCCGCTGGGCCGATCGGACCGGCTCGCGGATGCGTCCGCTGCGGCAGATCGCCGTCGTCACCTCGGTGGTCCTAATGGTGCTGGCGCTCGCCGACCAACGTCATTCGCCAATTGCCCTGGCGGCCATGATCGTTGCGCTGGCGATCACCGGCGACAACGGCCTGCCGTTCACCAGCGTGCCCGAGATCGCCGGACGGTACTGGAGCGGGCGCGCCCTGGGCACCCAGAACACCGTCGAGCGGCTGACCGTCGCGGTCGGGCCGCCAGTATTCGGTGCGCTGATCACCGCGACCGGCTATCCGCTCGCCTTCGCGGTGTGTGGACTGTTTCCGTTGGCCGCGTTGCCCTTCTTCCCAGTGGTCGCCAACCGAACCGCGTCGGAGTCCACTCCGTCGCCGCTGTGAACGCGCCGTGCCTTATGGCGTGATGACGTGTGATGGATCGGGGCGCAGCTCCGGCGGTGCCTGGCTGTAGTCACCGAACGGCCCGTCGCGGCGCTCGACCGCGGCCCGTGCACCCTGGGTTTGTGCGATGCGGATGAAGTCGAGCGCCTCGGGGGTGTTGCGCATCAGGCCGTCGATGATGCCGCCCAGCATCTGGGTGGAGGCCAGGCCCATGTTCTCGTAGGTCTGGTTGACGATCAGCTTCTGTGCCCGCAGCTGCGACAACGGGATCCGCGCCAGTTCGGCGGCGATCTCGGCGACCCGCGCCTCGAGCCGCTCGAACGGCACCGCCTCGTTGATCAGCTCGATCTCAGCGGCCTGCACGCCGTTCAGCGGCCGGCCGGTCAGGGCGTGCCACTTCGCCTTGGCGAGGCTCAGCCGGTACATCCACATCCCGGTCAGGTACGCGCCCCACATCCGGCTGTACGGGGTGCCGATGACGGCGTCGTTGCTGGCGATGACGATGTCGGCGCACAGCGCGTAGTCACTGCCCCCGCCGACGCACCAGCCGTGCAACTGGGCGATCACCGGTTTGGTGGCCCGCCAGATCGCCATGAACTTCTGATGCGGTCCGGTCGGGGCGGTAACCATCGCGAAATCCTTGCCCGGGTCCCACTGCCCGTCGGTGTTCATGTAGTCGTCCCAGCCCTGGAAGCCCTCACCGAAGTCGTAGCCGGCGCAGAACGCCCGGCCGGCGCCGCGCAGCACGATGACCTTGATGTCCAGGTCTCGCTCGGCCAGGCCGACGGCGGCCTCGATTTCGTCGGGCATCGGCGGGACGATGGTGTTGAGCTGGTCCGGGCGGTTCAGCGTGATGGTTGCGACGGCCCCCGCCGTGGAGTACAGCAGTGTCTCAAAATCCGTTGTCGGCATAGCCGAAGCGAAGCGGCTTCGGACTCAGGGGTCAAGACCCTCGGCGCCACCCGGGGACGGCTGACGTCAGTCCTCGGCGTGCCGTTGGGCATCCCACCGTTCGAGGTGCGCCTGCAGCCGGTAAATCCCTACCGCAAATAGGGGGCTGACCAACGACAATGCGCCTATCAACACCGGGTTCATCGCGACCCTCCCTCGGTTTCCCTACTGCCGCGTCTCAGTGAAAATTAAGGTACTCCTCAGGCTAATCACACCAAAGAACATCCGCGGCGTTTCGCCGAATCTGGACGAAAAAGTGAGCAGATGAGTGTCGCGCCGTATTGAGCGAGGACGCTTCACTAGCCGCCGTCGGGCGGCAGCATCTGAAACCCGGTCAGGACGGTCTCGGTGTCGCGGGTGTACGGGGGGTTGTCCGGATCGGTGGACTGGACCGTGACGGTCGCGACGTAGGTGTTGGTGTCGAAGGTAGCTGCCACCATCAGTGTCCTGATCTTGCGCGGCGGAATACGACCCATGCTCGGGGCGTCGTAGTCGACGAGCTCAGCGTTGTCGCCGCAGAGGGTGGTCTCCGTCGTGTGCAACCCGGTGGCGCCGAGCCGGTCGACCAGCGCAGCTCGTTCCTGGTCGAAAATCGTTTGGTCATCGGTGGCCGCACCGGGCACGGATTCCAGAGTTACCACCGCGGTGGGCATGAAGTTGTTGGCCACCAGGTCCTTGTTTCTCATCGTGAAGCGGATGACGTCCGAGTCGAGCATCGACGCGCGCTCCCAGCCCCGCGGCTGCGGGATCCGCAGCCGCGGCTCACCGTCGGCACGTGGATCGATCTGCGTCAGGGGCGCTGAAACCTGTTCGCACGGACTACTTTTGGCTACCGGATCGTGAGGACCCGGGACGGCGGCACCGGTGACGACCTTGGAGCAACCCGGCACGGTCAGCAATGCCGTGGCGGCGATCGTCGCGCACAGCTTGGACGGCAATCGCATTGCACCACACCACACCCTCGTATCTTGCACTGTCAAGTACCCAGCATCCGCCATAGAAACGCGAAGGCCAGTGCCGTCTTGAACGCGCTCTGCGCGTTGTCGGCCGCACCGGCGTGGCCGCCTTCGATGTTCTCGTAGTACCAGACCCGGTGGCCGGTGGCTTCCAACGCCGCCGTCATCTTTCTGGCATGTCCGGGATGCACGCGGTCGTCGCGGGTGGACGTGGTGATCAGCACCGGCGGGTAGTCGGCGTCAGCCGAAACATTCTGGTAGGGCGAGTATTCAGCCATGAATTCCCAGTCGGCCGGGTCGTCGGGGTTGCCGTACTCGGCGACCCAGGATGCGCCGGCCAGCAGCAGATGGAAGCGGCGCATGTCCAGCAGCGGTACTTGGCACACCAACGCGCCGAACAGCTCTGGATATTTGGTCAGCATGATGCCCATCAACAGGCCGCCGTTGCTGCCGCCCTGCGCGCCGAGTTGCGGCACCGTGGTGATGCCGCGATCGACCAAATCGGTTGCCACCGCGGCGAAGTCTTCGGCGACCAAATGTCGCCCGGCACGCATCGCCTGGGTGTGCCAGCGCGGCCCGTACTCACCGCCGCCGCGGATGTTGGCCAGCGCGTAGGTGCCGCCGCGGGCCAGCCAGAGTCGGCCCATCACCGGGCTGTAGCCGGGGGTGTATGAGTTCTCGAACCCGCCGTAGCCGTACAGCAGAGTGGGGGCGGGCCCATCGATCTCACCGGATCGGACGACGAAATACGGGATCGCGGTGCCGTCTTTCGACGTCGCGAAATGCTGTTGCACGGTGAGGTTTTCGGCGTCGAAGAAGCCTGGCGCGGCCCTGATCTCCTTGAGCGGATCATTGCCGGTGCCGCGCAACAGCCGCGACGGACTGTCGAAGCCGCTGGAGTCCAGAAAGAATTCGTTGCCGGTGTCGTCGGCGGCGACGATCACGCTCTCGGTCGCTGCGGGAATTCCGGCCAGCGGTGCGCGCTTCCAGCTACCCGGTGTGACGATCTCCACCCGGCTGGCCACATCGGCCAGCGTGACGAGCAGCAGCCGGTCGCGGGTCCAGGCGTACTGATGCAGGCAGGTGTGCGCGTCGGGTTCGAAGATCACCGTCAATTCCCGTGACCCGCTGAGGAATTCGTTGTAGTTGGCCGCCAGCAACGAGCCGGCGCAGTAGCTGGTGGTACCGAAGGTCCAGTCGGTGCGCGGTTCGATCAGCAGCCATTCGCGATGAATGGAGATACTGCTCGCATCGGAGGGAACGTCGATGTGGATCAGTTCCGAGCCGCGCAGTTCGTAGCGCTCGCCGTTCCAGAAGTCGGTGGACCGGGACACGAAGGTGCGCTCGAAGCCCGGTGTTCGATCGGTGGACCCGCCGACGCTGACATCGGTGCGGGCCCCCTCGAAAAGCAGTTCCGCGTCGTCGAGCGGCGTACCGCGACGCCACCGCTTGACGATGCGCGGGTAGCCCGATTCGGTCAGCGAGTCGGGCCCGAAGTCGGTGCCGACCAGCACGGTGTCCGGATCGTCCCAGCCGATCTGCGTCTTGGCCTCCGGCAGCTCGAACCCGTCGGCGACGAATTCGCGTGTCTGCATGTCGAATTCGCGCACGACGACGGCATCCGCCCCGCCACGCGACAGGTTGATCAGGGCGCGGGTGAATTCGGGTTCGATGACGATGGCACCGGACCAGACCCAGTTTTCATTGTCATCTCGACTCAGTTCATCTAAGTCCAACAACACGTCCCACTCGGTGGCGTCGCTGCCGTAGCTGTCCAGTGTGGTTCGCCGCCACAGCCCGCGCGGATTGGTGGCGTCGCGCCAGAAGTTGTACAGGTATTCGCCGCGGCGGCGCACGTACGGGATGCGGGCGTCGGTGTCGAGCACCTCGAGCGCTTCGGTGCGCATCCGCTCGAACTCCTCGCCGGCGAACTGGGCCACCGTCGGATCGTTGCGGGCGCGCACCCAATCGAGCTGCTGCTCGCCGAGGACGTCCTCGAGCCACAGGTAGGGGTCGTTCGACTCTTCAGCCATGGGGCCATTGTTACCGCGGCGGTAGTGTGAGCTGTGTAACACCGTCGAACGACGAGGAGTGGCGACAAATGACCGTCTTCGCACGACCGGGTTCCGCAGGGGCCCTGATGTCCTTTGAATCGCGGTACGACAACTTCATCGGCGGCGAATGGGTGGCGCCGGCCGCCGGCCGCTACTTCGAAAACCTGACGCCGGTCACCGGCCAGCCGTTCTGCGAGGTGGCGCGCTCGGACGCCGCTGATGTCGAGAAGGCGCTCGACGCCGCTCATGGCGCGGCCAAGGCCTGGGGCAAGACCGCCCCCGCCGAGCGGGCCGCGATCCTGAACAAGATCGCCGACCGTATCGAGGCGAACCGGGAGTCGCTGGCGCTTGCCGAAGTCTGGGACAACGGCAAACCGATCCGCGAGACGCTGGCCGCCGACATCCCGTTGGCTGTTGACCATTTCCGGTATTTCGCCAGCGCCATCCGGGCCCAGGAGGGCTCGCTGTCGCAGATCGACGACGACACCGTCGCCTATCACTTCCACGAGCCGCTGGGCGTGGTCGGACAGATCATCCCGTGGAATTTTCCGATCCTGATGGCCACCTGGAAGCTGGCGCCCGCGCTGGCGGCCGGCAATGCCGCGGTGCTCAAGCCGGCCGAGCAGACACCGGCATCGGTGCTCTACCTGATGTCGCTGATCGGCGACCTGCTGCCGCCGGGGGTGGTGAACGTCGTCAACGGATTTGGCGCCGAAGCCGGTAAGCCGCTGGCGTCGAGCAATCGGATCGCCAAGGTGTCCTTCACCGGCGAGACCACCACCGGGCGACTGATCATGCAGTACGCCAGCCAGAACCTGATCCCGGTCACCCTCGAACTGGGCGGCAAGAGCCCCAACATCTTCTTCAACGATGTGATGGCCGCCCACGACGACTTCCAGGACAAGGCGCTGGAAGGGTTCACCATGTTCGCGCTCAACCAGGGCGAAGTGTGCACCTGCCCGTCGCGCAGCCTGGTGCAGGCCGACATCTACGACGAATTCCTGGAGCTGGCGGCCATCCGCACCAAGGCGATCCGGCAGGGCGATCCGCTGGACACCGAGACGATGGTCGGCTCGCAGGCGTCCAACGACCAACTAGAAAAGGTGTTGTCCTACATCGAGATTGGCAAAGATGAAGGCGCGAGGGTCCTTTGCGGTGGGGAACGCGCCGAGTTGGGCGGCGACCTCTCCGGCGGCTACTACGTGCAGCCGACCATCTTCGCCGGCACCAACAAGATGCGGATCTTCCAAGAAGAGATCTTCGGACCGGTGGTCTCGGTCGCGTCGTTCAAGGATTACGACGACGCCATCTCGATCGCCAACGACACCCTCTACGGCCTGGGCGCGGGAGTGTGGAGTCGCGACGGGAACACCGCCTACCGGGCCGGTCGCGACATCCAGGCCGGTCGGGTGTGGGTCAACTGCTACCACGTGTATCCGGCGCACGCCGCGTTCGGCGGCTACAAGCAGTCCGGGTTCGGTCGGGAAAACCACAAGATGATGCTCGACCACTACCAGCAGACCAAGAACCTGCTGGTGTCGTATTCGCAGAAGGCGCAAGGATTCTTCTGATGCGCGCCGGCGACGATGCAGTGGGGGCACCTCCCGCTTGCGGGGGACGTAGCGATGAGAAGGAGTGGCGCCATAGAGTCGGCCGGGTGGTCGTCACCGCCGACGCGGCCACGCTGCTCGATCAGCTGCGAGACCAGCACGGCCCGTTGATGTTTCACCAGTCCGGCGGCTGCTGCGACGGGTCGTCGCCGATGTGCTACCCCGATGGCGAGTTCATCATCGGTGACCGCGACGTGCTGCTCGGTGTGCTCGACGTCGGAGCCGACGGGGTGCCGGTGTGGATCTCGGGGCCGCAGTTCCAGGCGTGGAAACACACCCAACTCGTCATCGACGTGGTGCCCGGCCGGGGCAGCGGGTTCAGCCTGGAAGCACCCGAGGGGATGCGGTTTCTGTCGCGCGGACGCGCGTTCAACGACGCCGAGAACGCCGAACTGGCTGCTACTGGGGTGATCACCGGCGCCGACTACGAGAACGGCGAGCGGTCGCCGGAGCGCGCTCCGGTGGTGGCTGCCGCTGTCGACGCCTGCCCGGTACCTGCAGGGCGCGCCGCGCCGGTAAAGCCGTAGCAGGCGGCAGCGGCAGTATCTTTTAATCGTGATACCGCTGCCGCGGCCCTGGCTGTTGACCAGCGCGATGCTGCTTGGCGTCGCGACCGGGCTGCTGGGCGCCACGGCGGCGCTGACCGTGGAGCACGCGCGGATGCGCCCCGACATCGCCATTGCACTGGTCGTCGGGTTCCCCAGCGCCGTCGGGCTGCTGGTGGTCCTGCTGGCCCGGCGCCGGTGGCTGACCGCGCTGGGTGCGTACATCGTGGCCGTGGCGCCTGGATGGTTCGGCGCGCTTGCCTTGGTCGAGGTCGTGACCCGTGGCTGACGACGAACGCGTCGAGACCGAGTCGATGCCGCTGACCGAGCCGTACAAACCGGCCTTCGACACCGGCTTTCACCAGAAAGCCGAGCCAGAACTCATCGAGCCCGAGCCGCCGCCTCGGCGGCGTCGATGGTGGCACCGACGGTCGGACGCCGCCGAGAAGCCGGATCAGCCGGTCGGCGAACTTAGCACCGCGGCGTACACCGGTGCACCGCCGTCCGGGTCGATTCCCACGTCGTCGATTGCGGTGCCCGACCGGTACCAGTACGTGAAATGGTGGCAGTTCGTCCTGATACTGCTGGCGGTCTGGATTCCCGCCGCGGCGATCGGCGCGGGCCTGTTCTACTGGTGGAGCCACGACGCCTCTAAGCACAAGACCGCGGTGGTTTTCGTCGTCCTGGCCTACGTCGTGGTGAGCACGGTCGCGGGTCTGATCCTGGCGATGGTGGCCGACCGGCCGCTGGTGTCGGCGCTGGCCATCGCGATGATTTCGGCGGTGTTCGCCTCCGTCGTTGCCGCAGCCCCGGTCTACGGCAAGTTCTACTGCCAACACAGCCAGCGACATTGCGCAGCGGGCGTCCTGCCGTACTGAGCACCTGAACTAGGGCTGTGCAAGGCTGGCGGGGTGAGCGACACGCGCCCATCCGCGGCCTGCGGGCCGCAGGCTGATCGCAACCTCACCCCAATCGCCACCTTGATCGAGGACCCCGCGCGCTCGGCCATGCTGGCCGCGCTGGCCGGCGGGCGGGCGCTGCCGGCCGGGGAATTGGCGCGGCGAGCCGGCGTGCAGCCGGCCACCGCTTCGGTACATCTCACCGACCGCGGGCAACACCTGGTCAAACGGCTGGATATCGACCTGGCCGCCCTGCGGGCCAGTCGGCGGGTGTTCGCCCGCTCCTGCGTCGACTGGAGCGACCGTCGCATCCACCTGGCTGGGGCGCTTCCCGCCGCCATCACCAGCGTGTTCATCGCCCGCGGCTGGCTCAGTGACGCGCCGGGGCGCTGCCTGCACGTCGCCGAGCGCTTCGACGACAAGATCGATGAATGGCTGGCCACCTGATGCCCAGAGTCAGGCCATTAGGGTGGGTGCCGTGACCCACTATGACGTTGTCGTCCTCGGAGCCGGACCCGGTGGATACGTAGCGGCCATCCGCGCCGCGCAGCTGGGACTGAATACCGCCATCGTCGAACCGAAATACTGGGGCGGAGTCTGCCTCAACGTCGGCTGCATCCCGTCCAAGGCGCTGCTGCGCAATGCCGAACTGGCGCACATCTTCAACAAGGAAGCCAACACCTTCGGCATCAGCGGCGAGGTGACGTTCGACTACGGCGTCGCCTACGACCGAAGCCGCAAGGTGGCCGACGGCCGGGTGGCCGGCGTGCATTTCTTGATGAAGAAGAACAAGATCACCGAGATCCACGGCTACGGCCGGTTCAGCGACGCCCACACGCTCTCCGTCGAACTCAACGACGGGGGAACGGAGACAGTCACCTTCGACAACGTCATCATCGCCACCGGCAGCAGCACCCGTCTGGTCCCGGGTACCTCGTTGTCGAAAAACGTCGTCACCTATGAGGAACTCATCCTTTCCCGAGAGCTGCCCGAGTCGATCATCATCGCCGGCGCCGGGGCCATCGGTATCGAGTTCGGCTATGTGCTGAAGAACTACGGCGTCGACGTGACCATCGTGGAGTTCCTGCCGCGCGCGCTGCCCAACGAAGACGTCGATGCCTCAAAGGAAATCGAGAAGCAGTTCAAGAAGCTTGGCGTCAAGATTCTTACCGGCACCAAGGTCGAATCGATCGCCGACGACGGTTCGGTGGTCACCGTGACCGTCAGCAAAGACGGCAAGACCGAAGAGCTCAAGGCCCAGAAAGTCTTGCAGGCCATCGGCTTTGCGCCCAACGTCGACGGCTTCGGACTCGAGGCGGCCGGCATCGCGCTGACCGATCGCAAGGCTATCGGGGTCACCGACTACATGCTCACCAACGTCGACCACATCTACGCCATCGGCGATGTCACCGGTTTGCTGCAGCTGGCGCACGTCGCCGAGGCCCAGGGTGTGGTGGCGGCCGAAACCATTGCCGGCGCAGAGACTTTGGCCCTCGGTGACTACCGTATGTTGCCGCGCGCGACGTTCTGCCAGCCGAACGTGGCGAGCTTCGGGCTCACTGAGCAGCAGGCCCGCGACGAGGGCTATGACGTCGTGGTGGCCAAATTCCCGTTCACCGCCAATGCCAAGGCGCACGGTGTCGGCGACCCGAGTGGCTTCGTGAAGCTGGTCGCTGATGCAAAGCACCTCGAACTGCTGGGCGGGCACCTGGTCGGCCACGACGTGGCCGAGTTACTGCCCGAGCTGACGTTGGCGCAGAAGTGGGACCTGACCGCAAACGAGTTGGCGCGCAACGTGCATACCCACCCGACGATGTCGGAGGCGCTGCAGGAATGCTTCCACGGCCTGACCGGCCACATGATCAATTTCTGACGCCGATGCGTGCGGCTATCACGGCCCGACGCCGACGGTTAGCATAGCGGGGTGGCCAGGTCTAAAGCGGTTCGAGCGGAATCGGTTTGGGCCGCGCTCGGCGGTGTTCTGGCCGGTTACGTGCTGTGGCTGGTGGCCATTTCGATCGGAGACGCCTTGGCGACGGTCGGTGTGTGGGGCCCGATCGTGTTGATCGTCTCGGTGGCGTTCGCGCTGGTTACGACGTTGTGGGGACGCCGGCTGCGGCGCAGCGGGAACCTCGCGCTGGCGTCGTTCGCGCTCGCGTCGCCGGTGCTTCCGGTTCTACTGTCGTTGCTCGTGGTGGCCGACAGCTACTTGTGAGCGCCCGGATGGTCCAGTGGGATCTCCAGGGCCGACATGGTCGCCGCCAGCCCGTCGTAGTGGCTTGCGAGCAAACAGAATTCGATCAGCTGCCGCCGATCCAGGTGGCTGGTCAGCTGCTGCCAGGGAGCCTCGGTGATCGTGCGGTCCTTGACGAACTCATCGGTGGCCGCCAGCAGCGCCTGCTGGCGGGGGCTGAGGCGGTTACGGGCGTCCTCCGAGATGTCGGGCCAGGCGAAAATCGTGGCCTGCAGATCCGCGTTCAGACCTTGAGCGCGCGCCATGTTGCGATGGTGCTGCAGCTCGTATTCGCAGGAACGCAGATGCGCGACGCGCAGGATCACCAACTCGGTGTCGATCGCCGGCAGCCGCCCCCGCAGCACCCGGGCGTTATAAATCGCCCACGTCCAGAACAGCAACTGGCGCTGACCCAGCGTGGTGAACAGATGCATCTCCGGCACCCGCATAGTGCGTGCACCCAATTTCGCCACCACCCAGTTGACCGGTCCCAGCTGGCGGAAACCGCCCGACGGGATGCGGCCTTCGGAGCCGCTCACGCGTGCTTCACCAAGTACGGCGACACGGTGCTGCGGTGCTCGTCGAGATCGAGTGCCCGGCCCAGCGCGGGGAATGCCCGCTGCGGGCAGTTGTCGCGCTCGCAGACCCGGCAGCCCGCGCCGATCGGTGTGGCGATGTCGCCGGACAAGTCCAGTCCTTCCGAGTAGACGAGCCGGTGGGCATGCCGGAGTTCGCAGCCCAGCCCGATCGCGAAGGTTTTTCCGGGCTGACCATACCGTGATGCGCGCCGTTCGACGGTGCGGGCCACCCACATGTAATTGCGTCCGTCCGGCATCTGAGCGATCTGGACCAAGATCTTGCCCGGGTTGGCGAACGTCTCGTAGACGTTCCAGAGCGGGCAGGTGCCGCCTGCCGACGAGAAGTGAAAACCAGTGGCGGACTGGCGTTTCGACATGTTGCCGGCGCGGTCGACGCGCACGAACGACAGGGGCACGCCGCGCATCGACGGCCGCTGTAGGGTGGACAGCCGGTGGGCGATGGTCTCGTAGCTCACCGCGTAGAACGCCGACAGTCGCTCGACGTCGTACCGGAAGTTCTCGGCGATTTCGTGGAACTGCCGGTACGGCAGCACCGTCGCGGCGGCGAAGTAGTTAGCCAGCCCGAGTCGGGCCAGCTTGCGGGACTCGTCGCTGGTGAAGCTGCCCTCAGCGACCAGGCCGTCGATGAGCGTCCCGTACTCGAGGTAGGCCAACTCCGCGGCGAGCTTGAACGCGTACTGGCCCGACGGCAGGTGTCCGCCGATTTCCAGTGTCCGCGTCTCCGGGTCGAAGCGGTGAAGGACGTTGTCGCCCAGATCGATTCGCTTGATGCGGACATCGTGCACCGACGTCAGCCGGTCGGACAGGTCGCGCACCAGATCGGCACGGTGCATGCGCATCTGCACCGTGAGCTCCTCGGCTGCTGTGTCCAGCTCGTGCAGGTAGTTCTGCCGCTGATAGAAGTAGTCGCGCACCTCTTCGTGCGGCATGGTGATCGACCCGCTGCCGCTACCGTCGGAGAACCGGTCCTCGGTGGCGGCCGCCAGCTGCGTCGTCGTGAGCCGGTACCGCCGGTGCAGATTGACCAGAGCCCGCGCCAACGCCGGGTGCGAGTTCACGACGTCGGCCAGCTCCGACTGGTCCACCTCGACACCGAGGTCGTGGTCGAGCGTGACCTCGCGTAGCTCGGCAAGCAGCCGGGTGTCGTCCTGAGAGGCGAAGAACGTCGCGTCGACGCCGAACACCTCGGTGATCCGCAGTAGCACCGCGACCGTCAGCGGCCGGACGTCGTGCTCGATCTGGTTGAGGTAGCTGGGAGAGATGTCCAGCATCTGGGCCAGCGCGGCCTGGCTGAATCCGCGCTCGCTGCGCAGCTGCCGGACCCGCGAGCCAACGAATGTCTTGGCCATCGGGCCAGCGTACGCGCGTTGCGAAGGCGGTGTTAGCAAGATTTGCACGATGGTCTGGATTAGCGCTGCGTCGTGGTCGTTTGGCATCATCCATGAGCGGGGAGGTTTTAGCCGGGCTACGCGGTGTCACGCGGCGGGGTCCGGCGGGAGGAGCAGCGGAGAGTGAAGCCGTGAGCCTGGACAAAGTGATGATGCCGGTGCTCGACGGGCATCAGGACGTCTTCGACCGGGAATGGCCATTACGTGTCGCCGACATCGACCGCGATGGGCGACTCCGCTTCGATTCCGCGGCCCGCCACATCGTGGATATCGGTCAGGATCAGTTGCGTGAGATGGGATTCGAGGAGACCCATCCGCTCTGGATTGTGCGCCGGACGATGATCGACCTGATCCGCCCGGTGGAGTTCAACGACATGTTGCGGATGCGGCGGTGGTGTTCGGGTACGTCGAACCGGTGGTGTGAGATGCGGGTCCGCATCGACGGTCGCAAGGGCGGTTTGCTGGAGTCCGAGGCGTTTTGGATCAACTTCAACCGGGACACCCAGACGCCGGCGCGCATCGCCGACGACTTTCTGGACGGCCTGCGGAAGACCACCGACGTCGACCGGCTGCGGTGGAAGGCATATCTGAAGGCCGGCAGTCGCGAGGACGCCGCGGAGATCCACGAGTTTCCGGTTCGATTCACCGACATCGACTTCTTCGACCATATGAACAATTCCGTGTACTGGAGCGTCGTCGAGGACTACCTCGCGTCGTACCCGGAGCTGCTGAAGGCTCCGCTGCGGGTGACCATCGAGCACGACGCTGCGGTGGCACTGGGCGACAAGTTGGAGATCATCTCGCACGTGTACCCGCCCGGCTCGACCGATCACTTCGGCGAGAACCTTGCCGATCGCACTGTTAGAACGCTCACATATGCCGTCGGCGACGAGACGAAAGCGCTCGCGGCGATCTTCCCGCTTTAACCGTACGAGCGTTATGCAAACGCCGGTCCTGACCTGCGGATTTAAGTTACCGGCTGGTAGAAACTGAACCGTTTCAGTTCACCCGCATCTTCGCAAACTTAGCAAAAAGTGCCTGATCCCTAGCCAAAATTGGCACGAAAATGGGTGGACCAGCGCTGCTGACCTGTGCCATCTTCGTGTTAGCAGATCAGCAACGATGCTGGGGGCCTTAGCAAGCCTGGGAAATTCAGGGTCCTCAGATCACAACCTTTGAGGAGCAGTGCTATGTCGAGCGTTGGCACGCCGAAGAGCCCCGAGCAGATCCAGAAGGATTGGGACACCAACCCGCGCTGGAAGGGCATTACCCGCACCTACAGTCCCGCCGACGTGGTGGCGCTGCAGGGTTCGGTCGTCGAGGAGTCCACTCTGGCCCGCCGTGGCGCCGAGGTGCTGTGGAGCCAGCTGCACGACCTCGAGTTCGTCAACGCGCTCGGCGCACTGACCGGCAACATGGCCGTGCAACAGGTTCGTGCCGGCCTGAAGGCCATCTACCTGTCGGGTTGGCAGGTCGCCGGCGACGCCAACCTGTCCGGCCACACCTACCCCGACCAGAGCCTCTACCCGGCCAACTCGGTGCCGCAGGTGGTCCGCCGGATCAACAACGCACTGCTGCGCGCCGACCAGATCGCCAAGGTCGAGGGCGACACCTCCATCGAGAACTGGCTGGCCCCGATCGTCGCCGACGGTGAGGCCGGCTTCGGCGGCGCGCTCAACGTCTACGAGCTCCAGAAAGCGATGATCGCGGCCGGTGTCGCGGGCTCGCACTGGGAGGACCAGCTGGCCTCGGAGAAGAAGTGTGGCCACCTGGGTGGCAAGGTGCTGATCCCGACCCAGCAGCACATCCGCACCCTGACCTCGGCCCGCCTGGCCGCCGACGTCGCTGACGTGCCGACCGTCGTTATCGCCCGCACCGACGCCGAGGCCGCCACGCTGATCACCTCCGACGTCGACGAGCGCGACCGTCCGTTCGTCACCGGTGAGCGCACCTCCGAAGGTTTCTACCGGGTGAAGAACGGCCTCGAGCCCTGCATCGCCCGCGCCAAGGCCTACGCGCCGTACTCCGACCTGATCTGGATGGAGACCGGCACCCCGGACCTCGACCTGGCCCGTAAGTTCGCTGAGGGCGTCAAGAGCGAGTTCCCCGACCAGCTGCTGGCCTACAACTGCTCGCCGTCGTTCAACTGGCGCAAGCACCTGGACGACTCGACGATCGCGCGGTTCCAGAAGGAGCTCGGCGCGATGGGCTTCAAGTTCCAGTTCATCACGCTGGCCGGCTTCCACGCGCTCAACTACTCGATGTTCGACCTGGCCTACGGCTACGCCCGCAACCAGATGAGCGCCTACGTCGAGCTGCAGGAGCGCGAGTTCGCCGCCGAGGAGCGCGGTTACACCGCCACCAAGCACCAGCGCGAGGTCGGTGCCGGTTACTTCGACCGGATCGCGACCACCGTCGACCCGACGTCGTCGACGACCGCGCTCGCGGGCTCGACCGAAGAAGGTCAGTTTCACTGACGATGCGTGGCCTCTGGCCGCGAGGAGGAAGTGGAACCGAAAGGCTGAGTCACTGATCACCAAGCCCAGGCCGTAGCCACAAGCTTTCGGCTTGACAGCGCAGGCCCCGCCCGGAAACCCTGGGCGGGGCCTGACGCATATCGAGAGGACATTTTCGACAGTGAGCACTGCGATTGAGCGCGTTGGCGTGGTCGGCGCCGGGCAGATGGGCGCGGGCATAGCCGAGGTATCGGCAAAGGCCGGCGCCGACGTGGTGGTCTTCGAGCCCACCGAGGAGCTGGCCGCCGCGGGCAAGGCCCGGATCGAGGCATCGCTGGAGCGGGCCGTCAGCAAGGGCAAGCTGCCCGCCGACGAGCGCGACGCGACGCTGGCGCGACTGCGCTACACCACCAAGCTGTCCGACCTCGCCGACCGCCAACTGACCATCGAGGCGATCGTCGAGAACGAAGCCGTGAAGGCGAAGGTCTTCGCCGAGCTCGACGAGATCATCACCGACCCTGACGCTGTGCTCGCGTCCAACACCTCGAGCATCCCGATCATGAAAATCGCTGCGGCGACCAAGAATCCGGGCCGGGTGCTCGGTCTGCACTTCTTCAATCCGGTACCTGTACTACCGCTCGTCGAGTTGATCAGCACGCTGGTCACCGACGACGAGGCGGTGGCGCGCGTCGGGCATTTCGCGAGCGAGGTGCTCGGCAAGAAGGTGGTTCGCTGTGGCGACCGATCCGGCTTTGTCGTCAACGCTCTCCTGGTGCCCTATCTGTTGTCGGCCATCCGGATGGTCGAGTCCGGTGTCGCGCCGGTGGAAGACGTCGACACCGCGATCGTCGCCGGGCTGTCGCATCCCATGGGTCCGCTGCGGCTTTCCGACCTGATCGGCCTGGACACGATGAAGTTGATCGCCGAGGCGATGTACGACGAACTCAAAGACGCGCACTACGCGCCGCCGCCGTTGCTGCAGCGCATGGTCGAGGCCGGTCAGCTCGGTAAGAAATCCGGCAAGGGCTTCTATTCCTACTAGAGTCCTACTAGAGCCATCACTCGAGGAGTTGGGACCGCGCGCCCGCTGCGGAAGATACCGATGTCGGCATTAGACTTGCGTCAGTGGTTACTCTCGCTCCTCGGGGTGGGGCGTAATCTCAACCCCGTGTCGAGCAGACCGGCACAGTTCCTTTCAATAACTCATTCCGATTCAGGACAAACGGTGTCAGATACCTCTAGCGCAACGCCCAGTGCCCAATCCAAGTGGCTGTCCAAGTCCGCCTCGCAAACTCGCGGCTCGGACAAGAAGGAAGTCCAGTTCCACTACGACATCTCCAATGAGTTCTTCCGGCTCTGGCAGGACCCGTCCCAGACGTACAGCTGTGCCTACTTCGAGAAGGACGACTACACGCTCGAGCAGGCGCAGCGGGCCAAGGTCGACCTGTCCCTCGGCAAGCTCGGCCTGAAGCCCGGGATGACGCTGCTCGACATTGGCTGCGGGTGGGGTTCGACGATCATGCGGGCGGTGGAAAAGTACGACGTCAACGTCATCGGACTCACGCTGTCGGAAAACCAGAAGCAGCACATTGAGGATCACTGGTTCGCGAACTCGACCAGCAAACGCAACATGGAAGTCCGTCTGCAGCCGTGGGAAGACTTCGACGAGCCGGTCGACCGGGTGGTGTCAATTGGCGCTTTCGAACACTTCGGCTTCAACAAATACGACGACTACTTCAAGAAGACGCTCAATTTGATGCCCGATGACGGCGTGATGATGCTGCATACGATTATCATTCCAAGCGATGCGGAGATCAAAGAGCGGCAGCTGCCCTTGACGATGTCGAGGGTGCGGTTCATCAAATTCATCATGGACGAGATCTATCCCGGCGGTCGTCTGCCGCTGGCCGCGCAGGTCGAAGACAGTGCGACCAAGGCGGGGTACACGGTGACCAGGAAGCAGGCGCTGCGCCCGCATTACGCCCGCACCCTGGACACCTGGGCAAGCAATCTGGAATCGAAGAAGGACGAGGCCATCGCGATCACGTCCGAGGAGATCTACGAGCGCTTCCTGAAATACTTGACCGGTTGTGCCGACCTGTTCCGCGAGGGCTACACCGACGTCGTTCAATTCACCTGCGAAAAAGCGCCCGCGTAGCCGGAATGACCAAAGTGCGTTATACAGATCCTTCGCAGCATCAGAACCTAGGGACCCGAAGACAGGTCACTTTGAAAGGCCAATCTCAGATGACGGACAGCGGGTCGGAGGCCTCCTCGAATTTGCGGCCCGCCTATGAGGACGTCCAGGCCCATTACGACACCTCCAACGAATTCTTCGGCCTGTTCCAAGACCCGACGCGCACGTACAGCTGTGCGTACTACGAGCGCGATGACATGACGCTGGAAGAGGCGCAGATCGCCAAGATCGACCTCGCACTCGGCAAGCTCGGCCTGAAGCCCGGCATGACGCTGCTCGACGTCGGCTGCGGTTGGGCGTCGGTAATGAAACGCGCAGTCGAGCAGTACGACGTGAACGTGGTCGGGCTGACGTTGAGCAAGAACCAGCGCGCTTTGGGTCAGCAGATTCTCGATTCAGTCGACACCGATCGCTCACGGCGCGTGTTGCTACGCGGGTGGGAGGAGTTCGACGAGCCCGTCGACCGCATCGTCAGCATCGAAGCATTCGAGGCGTTCCCCAAAGCGCGCTACAAGGCTTTCTTCGACCTGTGCTACCGCATCATGCCGAGCGACGGCCGAATGGTCTTGCAGACGATCATGGGGCACCCGCTCAAGCGCTGGCCGGAGATGGGCATCCCGATCACCATGAGCGATCTGAAGTTCATGAGGTTCATCGCGGCGGAGATCTTTCCCGGCGGCGCGGTACCGTCCGACGAGGATGTCATCGAATACTCAACCAACGCAGGTTTTTCGGTTGAGCGATCGCAGAAGATGACCGCCCACTACGTCCGGACACTCGACACCTGGTCGAAGGCACTGGAAGCCGCCCGCGACCAGGCCATCGCGGTGACCTCTACCGAGGTCTACGACCGATACATGCGCTACCTGATCGGATGTTCCGACTTCTTCCAGCGCAACGTCTCCGAGGTCGGCCAGTTCACCCTCGTGAAGGGATAGCGGGCCGAGCTCGCCCCAGGACTACCGCGACGTCTGCCAATACACGTGCGAGAAGTGGTACAGGTAGCCGAGTAAATCGGCCGGCAGCAGCGCGCCGATCGCCAGACCCAGCACCAGCAAGGCGCCTGCTTGGCGGACGTGCACCCAGGCTAACGCCGCGTACCACAGCGGCCACACCGGGAAGTTGGCCGGCGGCTCAGCAGGCGGCGGACGGCGAAAGTACGGCCACACCTTGACCAGCCGCGGCAGCGCCAGCACGACAAGCAGGGCAGGCCATGGCATCGCCTTGGCCAGCACCGCGGCCACCACCAGTAGGTAGAAGCCGACCATCATCGCCAGCGTCAGCGCCCGCGCCCGCGCCTCGCCGAAGATCACCGGCAGCGTGTGGATGCCCAGCGGCTCGTCGTACGGGATCTTGTCGGTGTGCTTACCCATCAGCACCGTCGTGCAGAGCAGACCGTAGGGGAGCGACGCCAGCAGCACGTCCCAGCCGACATGGCCGACCGCCGAGTAGTAGGTGCCGCAGACCATCAGCGGGCCCCACACCACAAAGACATCCGGTTCACCGAGGCCCCGCTTCTTCAGCCGTACCGGCGGCGCGGTGTAGGCGACGCTGAGGATGAAGCCGGACAATGCGAACGCCAACACGGGCCAGCCGCGGGCCCAGGTCAGCACGATCAGGATCGCCAGGTCGGCCAGGTTGACCAGGCCGATGGCGACCAGCAGAGTGCGGCGGCTGACCAAACCCGACAGCACCGGATGCGGGGCATAAAGGGCGCGCGGATAGGTGTTGCTGTCGAGACCGGTCTGAGTGTCGAACAGATCGTTCATCAGGTTATTGACGGTGTGCGCCAACAAGATTCCGATGATCGCGAGAGTGAGCCAGCGCCAATCCAATCCGGGCTGCCCGACCGCCAGCAGCGCGGCGACCAGACCGGCGAACAACGTCATCGGCAGCACCGCGGCGCGGGTGATGACGAGCCACCGGGTGACGAAGTCGTCCGGGCCGTCGGGCGGCGGATTGGTGGTGCGCAGGGCGTATGCCCACGAGCTGAGGCGGGACCGCGTCGTTGCGTTTGTCATGAGCGCTGCTCCTCCGCATCGCTGCGCTCCGCATCGTCGCCAGCGCGCGTCATCTTCGCAACGTAGTCCGCTAGTCGTGCAGCGGCGGCACTATCGGCGAGGGGTGCGGTTGGCCGCGGAACTTCTCCAGCGAGCCCGCGACCTCGGCGATCCCGCACAGCGCGCTCCAGCTCAGCATGGTCAGGTAGTCGATCAGCTCGTCGGCGCTCATCCGCGGGTCCAGCAGCCAGGAGTGGGTGGCCAGCTGGACGCCGCCGACGATCATGTATGCCCACGGCTCCACACCGCCGAGGTCCATCCCTTCCGGTCGCATGCGGCGGCGCAGCATCACCGCCAGCATGCGGGCGATGATGCGCTCGGAATCGGCGACAACCTTGTTCTTACCGGCGGAGTTGTTGGCCATCACGAACCGGTACGGCTCCGGTTCGTTCGCGACGGTTTCGACGTATACCCGGATGACTTCGCGGGTCAGCTCGAAGCCGTCCAAGTTTGTCGACAGCGCGGAGGCCATGTTGGGGATCAGCGTGATCTGCGCGAACCGCATCATCACGGCGGTGGTCAGGTCGTTCTTGTCGACGAAGTAGCGGTAGAGCACGGTCTTGGAGACGCCGATCTCACCGGCGATCTCGTCCATGCTCACGTACTGGCCGCGGCGCCGGATCGCTTCGATCGTCCCGTCGATCAACTCGTTGCGGCGTTCCACCTTGTGCTGGTGCCATCGTCGCTTCCGGCCATCGGTTTTTGCTGTCCCGGCCGGGATGTGCTGTGCCACTATTGCCGGTTCCTATTCAGTCGATGTTCTTGATAGTACGACTAATTTCCGAGGATTTCTCGCCTGGACCTCAGACAACAGCGCTATGTCCGCGGGGCGGTAACTGTTACCTCGAAAACTGGCCGGCTCTTGCGCAGGTCCGGCGACCGGTGTCGCCACCGAACAGCGACGTCGATAGCGGATGATGGTGACGTGGCAGTCGGACTGAACGGGATACCCACTCCGGGACCCAAACACCGGGCCGATCGCCAGCGCCCGCCGACGGCGCTGACGGACCCGTCCGGGCTGCCGCTGGGGGCGCAGACCAGACCCGCATCCTTGGCGGAGTCATTCGCCGGGGCGGACCCACAGGCCGATGCCGAACGCCGGCAGGGACTGCGGCGGATGAAGGTCGTTGCGGTGGCTTTTCTGATCGGCGCCACCGGGGTGTTCCTCGGTTGCCGGTGGGCCCAGGCCGCCGGCATCACCGACGCCTGGGTCGGTTACGTGGGAGCCGCCGGGGAGGCCGGCATGGTCGGCGCGCTCGCGGACTGGTTCGCGGTGACCGCGTTGTTCAAGCACCCGTTGGGCATCCCGATCCCGCACACCGCGATCATCAAGCGCAAGAAGGACCAGCTCGGCGAGGGCCTCGGCACCTTCGTGCGGGAGAACTTCCTGTCGCCGGA
>Ga0302177_10000412_pt1 | contig 33317 bp, 31 predicted proteins | sample I_Palsa_E1_2_FD_198780 | JGI IMG/M metagenome (GOLD analysis project Ga0302177, IMG submission 198780) | Peat permafrost microbial communities from Stordalen Mire near Abisko, Sweden - I_Palsa_E1_2 | ecosystem: Environmental > Terrestrial > Soil > Palsa > Peat permafrost | place: Sweden... | reverse complement strand
CGGTGCTTCCGTCGACCCGTCAGCCCGCCGGTTATTCTTCGGCGGCAATCGCAGCGCTCGGACTCGCGATCGCGGGATGGATGATCTTCCGCAATGAGTGATCTGCTCGAACCGCCCGGACGCGAAGAAACGATTCCAACGCCGACCTACTACGACCGGCCGATGCTCAAGATGCCGCATTGGGATGGATGGAACGTGGTCACGTACCTCTTCCTCGGCGGAGTCATGGGCGGACTCGGCGTGATCGGTGTGCTAACAAATCCGAAGCGTGAAAGCGATCGAAAACTCAAACGGACGCTCGCGGTCACCTCGCTCATCCTCGCAGCAGCCAATCCCGCGGTTTTGGTCACGCATCTCGGCCGTCCCGAGCGCTTCCTGCACATGCTGCGCATCGCCAAGATCAAGTCGCCGATGTCGATGGGCGTGTGGGGACTCGTGCTCTACTCCGGCGCCGCGGGCATGAACGTCTTGCGCGAGCTTGCGCTAAGCGGCGTGCTTCCGCGCTGGATGCGCCACCTCGCGCCAAGCCTCTTCGCGCCAGTGCAGGCGATCATCGGGGCATTCATCATGGGCTACACGGGCGTCTTGCTTTCGGCAACAGCGAATCCGCTGTGGAGTTCGGGCAAACGGCACATCCCCGTCGCATTCGTGTGCTCGAGCATGGGCTCAGCCTGCGCGCTTTCGAATCTCGTGAGCACGCTCGAAGGCAATACCGAAGTGACGCACAAGCTCGAACGCCTCGAGATGCTCGCGAGTGCCGCCGAGCTCGTCGCGCTGATCAGTTTCGAGCGGCAGTCGGGCGCGTACGGCAAAGCGCTGTTCTCCGGCGCGGCGGGCGACCGGTTGCGCACCTACACGATCCAGACCGGTATCCTCGCACCGCTCGCGCTCAATCTGCTGGGAGCCGTCGTCCCGTTGCCCAAACCGGTGAACGCGTTGCGGACGGTCATCGCCTCGGTGCTCACGCTGTTCGGTGGCTACAACTTGCGCAACACCGTGATCCGGGCCGGCAGAGTGTCCGTGCAAGATCCGAGCGTAGCTTCCGTTCAACCGTCGTGATCGACGACGGCGTCGAGCGCGATGCACGCCCCGGCCGCACGATCGAAACCGCCATCGTCCGCTACGATGGATCGCGCGGGACCCGCGCCTACGACAGCGTCGTCACCGAAGAGCCTCTGGAGCTACGACTCGTTGCAGGCGGCGCGACGCACACGCTCGCGATCACGATGCGTACGCCCGGCAACGATTTCGAACTCGCCGTGGGATTCGTTTCGGGCGAGGGCATCATCCGTGCTCGAGAAGAGATCGTCGGGGTAAGCTACTGCGTCGATCCAAAGATCGACGCGGAGCAGCGCTACAACATCGTCAACATTGAACTGGCCTCGCCAACGCTTCCGGATCTCACGCGCTTCGAGCGCCACTTCACCATAAATAGCTCCTGCGGTGTGTGCGGCCGGGCGAACCTCGAGGCTCTCGCCGACCTGGGCGTCGAGCCGCTGCGCGACGACGTCCGCGTTCCGATCGCGCACATCTACGAGTTGCCCGAGCGCATGCGTGCGGCGCAGCGCGTGTTTGCCAAGACCGGCGGCCTGCACGCGGCTGCACTCTTCGACGCGAAGGGCTCAATGTTGGCCGTGCGCGAGGATGTAGGCCGGCACAATGCCGTCGACAAGCTCGCTGGTTGGGCATTGCTCGAAGGGCGCTCGCTCGAAGGAACGATCCTCTTCGTCAGCGGGCGCGCGAGCTATGAAATCTTGCAGAAAGCAGCGGTCGCGCGCATCCCCATCGTCTGCGCCGTCTCCGCTCCGAGCAGCCTGGCCGTCGATCTCGCGCGCGCATTCAATATAACGCTAGCCGCGTTCGTGCGCGGCGAGCATGCCAACGTCTACAGCGCAGCGGAACGGATTAGCTGAGCAGGCGCTCCACCGCGGTGACCACGTCGCCGATCGCCGCCGGCCGCATCAGCGTCGCCGCCGCCCCGAGGCGCGGCGAGCTTGTGCCGATTGCGATGAGGGGGACGTTGCGTTCGCGGCTGAATGCGCGGAATTGAACCGCCGCCTGGTTCGAAAGGGCTTCCGGCGTCGAAAGCACGACAACGTCGAAGGGCTGCGCATCGGCGGTCGTGAGCGCCTCGTCGATGCTCGTCGCCACCAAGACGCGATAACCGGCCTCTTGCAGCCCGTATGCGAGGAACGAGCGGTCGCGGTCCTGGTCGAGCAGCAGCACGGTGCGTGGAGCATAGCGCCGGTCGACGCGGCGCGGCAACACGACGGTGAAAGTACTTCCGCGTCCCTCCTCGCTCTCAACCGCAATCGTGCCGCCGTGCAATTGCACCAGCTGTTTGGTAAGGAATAGGCCAAAGCCCGTTCCGGAAATGCGCATCTTGCGCGCGTTGGACGCGCGCGAGAAGCGATCGAAGACACGCGAGATCTCACCCGCCGGGATGCCAATGCCGAAGTCGCGCACCACCACGGTCACATCGTCTTCGCCGCCGGTTACCCAGATGACCGGATCCGGCCCCTCCGGCGTGTACTTAATTGCGTTGTCGATCAGGTTGCTGAAGACTTGGCGCAGACGATCTTCATCGCCCGTCACGTGCGCGTCACCTCCGATGGCCAATTCAACGTGACGGCGATCCTTCTGCTGCGCGACGATCGATTCGATCAATTCGCCGAGGTCGGTCTCGGCGAGCTGCAGCGTGACCTCGTTACGTTCGAGGCGAGAAAGCGTGAGCGTGTCGGTCGCGAGCTCTGAGAGCTGCATCGCGGAGCCCTTGATCGTCTCGAGAAAGTCGCGCTGTTCGTCGGTTACGTCGCCGACTTCACTCGTGAGGTCGGCAAAACCCACGATCGACGTCAGCGGCCCGCGGAAGTCGTGTGCCAACATCGTGATCAGATCGCTCTTGGTCTGATTGAGCTCGAGCACGGCGCTGCGCCGTTCTTCGACTTCGTTATAGAGCGAGACGTTACGGACGGCGACCGCAAAGTATTCGGCGATCAAATCAAAAACGAAGAGATCGGTGCTGCGCAGCGACCGGCCAAAGCGGGGTCGCACCTCGAGCACGTAGGTTGCCTCGGCGAATCGTCCGGCATACGCGACCGCGCGCGGCTCGTTCTCGTCAACGATGCGAACGCGCTGGCGTACGACCTTGTCGACGAGGGGATCGAGCACGCCGGCATTCCAATCTGCCGCGCCGAGCTCGTCAACGGCAACACATGCACCGTCTTCGCCTACCGCGAGCAAGCGCGCGTCCGCGCCGAGTAGCTGCGCGATCGCCTCGCGTACCGTCGTCACGACCGTCGCTGCATCGAGCGTCGTAAAGAGACGGCGCGCGGTGTGCGTTAGCGCCAAGAGACGGTCGTGCTCTTCGGCCAAGGCGGATGTGCGTTCGACATCGCCGGTGATGTCGCGCTCGGTGGAAATCCAATGCGTCACGATACCGTCGGCATTGCGAACCGGATGCAATGAGACTTGGTTCCAGTAGGTCGATCCGTCCTTACGGTAGCTGGCGATCTCGGCTTGCGTCGGCGTGCCGCTGGTGAGCGCAGCGCGGACCGAACGCATCCCTTCGTCGTCCGGCATGCCCTTTCGGAAGAAGGACAACGTACGCCCGATCGCCTCATCGCGCGTGTACATCGTCTGCCGCGTGAATGCATCGTTTGCGTAGGAAAGGGTTAGCTCGCCGTCTCCACCGGCGGTGTATACGAGGATTACGTCGCCGGCGACATTGATGGCATCGAGCAGCAGCGCGATCTCGCGCTCCTGGGCACGACGCTGCGACATGTCGAAGGCGATCGCGTGAATCCGCTCGCGCCCATTTTCGATGGCGACATCAACGCGTATTTCGACCGGATAGCTCGTGCCGTCGCGACGGCGCAGTTCCGCCTGGCGCACGATCTCTTCGCCCTTGCGACCCCGGATGAGCACCTCGTGAACGACGCTTTGGGTCATGGCCGGGACCACATCGAAGACCGGCATTCCGAGGAGCTCTTTCATCGAATAGCCCAGCCGTTCGCATGCGCCGCGCGACGCGAAAAAGATCGTTTGCGACTCAGCGTCGACAGCGAGCACGTCCGCACGTGCCGCATCGAAGAGCCCGAGCAAGCGACGCCGGCTCTCCATCGTGTTCATGAGGGCACCGGCGAGCGCGCGAAGCTCGCGCAACTGCGGGTCGGTGATTCCTCGCGGGGCACCGTCGAGCACGCACAATGCGCCGATGACCGCCCCACCGGGAGCAATCAGCGGAACGCCCGCGTAGAAGCGCACGTGGGATGGCCCCTTGACCAAGGGGTTATCGCGGAAGCGCTTGTCGGCGACGGCATCCTCGACGATCAGCGGTTCGCCGGTCGCGACGATGTGGGCCGAGAACGCGATCTCGCGCGGCGTATCGCGCGGATCGATGCCGCAGTGCGACTTGAACCATTCGCGGCTTTCATCGACCAGTGAAATCGTCGCCATCGACGTCCCCGCGAGCTCACGCGCAAGTTCCGTGAACGCCTCATACGCCGACGCCTCGCGCGTATCGAGGAGCTGATAGGCATCGAGCGCCTGCAGCCGCAGGGCTTCGTTCGACGACTTCGCTGCGGCACGCACCTAGACGGAACCTCGTTTGCGAGCAATGAACGCACGCACGTCCTCGAAAGAACGCGCGTTTAGGACATCTTCTTTAGTGAGGCCGGCCCGCCGCGCCTGTCCGACGCCGAGTTCGATTTCCGTTAAATCCTCGACCCCATGGGCGTCGGAGTCGACGCTGAAGGTGACACCGAGCTCTTTGGCGCGGCGCGCCAGCGGGGCGGGCAGGTCGAGCCGCTGGGCTTGCCCATCGATCTCGAGCGCGGTGCCGGTCCGTGCGGCGGCCGCGAAGACGGCGTCATAGTCGAACTCGTAACCGGGGTAGCCTCCCAACATGCGTCCTGTCGGATGCCCGATGATCGTCACGTACGGATTCTCGCACGCGCGAATGATCCGCGCGGTCATTGCGTCCCGTCCGATGTCGAACGCCGAATGAACGCTCGCAATCACCACGTCGAGCTGTGCGAGCACGTCGTTGTCAAAATCCATTGTTCCGTCGGGGAGAATGTCGACCTCACTTGCGCAAAACGTGCGCATCCCGACCCGAGCCGAAGCTTCGTCGACAAGCGCACGCTGCTCCCGCAGTTTATCCGGGTCCAAACCGTAGATTCGTCCACGCCCCCACGAATGGTCGCTGATAGCGTGATACTCGTACCCGCGCGCCTTTGCGGCGGCGATCATCTCTTCAAGCGAGTTGCGACCGTCACTCATCGTGCAGTGCATATGAAAGTCGCCGCGCATATCGCGCAGCTCGAGCAAGCTCGGCAACGCGCCGCGCAGCGCGAGGTCGATTTCGTCGAGCCCGCTGCGCAGCTCCGGCGGAATGTAGGCCATGCCCAGCGCTTCGTAGACAGCCACTTCGTCGGCACAGGTGATCGCATCGCCGGTCGCGAGGTTGAGGATTCCGTTCTCGCTAACGCGCAAACTCTTGCGAACCGCGTACTCGCGCAGCTTGATATTGTGTTCCCGCGAGCCGGTAAAGTGTTGCAGCAGATTGCCGTAAAGATGATCCGGCAGCACACGCAGGTCGATCTGAAACCCGTTCTCGAGCCAAATGCTGGTCTTGGTCGCTCCTTCCGCCAGCACGGCACGCGCGCGTTCCCATTTGGCAAAATATCCAGTGATCGCCGCGGCTTCCGCCGCGGTGCACACCAAGTCGATATCACCAACGGTGACTTCTTGACGGCGCGCGCTACCGGCATAGACAAGCCGGTCGTGCGGCGGTCCGGCGCGCAGATATGCGATGGCCTCGCGCGCGATCACCAGCGCGCGGGCGAGCGGCATGCGGTGCCGCCGCCCTTTATAGGCGAGAATCCCGCGCTTCCAATTCTCGATCGTCTTTGGGCCGAGGCGCGGGACGCCCGCAAATGCGTCGCCCTCGATTGCCGCTTCGAGGTCGGACAGCGAGCCGATTTGAAAATCGTTCCACAGCGAGGCGGCGGTCTTGGCACCGATGCCGGAAACCCCGAGCACCTCGACGATGCTCGGCGGAAAGATCGCATAGAGCTCGTCCAGCGCATCGCATCCACCGCGTTCGAGTAATTGGTCGATCACCGTTCCGATCGACTTGCCGATCCCGGGGAGCTTGGTCAACTCGCCTGCAGCCGCGACGTCCCGAAGCGGTGCCGCGTTCTCGACCGAGGCAGCGGCCTTTTCGAATGCCATGTACTTGTAGAAGCTCATGCCCGCCATCTCCATGAGCGTGCGGATCTCTAGGAGCTTCGCGGCAATATCGGCGTTGGAGAGCATCGATCGATTCTAATCCTCTACGGATTCTTCGACCCTGGCGGCGAAAACGCCCCCGATGCACATTTTGCGCATGCGCGACGTCGCCTACGTCCGTCGTGGCGAGACGCTCGTTTCATCGGCGAATCTGGACCTTGCGCCGGCGCAGCGATTGACGCGCCTGTGCTCGAGCGCTCGCGAGGCTGAGGCGCTCGCGATGATGGGGGCTGCGCTCGCGCGCGCGACCGCCGGATCGGTGACGATCGGCGAGTACGATCCACGCGTTCAACCAGTGCATTGCAAACGGATCGCCGCATTTGTGCCGCACGACCCGCTGCCGCTTTCACAAATCGACGCGGCGCGCTATATCGCCTATCGTGCCGCACTCTGGGATGTCGATCCGGCGCGCGCACGCAAACGCGCGCAGGAGCTCGGGGAGCAGCTCGACGGCTTGCACGAAGCCTTCGCCTATCCGATCGTCGGAGCGCTCCTACCGGCGCCGCAATTGCTCGTGCTCGACCGTCCGCCATCGGCCTTCGTGCCGCAGATCCTGCGGGCAGCGGGCGATTGCGCCGTGCTGATCGTCGAAACCGAGGGGCGAACGTGACGCCGCGCGCGCTGCGTGCCATTGTCAGCGCACGCCTTCGGGCCGAGCGCCGCTCGCTCGTGTTTGCCTGCGCCGGCGCAGCAATCGTCGGCTTCATTCAGCCGCACGGGGTTGCGGCGATCACGGATCCGCTCACCGCTGATGTCGCGACGCGCAGCGTCTGGCTCGCTGGCCCGATGTTCTTTTGTTCGACGATCGGCATCGCCATCGCACTCATGCAAGGACCCGGACGGCACGCGTTCCTGGATACCAGCGAACGCAGCGCGCCCTTGTTCGGCCGAGAGTTGGCGCGCGCAAAGGCGCTGGCACCGGTGCTCTGTGCAACGCTCGCCGCCTTCGTCTACTGGGCAGCGCAGTTCCTGAGCGGGTTCGCCGCGCCGCCGGCGTTCTTCGTTCTTGCGCTCGCCTGCGTTATCGCAAGCACGCTGGTCGCGCTCAATGCAACCGTCTCTTCCGGCGCTGCGCGCGCGCTCGCGTTCGTCGCAGCCGGCGTGACCATCGTCATCGCATACGTCTTGGCCGTGTACGCCGACGCCTACTCAACGAAAAGTGGCGACGCCGTCGGCGTTGCCACTGAACTTATCGTGTGCGGGATTATCGCATTCGTCGCGTTGCGCCAATACGGCGAATCGCTGGCGCGTTATGATCCGCTGTAGCGCGAGCGAAGCCGCGCGCTATGCCGATATGGCGGCTCCCGAGACCGAGAGTTTCTCGAGCATCGTGCGGTTAAATTGCGGAAGATCCTCGGCGCCGCGCGTGGTGACCCAGTTCGAGTCGCCAACGGTCGGTTGATCGCGATAGAGTCCACCCGCATTGCGAATGTCGTCGGCAATTGCGTGCGCACCCGTCACCTGACGAGAACGGACCAGTTGCGATGAGATCAGCACTTGTGCGCCGTGACCGATCGAGAAGATCGGTTTCTTGGCTGAGTCGAACTCCCGAACCAGACGGTGCACTTCCTTATTCGTGCGAATCCGGTCGGGCGACGTGCCGCCTGGAAGCAGCAGCGCATCGAAATCTTCGGCGGTGCAGTCCGCCGCCAACTCTTCGGCCCGAACGCTCTGCCCGTCGTCGAGGCCCCGCTTGCCGCGGATGCGCGTGCGAGCCTTCTCGTCGATGCCGACGATCGTGACGATCGCGCCGGCCTCCTCGAGCGCCTTGCGCGGCTCGAACAAATCCGCTTCTTCAAATCCGTCGCCGATTAGCGCGGCGATTCGCTTTCCATCAACACCTTGCATCGTGGGGGCCGTCTTTCGCTCCGTCCGCTAGAGTGTCCCACCCGTCTGCTGAACGGCCGCTCGGAGGAGGTAAGCAAGCTCGAGTTCGATCCTGCCCAGGGGATCGAGCACCTCGTCGGCCGCCAGCGCGGCCAGCGCCGGGTTGCGCTTGGTCATGTCGCCCTCGGGCACGCGGTGCCGCGGATTGATCTCGCGCATGTAGATGCGGGCATCGTACCGGACGGGGCCGTCAGGCAGAAAGTAGAGCGGATCGAGCCCGAACGCGTAGACTTCTAGCGAGAGGATCGAGGTGCGCTGGAGGAACTCGATCGGGCGCGTCCGCAGCGCCTGCGCGAGGCGGGCAAGCGCCGAGACACCAACCCGCTCCGATCCGGCGAGCACCGCCGCAAGCCGTTCGAGCGGCAAGCCGATCGCCTCGGCCAGCCGGCCATTGCTCACCTCGCGCTCGACCGCAAGCGCGGCGAGGCCTCGTCCGAAGGCGGAGCCGCCCGCGGTCCCGACCCGTCCATCCCAGGCCGGCTCGTCTGCGTTGATCATTGCATCACCGGCTCCGTGGAAAGATAGACGCCGTCCTGCAGCACGCGTACTTCGAAGCGCGGAACGAACGCGAGATCGCCGAGCGTCATCGTTCCGGTCCGCAGATCGAAGCACCAGGCATGCCACGGACAGGTTATCGTAAGGCCTTCCACCCAGCCGTCAACGAGTGGACCGCCCTGATGCGGGCACGCATTTTCGAGCGCATAGTAGTTTCCGCCGACGTTAAAGAGCGCCACTTCATAGCGTCCTACTGCAAATGCACGCGATCGGCCCGGGGGCACCGCCTCGAGATCGGCAACGCGTTTGAATTCCACTTAGTTCGTTGCGCTTAGAAAAGCGATTTGATCATTCCGCCATCGATCGCAATCGTCTGTCCCGTGACATAACGCGCGGCCTCGCTGCACAAGAATGCGACCATCGGCGCAAACTCTTCCGGCGTTGCGACGCGCCCGAGCGGAATATCGGCCTTCGCCGCGGCATGCATTGCTGCTTCGTCGGGATAGAGCTGATGCAAACGATCCGTCTCGACGCGCCCGGTGGCAATTGAATTGACGGTGATGCCGTCGCGCGCAACTTCGATCGAAAGTGTTTTGAGTGCGGCAACCAGCGCGGTGCGAAACGCATTCGAGAGCGTGAGATTGGGAATCGGTTGTTTCACCGAACTCGAGGTCAGCGCAACGATGCGACCCCACGCATTTGCGGCCATGCCCGGCACCACCCCGCTCGTGAGTTCGAGCATGCTGCGCAGTACGCCGCGATATCCGGCATCCCAGTCTTCGAGCGTCATCTTGGTAAACGTGCCGGGCTTGGGACCGCCGCCGTTGAGCACGAGGATGTCGATGCTGCCGAAGGCGTTATTCACGGCCTTTAACAATGCAGCGATCGACGCCGAGTCGGTCAGATCGACTTCGAACGCGCGCGCATCGGTGGCGCCCAGCTCCTTCGCGCGTTTCGCTACCGATTCGAGTTTGTCGCGGCGACGCGCGGCTACCGCAAGCGAGACACCTTCGGCCCCAAGTGCAAGCGCAATTGCCTCACCGATCCCCGAGCTGCCGCCGGTTACGAGCGCGACGCGCCCGCGAATGCCTAAGTCCATGACACCACCGTATTTCCGCCGCTGACAATCACCGCGACTCGTTCTCCGCGCGCGGGCTCATACTTCCTTGAAAGCAGGGCGGCAAAGGCGGCTGCGCCACCGGGCTCGGCGATCACGCGCGCGCGCTTCCACAGCCCCTCGCGGGCCGCGCGAATCTCATCGTCGCTGACCAAGATCGCGCGCTCGACGAACCGCTCGACGATCGGATAGACCAGCGTTCCCAGCGTTCCGCCCGCGAGCGAATCGCTCGCAATGCTTCCGGTTGGTGCTTCAACCGGTCGCCCGGCACGAAGTGCGTAGTCCATCGTCGGCGCGCCTTCGGGTTCCACGCCGACGATGCGCACGCGCCCATCAAACCACGCGCTGACGCCCGCGATTTGCCCGCCGCCGCCGACCGGAACCAGGACGGTGTCGATCGACTGCAGCGCATCCTCGAGTTCTTTTCCAACCGAGCCGGCGCCCAGAATCGTCTCCACTTGATCGAAAGCGTGCACCATCAGCGCGCCGCGTTCTGCGGCATCGGCAACGCTCGCCTTGAGCGCATCCGGATACGTACCGGGGACGACGATCAGCTCGGCGTCGGTTGCGCGGATACGCTCGATCTTGGCCGGCGAGGAGACGTCAGGAACGAAAATGCGGCACGCAATCCCCAGGCACGTCGCGGCGTGCGCGACGGCTGCGCCGTGGTTGCCGCCCGATGCCGCGACGACGCCGGCCGGCGGAATCGGGCGCGTCACGAGGTTCGCAAAGGCGCCACGCGCCTTGAACGAACCGGCGACCTGCTGACACTCGAGTTTGAGGAACACCCCGTCGAGATCCAACACCGGCGTGCGGCGAATGTAGGGGCGAATGAGGACTTCCATCGCCGCGATGCCCTCGCGGCTGACGGTGGTAAATTGGGTTTGCATAGCAATATTGAATCTGATGTTCCGCAAATGAGAAACGGTTGCGCGACGTGAAGCCGAGCGCGTGATGAATCCCTATCAGGATATGGTCGAGCGGCGCACCGAACTGGTCTTTCCGGAAGACGCCAATGTGCTCGGCACGCTCTTCGGCGGCAAGGCTGTAGCCATGATGGATGAGGTGGGGGCGATCGCCGCGATGCGCGCGTGCCGCAAGGCCGTCGTCACCGCCTCGATCGACCGCATCGATTTCAAAGAGCCAATTCACATCGGCGAATTTGTCGAGGTCATTGCCCGGATCGTCAAGGTCGGACGAACCTCGCTCACCGCGCAAGTCGAGCTCTGGGCCGAAGAGCCGGCCAGCGGCCGCCGGCGCCTCTCGACCACCGGATCCTTCATCTTCGTGGCGGTCGACCAGCACGGTAAACCGACCCCAATCCAGGGTTAGCCCTTGCGGGTCCTCCCGCTCTTTGCTATGCTACGCCGGTCGCCGGGACGGAGCCGGGGCCGCTAGGCAAGCCTCCAAGCCCTGTACCCGAGCGAGACCATCCTGTCGCTAAGGAGCTACGTTTCGTGCCTCTCAACAAAGAACAAAAGGCGGAGATCGCCGCCAAGTACGGTCGCGGATCGAACGATACCGGTTCGGCCGAAGTGCAGATCGCAATCCTCACTGCCTCGATCAACCAGCTTACCGATCACCTCAAGATTCACAAGAAGGACCACCACAGCCGCCGCGGCCTTTTGCTGCAGGTCGGCCAGCGCCGTCGTCTTCTGAGCTATTTGCAGAAGAAAGATCTCGAGCGCTATCGGACGTTGATCGGCGAACTCGGTTTACGCCGTTAGAAACTAGCGCTATTGCTTGGTCAGAACGGCGCGCGCGTGACTTCCACGCGGGTGCCGTTTTGTTACGCTGAACTCGTGGGTGAGCTGCGAGACGATGAAGAGGCCGCGCCCTGATTCGCTCATCACGTCGATCGGCAGCATCGGCGCGCGTTCGAAGCCCGGGCCGTCGTCGATGACATGCAGCACCAAGTCTCCACCGGTGTTATCGAGCACGAACTCCACTGCGCCGGCGGCGTGACGGACCACATTGCCGGCGAGTTCGCCGAGCACGAGTTCGGCCGTCTCTAAACGCAGATCGGAGAGACCGTAACCGATGAGCAGCGCGCGAAGCTCGCGGCGCAGGCGCGAGAGACCGTCGGCGTCGAGGCTCGCGAAGTTCCAGCGCCGGATATTTCCGATGCGCTGATCGCGATGGACGCGCAGGGTGAGAATCGCCACGTCGTCGCGCGCTCCGTCCGAAAGCATGCGCCCGCGGATAAACGCGGCGGGATGTTGTGCTTCATCGATCTGCGGATCGGCGAGCGTCTCGCGCAGCAGCTGCGCGCCGGCTTCCAAATCATGCGATGACTCGATCAACCCATCGGTGTAAAACGCCAGCAAATCGCCGTCACCAACGCTGACACTGCATGCACGGATCGACATCCGGTCGCGCAAGCCGAGCGGAAGATCGACAAAGACGAGTTCCTCAAGACTGCCGTCCGGGCGCCGAATGTATGGCGGCAAATGTCCCGCGCTCGCGTACACCATCGTGCTCGCGATTGGATCGATCACGCCCACAAACGCGGTAACGAAGCGATCGGGATCGTCCATTCGCAGCGCTCGATCGGCCGAGTTGAGCATCATCACGGGATCGGCATGAACCTGAGCGATCCCGCGAATGATCTGGCGCATGCTGCTCATGGTCACAGCGGCGTCGAGCCCGCTCCCCGCTACGTCGCCAATCGAGACGACGATGCGCCCGTCGGCGAGGGCAAAGGCATCGTACCAATCGCCGCCGATCTGCGCTTCACTGCGCCCGGGGACGTAAATCGCATCGAGCGCAATACCATCGATCTGCGGCAAGCGACGCGGAAGCGACGCTGCCTGAAGCGCCTCCGCGACGCGGTGTTCGCGCTGATAGAGTTGCGCGTTCTGAATAGCCAGCGCACAGCGGCGCGCGACTTCTTCGAGGAAAGCGACGCCGGCAGCGCCATAGGTGTCGTTATCCTGCGGCCGTACGAACGCAATTGTACCAATTGATTTGCCGCGAACGTGCATCGGCACGACGATCGTCTCGATAACCGAATCGCTCAGATTTTCCACGAAGCGGACCGCCCGAGCATCGCCGTAGGCGTGCGCGCGGATGCGCGAGGCCGGCACTTCACGCCGCATCGAATCGTGCGCAGATGCCGCAGTCCGCAGGACGCCGTTGGTCAGGAGGTCGACTTGACATGAATCGGCGAGTAACGGGATCGCCGCTTCGCAAATGTGGCGCAGCGTGCGATCGAGTTCCAGAGAGCTGTTGACGATGCGCCCGAGTTCGGCCAGATATGTTTGCTCTTGAGCGATGCGCTTTTGGTCGTCGATGTCGGTGCTCGTGCCGAACCAGCGGACGATCCGGCCGTTCTCATCGCGCATCGGCGCTGCGCGCGAAAGAAACCAACGCGAGCTCCCTTTTGCGCCAACCAGACGATGCTCCATCTCATACGGCTCGCCGCGCGCGATCGAATGCTGCCAGCGCTCGCGCGTCAGCGGCCAATCGACGGGATTGACGAAACGTTCCCATACCTCGCCGGTGCATTGCTCGAGCGAGCGCCCGGTATAGTTGAGCAGAGCATCGTTCGCATAATCCTGTTCGCCTTGGGCATTCGTCGACCAGACGATGTCGGGCAGCGCCTCGGCGATCGTTCGCATCTGCCGGTCGCGCATCTCGTCCGCGGTTCGCTGATCGTGAACGTCCATCGCGGTTCCGATGCGATGGAACGGCTGGTTTTCCGAACCGAAGTGCACCCAACGCAGCAAGTGCCAGCGGTACATTCCGTCGGAACACCGGCGCATACGAAAATCCACTTCCCGCCGCCCGCTGCGCAGCGCGCGCATCAAGACCGGCAAGTCGAGCGGATGAACCAGCGCGTTGCGCTCGTCGATCGTGGACCCGGTGGGCAGCCCCGTGTACTCGAGCCACGATCGATTGACGAAGGTGAGCCGATCTTCATCGTCGGTCGTCCAAACCATGAGTGGAAGCGCGTCGGCGAGATTCCAGAAGCGATCGTCGGCGGCATGTTCGAAATCGCTGCGATCGCAGACGGCAAACCATTCGCGCAATCGACCGTCGCGCTCGCGCGTCGGCACGAAGGTCGCCGAGAACAGGGCGTATTCGCTCTGCGCCGAGCGCAAGCGAAAGCGGATCTCGAATGGCTCTTCGCTGCTCACGCCGGCGGCGAACTCCACGAGTACATTTCGAAGGTCGTGGGGGTGGACTGCGAGTTGCCAGCCGTTTCCGACCGAGTGCACCTCGTCTAGACCCGTGAATGCGGCCCAGGCGGGGTTCGCATACACGCACACCCCATCCGACTCGGTCACGAGCACGGCGCGGCCCAGACGCTGCGCGAACGTACGCAGCGCGGAGGCCTCAAACTCGCCCATCGCACCGGAGGTCATTTTCTTGCTCGTGTTCTCTACCCACGAGCAAGCGCGGCTCAAACGTCCGAGGGGTTATACCCGCTTACGGGCATAGGCTCGCCGGACCGCATCCTTGATCGCCGCGGTCCCCATGCCGTAATACTCGATGAGCTCGACCGGATCGCCCGACTGCCCGAAGCGATCCTGCACCCCAATGAACTCGATCGGCACCGGCGCCTTGGCCGCCAGGGTCTCCGCCACGGCCGAACCCATGCCGCCGTGGACCTGATGCTCTTCGACGGTCACGACCGCGCCGCAAGCGCGCGCCGCCTCCACGATCGCCGCTTCGTCCATCGGCTTGACCGTGTGGTTGTTGATGACCCGCGCTTCGATGCCGTCCTCGCGCGCGAGCTCGTCCGCGGCGATGAGCGCGTTGTAGACCAGGATGCCGCAGGCTACGATGGCGACATCGTTACCGTCACGGAACGTTTGCGCTTTGCCCACTTCGAACGGCGTCGCATCGGTTGTAATAACCGGTGACTTATCGCGCGCAAAGCGCAGATACACCGGACCAAAGCGCTCGGAGAGCGCGAGCGTGGCTTTGCGCGTCTGGATCGAATCGCATGGCACGACGACCGTCATGTGCGGGATCACGCGCATGATCGCGATGTCTTCGATCGCCTGATGCGTTGCGCCGTCAGGACCAACCGAAACGCCGGCGTGCGCGCCTGCGATCTTCACGTTGGCTTCGTTGAGCGCCATGATCGTGCGCACTTGCTCCCACGAACGGCCCGGGTTGAACATCGCGTAGGAGGCGATCCACGGAACTTTGCCGGTGGCGGCAAGGCCGCCGGCGAGCGCAACGAGCATTTGTTCGGCGACGCCGATCTCGATGTATTGCGCCGGATGCGCTTTCTTGAACCCTTCCATGCGCGTCGACTCGGCGAGATCGGCGCAAATTCCGAGCACGTTCGCATTGCGGTTGCCGGCCTCGATGAGTCCTTCGCCAAAGCCGTTGCGCGTCGGAACGGATTTGAGTTCGCCGGCGTTGCGATAGTCGACCAGCGTGCTGGGAGTCGGTCGGAGCGTGCTCACGGACGCTGCTCCTGAACGATTTCGGGCGAGTTCGCGAAGCGAAGGAGGGAGCATAGCCTCGCTCTGTGACCGACGCAGCGACAAAGAAATCGCCGAAATCGTTCGGAGCCCCTCGGGTTTAGCGCGGCGCCATCCGCCGTTAGCGTCTCTCCTCGCTCAAATGACGCGGTCATTCCACGCTCGTCGATCCTTGCCGCCAAACGGCGGCGCGCTAAACAGTGTCCATGACCACGCTCCGACCGACTCCTACACATTCGCGAGGATCCTTTCCCGCGCGGCCGCAAGTTCGGCAAGGGCGGTGTCGGCCTGTTCTTTGTTGGGCGGCTTGCCGTGCCAGGTGTAGTCGCCTTCCATGTAACTCACGCCCTTGCCCGGCACGGTGTTGGCGATGATCACCTGCGGCTTGCCTTTCACCGCTTTCGCGCGCTGCGCGACGTCGATGAATTCACCGATGTCGTTGCCGTTGCACTCGAACACTTCCCAGTTGAACGCGCGATACTTATCGGCGAACGGCTCGAGCGGCATCACGTCTTCGGTGCTGCCGTCGATCTGAATGAAGTTGCGATCGACGATGCAGGTGAGGTTGTCGAGTTTGAACTTGGCCGCCGTCATCATCGCTTCCCAATGCAATCCACATTGATGCTCGCCGTCGGAAGTGACGACGTAGACGCGCCAATCTTTCTTATCGAGCTTGGCCGCCAGCGCCATGCCGGTTCCTTGGGCAAGCCCTTCACCCAGCGGCCCCGAAGTCGTCTCGAGCGCGGGCAGTTTCACGCGTTCGGGATGCCCTTGCAGGCGCGAACCAAATTTGCGCAGCGTCAGCAACTCGTCCAGCGGAAGATAGCCAAAATTCGCCATCGCCGAATAGCGCACCGGCGCAATGTGTCCGCACGAAAGCAGCAGGCGGTCGCGATCCGGCCACTCGGGTTGCTTGGGATCGTGGCGCATCAGGTGTCCATAGAGCGCGGTAAAAATGTCGGCCATATCGAGCGAGCCGGCCGAGTGGCCCGAACCGGCGGCGAGCAGCGAGCGGATGATGCCCGCACGCACGTCATTCGCCTTCAGTTCAAGCTCCTTGCGGCGCTCGGGGGTGAGGGTCTGCATAAGGCCCGTTATACCAGAGCCGCCCAGGGCAGACCTACGCCGTTAGCAGCCGGTTTTGCTCGTGCTATGTTGGAAGTTGCGCGTATACTCGTCCATCGCCACAGCCCGGGAATTCCAAGCAATCGGCTTGTAGTCCGAGTCGCAAACCGTGCAGGTGACATAGGATCCCCGATTCCCGATGGTCATGTAGTGACCGCCGGTGATCTCCGCATGGACCCCAAAGCTCAACTGGCAAAGCTCTTGCGGATGCTTCTGGAGATACGGATACACGTCGATGATGGCGCTATTCGGCCAACTAATGCTGGCGCTCTTCTCGCCGGGATTCACGACGGCGCTGCCGTTGATCGATCGAACCACGACGATGATGTTCAGGCCGTTGTAGATTCTGGCGGCAAGCACGGGCTGCGCGCTGAGCAGAAGCGCGGCAAGACTGAGACCGCAAACACGAAGAATGCGTTTCATGACTCTCCTCTCCGAGACTGTTCTCGTTCTGGTGGTGTGCGCTGCGCGGCGGTCTGCTCGCGATGGCAATCGAGACAGAGCGTTTCGAGGTTCTCCAGGTGGTGCAGGCAACTCAAAGCGCGGTGGGCACCGAGGGCTTGGCGGATGTGATTGACTTCGAGCCGGTCGGTCTTGCGCAGGCGCTTGTATGTGGGGTGCGAGCGTGGCGGCGGCTTGTGGCCGCAGCGCTTGCAGCGGTAGCGGTCGCGGCGCTTGGCCGCGCGACGCGCCAGTGTCCACCAATGATTGTTCCAAAAGCGCTCGGCGCAGCGATCGCTGCACCACATTTTCCGCCTCGATGGTAGTGACTGCGCACACCAACGGCACTCCCCCTCGCGTCCTGCGGCGAGGACGCAAGCGGCGGCTAACTGATCAGAGCGATGCGCGGGCTGCTTTCGATCCATTGGTTGAAGTCGATAACCGTCATCGGCTGCGCGACGGCAAACCCCTGCATATATTTCACGCCCGCTGCGCGGATCGCCGCCCGATCATCCGCCGTCGCCACGCGGGTTGCGATGACGTCCCACCCATACACGCGCGAAAGCGCAACGATCGCTTCCATGCTCTTGCCGCGCGCGCCGCCCGAGGGAAGCAGCGTGCGCGACGGTTTGACGAAGCGCACCGCGAGCGATTCGAGCATCGGCAGGTCGAGCTCGGTCTCGCCGAAGCCGTCGAGCCCGACGTAGAGTCCGCAGCGCTCGGCCGCCTCGGCAAGATTGTGGTACGCTTCGAAATCTTCTTTGAAGCGCGACCACTCCAGTTCGAGCGCGAGCATCGACGTGTCGCATCCGCTCCCGTCGACGGCGCGCAGCACGTTGCTCAAAATCTCATCGCTCGCTTGCCCGATGTTCACGTGGATGCGCTGCACGCCCTGCGCACGCCACTCGTGCGCGCACGCAAGTGCGCGCCGGGTGACCCACGCATCGAGGTGCTCGCTCGAGCGGCGCGCGCGCGCCGCTTCCAGCGTAATGAACGCCGATTGCACGCCGTCCTGCGGATGCAACGAACGCAGGAGTGCTTCTGCTGCCACGACGGTGCCGGATTCCGTCTCGAAGATCGGCTGAAAACACAAAAGGAATTCACGCGAGTAGGCGTCCTCGACTTCGGTTGCGAGCGGCGACCAGTCGACGGGCGACTCACCCGGATTGAAGACGCAATGCGACTCGCGTTGGCGTTTGGCCTGATACATCGCGAGATCGGCGTGGTGCAGCCATTCATCGACGTCGGTCGCGTGCTCGGGATAGAATGCGACGCCAACGCTGAGCGAGACCGAGCCTGCACCGTGCACGATCTCGAGACTGCGGACGGCGTCGGCCAGGCGTTTCGCCGCCGAAGTCGCTTCTTCGCTGGTACGCACGATCGGCAGGATAACGGCGAATTCATCGCCGCCGATACGCCCGACAAATTCGTTGGCGCGCAGTGCATCACGCAGCGTGCTTGCAATCGTTTTGAGCACCATGTCGCCGTGCGCGTGGCCGAACGAATCGTTGACGCCCTTGAATCCGTTGAGATCGACAAATAGCAGCGCAGCATGCGTGCCGTTGCGTTTCGCGGCGGAAACCGTTTCGGTCAACCGGTTCATCGTCGCCCAGCGGTCGGGAAGACCCGTGACATGATCGACCAGCGAGCGCGCTTCGACGCTGTGCACAAGTTGGCGGAGCAGTTGCGTGAAAACGTCGAGCAGCGTCTCGACGTCAGCTTCAAAGACCGTCCGATCGATCCGGCCGGAGCGCTCGCCGAGCATCAAGACCCACTCGCGTTCGCCCGCATAGAGCATCGCGCATAGCGCGTCGGCGACGCCGGTCGCATCGCGAAGCCTTTCGCTTCCATGCTCGTGCACTTCGTGCTCATCGCCCAGGGCAACGCGCCCTTCCAGCAGCGACGGATCGGTCGAGAAGGCGCAGCGCAGCACGTCGACTTTGACCTCGAAGATCGCGGCGACGTCGGCTCGGGTGATACGAGCCGCCTCCTCGAGCGCTTCGACGATGACTTGGGGCAGCTCGGTGTCCAAGCGCTTGAGGAACGAGCGCATTAAGGCAAGGCGCTCAACAGGACGCGCGCCCTTCTTGGAAACGGCACCAAAAATCTCGTCAAACACTGACTTCGATGTCATTCGGCTTTCGCAGCAATCCTCATGTAACAGCTACGCCTGCCGGACGCCCTCCTTCCCATACGTGGTCATAAAGTCCCATGCACTGACTGGATGCCCAAAATGATAGCCTTGTAACTCGCGGCACCCGATTGCCCGCAGAAATTCGGCCTGGCCCAGGGTCTCGACGCCTTCGCCGATGACGTTCATCTCCAGCGAATCCGCGAGCGCCGCGACTGAACGGCAGATCGCGCGGCTGTATTGGTCGTTCTCGGCGTCCTTGACGAATGCACGATCGATTTTGATGCAACTTACCGGATACGACTTCAAATACGACAATGTATTGTATCCTGTACCAAAGTCGTCGATCGCGATCGAGACGCCGCGATCGCGCAGCTGTTCGAGCGTCGCCACGGCGCTCGGAATGTCTTCGATCAACAATTGCTCGGTGACTTCGAGTTGCAACGCGCGCGGATCCCAACCCGAATCGTGCAACGCCCTCGAAACATCTCCAATAAGCCGAGCCGATTGCACGTGGCGCGGCGACACATTGACGTTCAACCGAACGTCTCGACCCAGCGAATCGCGGATGAGCATCGCATCGCGGCAAGCACGATCGATCGCCCAACGCCCGATGTCGACCACCGCATCGCTCTCTTCCGCGATCGCGAGAAAGACCTCGGGCTCCAGCAGTCCGAGTTCAGGGTGCTGCCAGCGCAGAAGTGCTTCGGTCGCGGTCACGTCATTGCTGGATGCGTCGATGAGCGGCTGATAATACATCGCGAACTCTTTGCGCCCAATCGCCGCGGGAAGATCGCGCGCAAGGCGGCTGCGCACGCTCATCTTACGCTCGAGGGCGGGTCCATACCGCACCAAACCGCCCCGTGCCGCGGTTTTAGCCGCATTCAGCGCCATGGCGGCATTTTGCAAAAGCAGCTCGCCGGCGCCGTCTTGCGGAAGCGCCGCGACGCCCATCGTGATGCGCAGCACAAACTCCGCATGACCGGCTTGAAAGGGCGCGTCGAGCGCATCCCGCAGTTGCTCGATCCGCCGTTCGACCACAGTGTGGTCCTTCGGTTCGATGAGCAGGCACGCGAACTCGTCCGAGCCGAGTCGCGCGACGTAGTGCCCGTCGAGCTCCAAGAACCGCATGCGATCGGCGATCGCGCGGAGCAGTTCATCGCCCGCTGCGTGTCCGGCAATTTCGTTGATCTGTGCAAAGCGGTCGATGTCGAACAGCACGAGCGCGCCGCCGGCGGTACCCGCTTCGGCGTAGTGCCGAAGCACTTCGAGCAGTTGATGACGGTTGAGCAGCCCGGTCAGCGGGTCGTGCGTTGAGAGAAAGACCACCGCGCTGTGCGCTTCGCTCGTATCCACGCCGACGGCAACTGCGCCCGCGATCTCGCCGTCCTCGACCATCAGCGGAAAGACGTGCCCGTCAAACGCGATGCCTCCGAAGTCGGTTTTCAAGGCGCGGTGCCGTCCGCGCAGCGCGCCGCGCAACGCACGTAATGCGACGCCGCTAAGCGGCTGCGCTTCTAAATCCATCGAATGCGGACCATACGCGGTTGTAACGCGTAAGGCTCGATCGGTCGCCACAACAATGGTGGGGACCGGTCCTCGCTCCGGCGCCAATGCCACGAGCTCTCCCTTCGCCACAAGCTAGCGGCAGGCCACGACAGCAACCGCACGGTCGCACCCTCTGCGCAGCGCTTTTACGAAATCTTAACGGAACCCCTGCCGAACGGCCTAGTAGCTCAGGGCCGCGCCGGCCGGATGACGGCGATCCGTGCCGCCTTGCAGCACGCCGGTCACGGGATCCGCGACGATCGCTTGCGCCGATCCCCAGAACGCAATCTCGTCAAATGCGTAGCCGTCGCCGCGAAGCGCGGCTATGGTCGCATCGGTAAACGCATGTGGTTCGTATTGAATCTCGTCGGGGAGCCACTGCATGTGCATACGCGGTGCGTCGACCGCCGCTTGCGCGCTCATCCCAAAATCGAAGACGTTCAAGATGGTCTCCAGCGCGATCGTAATAATACGCGAGCCGCCGGGACTACCGGTTACCATCGCAAGTTTGCCGTCTCGCAGCACGATCGTCGGCGCCATCGAGGAGAGCGGCCGCTTTCCCGGCGCAATATCGTTGGTTGCGCCTTGCACGAGGCCGTACGCGTTTGGCACGCCCGGCTTCGACGTGAAGTCGTCCATCTCGTCATTGAGGAAGAATCCGCTGTCACCGGCGATAACGCCGGCACCAAACCAATTGTTGAGCGTGTAGGTGACGGCGACGGCGTTGCCGGCCGCATCGACAATCGAATAGTGCGTTGTCTCGCCGTTTTCATGCACGTCAATATGCAAGCCGGGCTTCACTTGCGACGAGGGCGTCGCGCGCTGCGGTTCGATCTGCGCGCGCAGGCGCGCCGCATACGCCGGATCGAGCAACTGTGCGATCGGGTCGTGCACGAAGGCGGGATCGCCGAGGTATTCGTTACGATCGGCAAACGCGCGGCGCTCGGCCTCGACGACGTAGTGCGTCTCGCGCGTGCTGTGCCAGCCCCAATCCGCCAGCGGAAAAGGGGCGATAATATTCAAGATCTGACAGAGCGTCACGCCGCCCGAACTCGGCGGCGGCGCGGAGATCACCTCGAGCCCATGATAGCTGCAGTGCAGCGGCGGTGATTCGTCAAGCGTGTAGCCGGCGAAATCTTGCATCGACAACAAGCCGCCGTTCGCATTGCTTGCGGCGACGATGGCACGCGCAATCGGTCCGCGATAAAATGCGTCGGTTCCAGCGCTCGAAATCTGCGCAAGCGTGCTGGCCAGATCGGCCTGCACGATGCGCTGGCCGGCCTGCGGAAGCTTTCCGTCGGGCATCCAGATCGCGCGCGCATTCGGTTGATTCGCAAATGTGTACGCACCGGTATAGCCCTGACTCGCGGCGCCCGAAAACGGAATCAAATCACCGCTCGCGAGCACGAAACCGTCACGCGCCAGATGAATTGCCGGCGCTATGAGGCGCGCGCGCGGCATCGTTCCGTACTCGAGCAGCGCACGATCGAAGCCCATCACCGTCCCGGGTACGCCGATCGCGAGCCAGCCTTTGGTGGAACGGCCCGGAACAACGTTTCCATTTGCGTCCTGGTACATGTCGCGCGTGGCGCGCAGCGGAGCTTTCTCGCGAAAGTCGATGAAGCGCTCGCGTCCGTCGTGCATGCGAATCAGCATGAAACCGCCGCCACCGATATTGCCGCAGCACGGATCCACGACCGCGAGCGCGTAGCCGACCGCCACCGCGGCGTCAACGGCATTGCCCCCCGCGCGCAGCACATCGAGGCCGGCCTGCGAGGCCAGCCGCTGCTCGGTGACGACCATGGCGTGCGGCGCGGTCACCACCGCCAGGAGCGCAGCTAAGACGAAGGCGTGCATCAGCGCACCTTTCGCGATGGGCCGGTAAAGATTTCCTGTACCCGCATGCCCGGCGTTCCTCTGGATGATACGATGGCCCGGATGAGCACCTCGTACATCGGCTCCGACGCTTTAACCGCCCCGGTCACCTCGACCGTTCCAGGCTTCGACGTGCTCCAGCCTTCCAGCTACGCTCAGTCGGTGACCGGCGTCAATGCCACGACAGCCGCCTCGAGCCCCTCGCCGAGCTCAGCCGCTTCGTTGGGCAATACAAGCTCGGCTAGTGCGACCCAGAACCCCTACGAGACACAAGTTGACACGCTCGAAACCTGGGCCAATCAATACCTCATGCAGAGCCTGAGCGGGACCCCCTCGCTCGACCCGCTCTATGCGACCGCCGGGCTCAACGCCGATCAGTTTGCCAGCCTGGCAACGCAGCTCCAGAACCTTGGCTCCCCGATCGGCGGCTTGGTCTCTACCCAAGCCTAGACGATTCCACCGGCCTAGCGGCCGTGTGCTTGGAACCTGCAGCCGCTTCGTGCGGCTATCAAGGTAGATCCTAGGTGCTGCGCGAACCGACCACGGTTCATTTAAAAGAGCAAAAAAGCAAACACAAATTAGGAGTAATTGTGCCCGAATCCGTGACCTTAGAGGTCGGCGGGCGCACGATGGTCATCGAGACCGGCGAACTCGCGAAGCAAGCCAACGGCTCCGCGCTGATTCGTTACGGTGAACAGAATGTCGTGCTCTGCGCCGCCACTGCCTCACTCAAACCCCGTGAAGGCATCGACTGGTTCCCACTCACCTGCGACTTCGAAGAGAAGATGTACGCGGCCGGAAAGATTCCGGGCGGCTACATTAAACGCGAAGGCCGCCCGCCCGAGCACGCCGTGCTCAGTTCGCGTCAGATGGATCGTCCGATCCGTCCGCTCTTCGCCGAAGGTTTCCAGAACGACGTGCAAGTCGTCGCGACCGTGATGTCGGTCGATCCCGAACTCGACCCCGACGTGCTGGGCATCTGCTCTGCCGGTGCAGCGCTCGCCCTCTCGGATATTCCGTTCGACGGACCGGTTGCCGGCGTACGCGTCGGCCGCGATGAGAACGGCAAGTTCATTGCCAATCCTACGCTGCCGCAGTATGTAACCGGTGGCATGGAGATCGTCGTCGCCGGCACCGCCGACGCGATCATGATGGTCGAAGGCGGCGCGCTTGAAATCTCCGAGGAAGATTTCCTTGGTGCGGTTGAGTTCGCGCAAGGCGAGATCAAGAAGATCGTCAAAGCGATCAATCAGCTCGTGAAGAAAGCGGGCAAAGCAAAGCGCGAGTATCCGCTCAAGAAGGTCAACGCCGACCTCGACAAGTGGGTGCGCAAGGCGTTCGCGAAGGACGTCGCCAAGGCGATGCGCATCGTCGACAAGCACACGCGCGAAGAGGCCTTCTCGAACATCAACGTCGCTGAAGCACTCGAACGCGTCGGCAAAAAAGACGACGAGATCAAGGAACTGCTCTCGAGCTCGGACACCGCCAAAGAATTCGGCAAGATCGTCAAGACGATGGAAGAGGACGAGCTGCGCGTGATGGTCGTGGACGAAAAGATTCGCCCCGACGGCCGCAAGCCCGACGAGATTCGTCCGATCTGGAGCAAGGTGCACTACGTGCCGCGCGTCCACGGTTCGGGCGTGTTTACTCGTGGACAAACGCAGGTCTTTACTGCTGCAACGCTCGGCTCGACCAGCGATGCGCAGCGGCTCGACGGCATCGTCGCGCTCGAAGACAAGCGCTACATGCACTTCTACAACTTCCCGCCGTTCTCGGTCGGTGAGACGCGCCCGATGCGCGGACCCGGCCGCCGCGAAATCGGTCACGGTGCACTCGCCGAACGCGCGCTGCTGCCGGTCCTTCCGAAGAAGGAAGACTTCCCGTACACGCTGCGCCTGATGAGCGAAGTATTCGAATCGAACGGATCGTCGTCGATGGCGTCGGTCTGCGGTTCAAGCCTTGCGCTGATGGATGCCGGCGTGCCGATCAAAGAACACGTCGCTGGCGTTGCGATGGGCCTGATAATGAAAGGTAAGGACTACGCGGTTCTCACCGACATTCAGGGCCTCGAAGATGCGCTGGGCGAGATGGACTTCAAAGTCGCGGGAACCAAAAAGGGCATCACCGCGATCCAGATGGACATCAAAGTCCAAGGCATCACGATCGAGATTATGCGCGAAGCGATGGCACAGGCCAAGAAGTCGCGCTTCTTCATCATCGATAAGCTCACCGAAACAATCGCGCAACCGCGTGCGGAACTCTCGCAGTACGCGCCGCGGATGATCGTGATCAAGATCGACCCGAGCAAGATCAAGGACGTCATCGGACCAGGCGGCAAGATCATCAACAAGATCATTGCCGAAACCGGTGTCGAGAAGATCGATATCGAGGACGACGGCACGGTGTTCATCACCTCGCTCGACGGCGCGAGCGGTGAAGCTGCCAGACAGTATGTCGAGAACATCACCAAAGACATCAAGGTCGGTGAGATTTACACCGGCACGGTCAAGCGGGTGATTCCGATCGGCGCGTTCGTCGAGATTCTTCCCGGCAAGGAAGGCCTCGTGCACATCAGCCAGCTCGCGCCCGAACGCGTCGCGAAGGTGGAAGACGTGCTCAACGTCGGCGACACGACGCAGGTCAAAGTTATGGAGATCGACGGCCAAGGCCGCGTCAATCTCTCGCGCAAAGCCGTGCTCGCTCCGGGTTCGGAGAACAGCGGCGGTGGCGGACGCGAGAGCCGCGGTAACGGTGAGTTTCGCCCGCAGCAACGCCGTCAACGTGACGACGAAGAACCCGCGGGCGCGGTTCCGGCTGGACCCGGTGCGGTCCCGGGTGGACCGGGTGCACCGCCAACGCGGCGTCGGCGCCGTCCGCCGACACACCGCGACGACGAATAGCCACGATGAAGGGCTCGCAGCAATGCGAGCCCTTCTTTATATAACCACCGGCCCATAGCCGAGATTATCCGGAACGTAGCCCATATTACCCTGGGTCCCTTTTACCATTCCGTTTGAGAGGCAGGCGCGGGGCCGGCTCGAATTTTGGTATCAGGAAAAGCGGACTCGGGTTAATCCGTTCGCCTGGCGCACATGCGCTTAAGGAGGCTGAACATGTTGCATTTTCGCACACCCCTCGCGCTCGCGGCGCTCGCGGCGCTCCTTAGTGCCTGCGGCGGAGGCGGTGGCTCGTCGCCGATTCCATCGGCCGGCGGGAGTGGATCGTCGCCTACGCAGCCGGCGCAGACAGCACCGGCGAAGATGGTGATCAACATTCCAGCGCCGAGCCAGCAAAATACGCATTTCCGGCCGAATTACATTTCGGCGGCCACGCAATCGATGACCGTCGGTCTCGTCAGCGGCGCCACGACGACGAGCTTGGTTACGGTGAACCTGACGCAAAGTTCACCGAACTGCACCGTTCCATCCGGAGGTGGATTGCAATGCACGGCGACCGTGCAAGCACCATTCGGCACCGACAACTTTGCCGTCTCGACCTATAGCGGGTTGAATGGGACCGGCAACGTGCTGTCGACCGGGCAAGTACAGGCGACGCTAACCAGCGGCGGGACGGAGCCCACGGTGCAGCTCTCGCTTAACGGAGTCCCCGCCAGCGTCTCACTCGTGCTCGGAACCGCCACACTTCCGGTCGGCTACGCCGGATCGACAAGTGTGATCGTGCAAGCGCAAGATGCGTCGGGAAATTTGATCATCGGACCGGGGCTGTTCTCGACGCCTATCACTCTTGCGATCAGCGGCGATACATACGGCACGCTTGCGCTTTCGACGCCGCAGGTAACCGCGCCGGGTCAGGTGGCGACACTCAGTTACAACGGCGGCACAAATGTCGGCGCGACCATCAAACCGAACTTCGCCGGTCCCGGCAGTACGTCGGGGGCGACCTTCAACGCGACCGGCGCGGTCATGAATCTCTTCCAATACGACGATGTGACCAACGGCATCACGCTTGAACCCTATGACGTAGCGCCGCTCTCGGGCGGCACAGCCGCAATTGCCACCGAGATTAACGAAGACGAAGGTCCGTCGAGCGGTATTGCGATTGCATCAACGACGGGCATCTCGAAGATCTTTGTCGGCGATACGAGCAACTATTACAGCCCGCCGGAGTCGGGCGAGACGTTTCCCGGCGTTACGGTTGTGCACGGGATGAGCCAAAGTATCACGGTCGAGTCGCTCGAGGAGGGCGCCTTCGACAACCTCGCTGCGTCAGGCAGCACCGTGTACTATTCAGGAAACACGAACGGATCGTCGTGTGGTGAAGAAGAGACCTTGTACACCGGCACGTTCGGTGTGCTGAATAGCAGTGCCGGCACAACGACCGAATACCCGCTGCTGGGTTACCCCGGGCCGATCCACGTCGACAGCGCGGGCGACGTGTGGTTCATCGAATACTCTGGACAGTGCGGTGAAAGTAACCTTATTCCGAGCGAGTATGCGATCGGAAAGTTCAACGGAACGACCGTCACCGAGACACCGTTTGCGTCGGTCTCGGGTTTGCCGGCACTCGACGCGGTCACGGATATGTCGATCAGCCCCGACGGGTCGACGATGTACATCGCCGACAATGACTATGAAGGCGTCTACAAGGTCTCGACCGGGTCGATGGCGCTCACCGCGTCCGTCGAATTAAATCTCACGTCCGACGTGCGCCCAATTGCCACGGGATCCGACAGTACGACGGCGTGGTTCGCGACGAATCAGACTAACTCGCATTACCCGTACGGATTCGTTCCGGGCTCGGCGACGTTCATGCAGAGCAATCTCGTCGAGAATGGGTTCCCAGTCACCGGTTTTGAAGCGAGCACGATGGCGTACGCCGACGGTAGCTTCTGGAGCGGTAGCAGTAACAGCAGTGCGGCCGGTATCGGACGTCTTTCGGGACTTTCAACGAACACGCCGGTCGCTGGGTATTTTCCCACCAGCGGCGACGGCGTCGAGATTCAAGGCATCGGCGGCGGCAACGGCTACGTGTGGTTCGTCGATTCGTGTCAAGGGACGATCTACTCGATGCAATACGGCGTTCCGAGCAGCGGAACGATCACATACATCGAAAGGCGCACCGGCGCGATCGCGTATCGGCCGAGGTCGATGATGCACGCACGCCCCGGACATCATCAGCAGCGCACGTCGAGATCTCGTGGGGTTGGCGCCCCGGCGAGTAATCGCGGTTCGGGTCCGGCCGTTTCGGGCCCGACCGTTTCGGGCCCGGCAAAACCGTAATGCACATCAAGGTGAATTGGTGGGCGATCCTCGTATCGGCGATCGCCCTCTTTCTCCTCGGATGGCTTTGGTACGACCTGCTCTTCGGAAAGCTCTGGTTAGCCGAGATTGCGCGCACCAACGGAGCAAGCGCGACGGGGCAAATGATGAGCGCCAGCCCCGTCTACCTCTTCTCGGTCGACTTCATCACCGCGTTTTTCCTCGCATACGGGGTCGCGATGCTGCTCAAATGGCGCGGACCCGTCGGTCCGCTCGAGGGCGCGTGGATCGGCTTCGCGTTTGGGCTCTTGATCTTTGGGACGATGACCTGGCTGGATTACGCCTACTCTGGCTGGGGCATCACCCTCGGCTTCATCAACGTTGGCTATGTCGCGATCGGCATGGCCATCCAAGGCGCGATCCTCGCCGCGTGGAGGCCCAAGTCGGCCTGAGCCCGTTCCAAAAATGAGATTACCTCTCATTTGAGAGGATGTCTCATTTTCCAGCCGGAAGCCCCTCGGCCATGACCCGCGCGCAGTTCTTTATCACGGTCACCGTCATGCTCGGCGTGTTTATGGCGATCGTCGATATGACGATCGTCAATGTCGCACTGCCCACGATTGCCGGTAATCTCGGCGCTTCGCTCGACGACGCGGCGTGGGTCGCGACCGGCTATATTCTCGCGGCCGTCCTCGTGATGCCGCTCAACGGCTGGCTCACCGCCTATCTCGGGCGCAAGAATTTCTACGCCGGCGCGATCGCGCTCTTCACGATTGCCTCGTTTATGTGCGGTATGTCGCGAAGTATCGTCACCCTCACGATCTTCCGCATGCTTCAGGGACTTGGTGGCGGCGTGCTGCAGCCGACGGCGCAGGCGATTCTGTTTGAAACATTCGGACCAAAGCGCTCCGGCGCGTCGATGGCAATCTTTGGCCTTGGCATCATGGCGGCGCCCGCGCTCGGTCCGGTGATGGGCGGCTACCTCGTCGACAATGCCTCGTGGCCGTTGATCTTTCTGATCAATGTACCGTTCGGGATTCTCACGTTTGCGATGGCCCTTGCGTTTATCCCGACGCCGCACTACATCGCGCGCGCTCGCCGCGAGATCGATTGGTTGGCGCTCGGATTGCTCGCACTCGGTTTAACGTCGCTGCAGTACGTGCTCGAACGCGGACAGCACGAGGACTGGTGGGATTCAACAACGATCGTGACGCTTGCGATCGTTTCCGTCGTTTCGCTCGTGATCTTCGGCGTTCTGACCGTGCGCGATCGTCATCCGGTGGTCAACCTGCGGGTTTTTCGCATCCCCAGCTTCAGCCTCGGCAACGTGATCTTGTTCGTCGTCGGCTTCGGGCTCTTCGGAAGCGAGTTGATCGTCCCGCTCTTTTTCCAGAGCATTCTCGGGATGACGGCGCTCGAATCCGGAAAGGCACTCATTCCGAACGCCATCGCCACGGCCGTGGCGATGATTATCACGAGCCGCATCGTCAACAAAGTTGACGCGCGCATCCTGCTCGTTACCGGTGCGCTGCTCGCCGCTTGGGCGAATTGGCAACTCGGTGGGCTCACCGAAAGCGCGGGAATGGAGAACACGTTCTGGCCGCGCGCGCTCATCGGCTTTGGGTTGGGTTTGCTGTTTATTCCGCTCACGCAATTGATGCTCTCAAAGGTTCCGCGCGAAGAACTCGCCGGCGCAACCGGCATCTCGCAACTCATCCGCCAACTTGGCGGGAGCCTCGGCATCGCAGTGATCACGACATTACTCACGCGCGAAACCGCGATCGCATGGTCGGAACTCGCCGGCGGCATTACGCGCTCGCACGGCGCATCGACGGCCACGCTCACGATGTTGCTCTCGCAAGCTGCTAGCGTCACGGCTTACGACTACGTTTTCCGCTTGAGCGCGCTACTCTTTATCGCAACGATTCCGCTTATCTTATTCGTGCGCCCGGGTACGGCAGCACAGGCGAGTGGCGCGGCGGAGCCCATGGCGCAGGCGGCGTAGTGGCGGGATTACGCGAGCGCAAGAAAGAGCGCATTCGCAACGCGATTCAGAAAGAGGCGCTGCGTCTCTTCACCGAGCAGGGCTTCGAACAAACGACCGTCGAGCAAGTCGCCGATGCCGCCGGAGTCTCGCCCGCCACGTTCTACCGATATTTCACTTCGAAAGAAGACTCGGTTGTCACCGACGGATTCGATCCGATCTTCGTCGCGTCGCTCGTCGACCGCCCGGCGGATGAACCGCTGATCGATTCGGTGCGCGCGACCATGACCGACGTAGTTGCGAAGCATCTTGCGCGCGATCGGGATCTGCTGATCGCACGCCATCGCCTGACGCGAGAAACGCCGGCCCTGCACGTCGCCTTCTTCGAAGAGCAGGAGCGCTCGCTCGAACTCTTCTCCGCATTGATCGCCCGGCACGTTCGCCGGCCGGTCGACGATCTGGATGTCCGCATTGCGTGCGGCGCCCTCGCCGGCGCGATGCATGAGGCCTTCGGGCTGTGGTTCGCCCAGGGTGCCGAGGGCGGTGAAGCACGAATCCGCGAGCTTCTCGAGCGTGCGATCTCGCGCTGCGCCAGCGCACTGGAATTTTCGAGCGGCGGAAGCTAATCATGACAGCGCCTGTCATATAAGGCGGCTATGCTTGGGGCAAGCCTCATCGAATCGACAAGGAGAGCCCAGTGAGCGTTCAATCAACGTCCGCCGCCGCAACCGCCATCGCCGGCACCGATCTCGTCGGCTGCACTGTTCCCGACCTGCAAAAATCGCTCGCGTTTTATCGCGACACCCTGGGCATGGAGCCCTCGGTCGTCAACGAGAGCGGCGCTGAGTTCCATCTCCCCGACGGCACGACGTTCGGTCTGTGGCAGCCGCCCGAGAGCGAGGACTTCGAGTACGGCTTCGCCGTCATGTTCACCGTCGCCGACGCCGCCGGCGCCGTCGCGGCGATCCGCGAACGCGGCGGCACCATCAGCGATCCGTTCGAATCGCCCGTCTGCTACATGGCGATAGGCAAGGATTCCGAAGGCAACGGCGTCATCGTGCACCAGAAAAAAGCGCGCGACGAACATCGGCCGTCCGGCCAACCGCGCACCTTAACCACGATCAACGGCATCGACATCGCCGGATTCTTCGCCTCGAATCCCGAGCGCGCGATCGCCTTTTATCGCGATACGCTCGGCTTGCGCCCCACCGAGATCACCCCGGGCCGCGGCTCGGAGTTCGAACTCGCCGACGGATCGACATTTGGAGTTTGGAGCATGCCGAACACGCCGCCGGGCGGATTCGTGATGTTCGCGGTCGACGATGTGCGCGCCAAGGCGGCGGAACTACGCAGCCGCGGCCTGCAACTCAGTGAGGTCCTCGAAACGCCGAATTGTTTCATGGCCTGGGGTCCCGATCCCGAAGGCAACAGCGTCATCATTCACCAACGAAAGGTGAATGGCTAACAATGCGGTTCTGGTAACGGGTGCGTCGACCGGCATCGGTCACGCCATCTCCGCGCTGCTTGCGCACAACGGTTACACCGTCTACGCAGGCGTGCGCAAAGAGGGCGATCGTGAGCGGCTCGAAGCCGAACACGAGCGCATCCGTCCAGTCATCCTCGACGTCACCGTGCCGGCCGACGTCACTCGAGCGGCGCAAACCGTGCGCGAAAATGGCGACACCCTCGTCGCTCTCGTGAATAATGCTGGTATCGCGGTCGCCGGACCACTCGAATTTCTTCCGATTGACGCGCTGCGTCATCAATTCGAAGTCAACGTCGTCGCGCCGATTGCGATGGCGCAAGCGGCGTTGCCGCTGCTGCGACAATCGCGCGGACGCATCATCAACGTCGGCTCCATCGCGGGACGTCTCTCGGCGCCGTTTGTCGGTCCGTACAGCGCATCGAAGGCCGCCATCGCGTCGCTCACCGACGCGCTGCGCCAAGAGCTCGCGCCGTTCGGCATCGCGGTTTCCTTGCTGGAATTCGCGTCGGTCAAAACGCCGATTTGGGCGAAAGGGCGGGCCGGACGCGATGCGCTCGTCGGCGCGATGCCTCCGCAGGCATTGACCTACTACGGAGCACTCACCGAGGCGGTTCTCGCGCAAACCAAAATCGAAGAGCGCGAAGGCATGGACCCAAACGTCATCGCGACGACGGTGCTGGCCGCGCTCCGTGCGCCTAAACCGCGCGAACGTTACCTGATCGGAAGTAAAGCAAAGATGCAGGCTGTCGTTGCGCTGCTGCCGCCAAGCACGCGTGATAAGCTGGTCAAGAGCGCAATGAAACTTCCGTGATCGCCGTTCTGCTCGTTGCAGCTCTTGCGTGCGGATCATCGGCCAACCAGATGGAACTCAACGAATGTGCGGCCGACGCGCGCGAGCGCGCTAATGCGCAGGAGTTGTCAGCCTATCGTTCGGCCATGCAGCGCTATCATAACGATGCGATCCTTCACGAGAGTGAACTGCGCTGGCTGGCCGCGCGTGCCAACGCCTGCGATTTCGATGCGGCGCTGGTGAGCGGCGGCTCGATCGAACCGATGATTGAAGCGTTGTGCCTGGCGCATTCGGCGCAGGCGCGGGTGCGTGATATTGGGCTTTTCACCGGTCGACTCAATCTCGCCGCAGCTACTGCGTCACCGCAGGCGGTCTCCGAGCACGACCGCGTCTATGGGCGCCTCGAAGTCTTGCTCACGGCGGACCAGCGGACGTTGTTGACGGACTCGGAGGAGGCATGGCGCCGGTACCGCGACGAGGCTTGCGCGCGTGCAACCAACGACTGCGCGACCGCGCTCACGCTCACGCGCACCCAAGAGCTCAAGGACTCGTGGCTCGCCGAACCGTTCTGGTAAGCCCTACAGATACTGCTTGAAGAACGCGAGCACGCGGTCGTGCGCGTCGGCTGCGGACGCGGCGTTGTACTGCAGCGTGTAAATATTCCGATTGACCTTCACGTTGCGATTGGCTGTTGGGTCGTCGAATTTGTGATAGGTGTTGGGATAGACGTGAATCGTCCCCGTCGTTGCACCGGGATCGACGCTGCTCACGAAGCGTTCGCAGCCCTTCGCATCGGTCCAGTCGTCCGACGCGCCGATCAGCAGCAACAATGGATCGATCAGCGCGCTCGTCGGATTGTTATCACACTCTGAGGGATACAGCGCAACCGCGGCGGCGAAGCCATCGCTGGTGAACCCTGCGCGCGAGGCGAGGCCGGCGTTCTCCGTCCACAGCACCGAACCGCCGCCGTGTGAGAAGCCGATGATACCGATGTGCGCGCCGTCGACGTCGGACAGCGTGCGCATGTAGGCGAGACCACCGTACGCATCTAACGCGCGGGTCGACGGCGGAACATCGCGCGTCCCGCAGACCCTGCCCACGTGACGCGGCCCAAAGCTGTCGAGCGCCAGCGCGACATAGCCATTTTGCGCAAACCAATTTCCCCAAGCCGTAATGTCCGAATCGAGGCCGTCACAGGCGTGCATGATTATGACGCCCGGAACGCGAGCCGCTAATCCGGCCGGTTCGTAGAGCGTGCCGGTCAGGGTCACGCCGGGATCTTTGCTGGGAAAACTCACCGGCGAGAGTTGAATCTGCGCGGCCAGCAAGAGTGCGAGCACGTTCGCTAGCCTACGATGCCGTTCCGAAGATGCGCCGGTCGTCGGCGTCGATGATGTCGAGAATGTGCTCGAGCTCGGGGTGCGTGGCAACCGTGTACGCATACAGCTCGGCGAAGTACTCGGGATCGTGCGCGTGCTTTGGCT
>Ga0302177_10000410_pt1 | contig 33514 bp, 20 predicted proteins | sample I_Palsa_E1_2_FD_198780 | JGI IMG/M metagenome (GOLD analysis project Ga0302177, IMG submission 198780) | Peat permafrost microbial communities from Stordalen Mire near Abisko, Sweden - I_Palsa_E1_2 | ecosystem: Environmental > Terrestrial > Soil > Palsa > Peat permafrost | place: Sweden... | reverse complement strand
TACGCGCCCAACATCAAAGACATCATCCTCCACAAGCAAGTCATCACCCCACTCGACCTCGAACGCGAGTGGGGACTGAGCGAAGGAAATATTTTTCAAGGCGAACTGTCGCTCGAGCAGCTTTTCTTTTTGCGCCCCGCCCCCGGCTACGCCCGCTTCCGCACTCCAATTCAAAATCTCTATATGTGTGGCTCGGCCACGCATCCCGGCGGCGGCATCATGGGCGCACCCGGACGTCTCGCGGCATTGGAAATGTTGAAAGATAGTAAAGGAGCCGCGTAAGAATATGCCCTGTCATCCTGAGCGAGGATTGCCCTTCGCGCGAAAAGCGCGAAGGGCAACCGCAGTCGAAGGACCCCTACGTCCTTTCCCGCACTCGGCCGCCGCAGGGAGTTCTCCCCGTGCATCCGGGGACTTCACTATATGAGCACAAATGGAAAATCCGGCCAGCGCGACATCGTCGTCATCGGCGGCGGCCACAACGGACTCGTCACCGCGTTCTACCTGGCGAAGGCAGGATTCAAGCCCTTAGTCCTCGAGCGCCGAGCCCAGGTCGGTGGCGCCGCCATCACCGATGAATTCCATCCCGGCTTCCGCTGCTCCACGCTCGCGCACACTGCCGGCCCCATTCGCCCTGACATCGTCCGCGACATGCAACTGGAAAAACACGGCCTGAGGCTAATCACGCCAGAGACGTGCGTCACCGCGCTCTCGCCCGACGGCCGCGCCCTCTCGCTCTATCAGGACGAATGCAAATCTGCGCAAGCCATCGCCGCCTTCTCCCAAAAAGACGCAACCAAATATCCCGAGTTCAACCAGTCTCTGGGAAAAATCAGCAAAGTAATCGCGGAAGCGCTCGCCACTACTCCACCGGACATCGACCACCCCAGCGGCGGAGATCTCTGGAGCATGCTCAAAACCGGCCGCGCCCTCCGCAACCTCGGCAAGCGCGATATGTACCGTGTCCTGCGCTGGGGCCCCATGGCCGTAGCCGACCTGGTCGCGGAATATTTCGAGACCGAATTATTACGCGCAGTCATTGCCGCTCGCGGAATCTTCGGAACTTTTCTCGGCCCATGGTCGGCAGGCAGTAGTTTGCAATTGCTGATTCGCGCGGCAGGCGATTCTCATCCCGCAGGCTCAGCATTTTTCGCCGCCGGCGGAATGGGCTCACTCACCGAAGCCATGGCTTCAGCCGCGAAAGCCGCCGGAGTGGAAATTCGCACCGCCGCCGAAGTCATCGAGATTCGAGTCAAAGACGGCGCTGCCACCGGCGTGCTGCTCTCTACCGGCGAAGAAATCAACGCCAATGCGGTAATCTCCAACGCCGATCCCAAACGCACGCTGCTCAAGCTGACCGATCCCACCCATCTTTCACCCGACTTCGTGCAGAGGTTGCAGCATTACCGCGGCAACGGCACGGTCGCAAAGGTCAACCTCGCTCTCTCCGGCCTGCCGAATTTCAGTGCCTTGAAAAACGGAGACGGCAGCGCTCTGAAAGGACGCATTCACATTGGCCCCGAGATCGATTATCTCGAGCGCGCCTTCGACGAATCCAAGTACGGCAACTTCTCCCGCCAGCCCTATCTCGAAGCCACCATCCCATCGCTGACCGATCCCACGCTCGCGCCCCAAGGCAAGCACGTAATGTCGATCTACATGCAGTACGCGCCCTACAAGCTGAAAGGCGATTGGGAAGAGCAGCGCAAAGCGCTCGGACAAACGGTTGTGCAGACGCTCGCTCAATACGCGCCGAATCTTCCCGAGATGATTCTTACTCATCAGATTATTACCCCGCAGGATCTTGAGGATGTCTACGGATTAACCGGCGGCCAAATTTTCCACGGCGACCTCGCCCTCGACCAGTTCTTCACCATGCGTCCGCTGCTGGACTGGGCGCGTTACCGCACGCCGATCGAAAACCTGTATCTTTGCGGCAGCGGCACGCACCCCGGCGCAGGCTTGACGGGAGGGTCGGGTGCAAACGCGGCAAGAGAGATTTTGAAGCACCTGAAGAAATAGCGGACCCCGCCGAATCGACGATTCCACTTTCTGCGCGGAAGATCATGTACTTCCGCGGAACACAGCCGCAGGCCATGACAGTGTCACTCCGCTGGTAACTTGCGGCCCATGTGACTTTCGTCTTTACTTGAACAGCAGTAAAGAATTTCAACCGACGGGGAGAATCTTGCTCGTGGGAGCGTTCTTGTCCGAAGACCTTAAATTTGAGTTGTCGATCCTGGCGACAGTTCAGGGTCTTTACCAAAAGCTGCTGCGAGACTCGCTCGGCGGCGATGTGCCCATTCCAAGCGGGCTCGATGAGGTTTCGCTCCGCCATTCGGACGGGGACCTCCCGGAAACTCTCTCCCGCATGTATCGCTGGCTGCATGTGCTCGATATGGCCATTACTCCCGCCATGCTGCGGCAAGCGCTCACTCCAGACATTGACTCGGAAGTCGCGGAGGCGCTGCTCCGCTACTTTGTGCGGCGCCGCGAGCCCAGCGAGATCAACCGCGATAAGACCGATCTGATTTCTACCTTTCTCTACCGTCATCCTCGCGTCCACGGTCAGTGGCAGCAGCACGGCTATGGACTGGATGGAGCGCTGCCTCTTTCTCCTTTTGAAATCGCACTCATCGAAATTCTCGCCGACACTGACGTGCCTTCGCTTCCGGAAGAGCATGTGCAACTGCTGCGAAACTTCGACCCGTTGCGCGAAGAGATTGCCCAGTACCGCGATTTCAACTCGCTCATGGATTCGGGCATTGTTTCGCGCGTCCGCGAATTGAAACGCTGGCTGGATTCCTCGTTTTATCATCCTGGCGTTCTGGCCACAGTGGCCGCGCACAACGCTGCGTTTGGAGCGCGCTTTGACCAGCTCTTCGCCAAGGCCCTGGGAGAGATCAAACAATTCGCGCAGGCGCTGGACGAGATGGGCGGCAGCATTCTGAGCACCGTGGATGGCGTGGAAGTCACCGTTGACCATGTAGCCGCGATCGAGCAGAAAGAAATGCTTAAGGCCGACTACGGCAGCGCGCTGGAAAAATTTCGCCGCGTCTCCAAATTGAAGAAAGAACTGGATCGGCGCCCGCCCATCCGCAAGTCGCTGCTCGCGCCCGCTGCGGGACACGGGATACCATCCTCCGGGGGCGGCGCGGCCGCCGCCAAGAGCGCTCGCGTGGCGGCTGCCACAGCGCCGGTTGCGGCTCAGGCGTTTCAGCCTCCAGTAATCACCCAGCAACAGATCTCCATCGAAGAAGGCAAGCTGCGCCGCGTCGAGGAATCGATCAGAGTCTTTGTGCGCGTGGCCGATCCGAAATACCGCCAGATCGTGCCCATGCGCTTCTTCAACCTAACACTCAGCGTGGCCGAAGCAGAGGCCTACAATGCCGGCTTTCTTGAGGAGAAGAGCCTCCGCGCCGATCTCGCCCGCACGCTGATCCGTTTGGTTTCATGCCTGGCGCGGATCAGCACGGAACTCGAAGAACTCAAACGCAGTCAGAGCATGTCGTCGCTGTGGAAGCTTCATGCCGATGCGCTGGTGGTCTTGCTCGACATAGCGAGCACCACCACAGAGGACGCAGCCAGAGTCGCGAAGATGGCTGAAGACGGCGATGCTGGAGCCTCGGCCAAAGCCATCCACGAAACCGTGCAGAAACTGCGAGATCGCTCAGATCTGGCGGTGAAAGCTCTGGCTCACCCGGGGAGCTAGAGGCAGTTCTCAGTTCTCAGTTCTCAGTGTGCAGTTTCTGGTTTCCCGTTTCTGGTTCAGTGGCGAAGGGTTGGGAAGATTCTCCTTCCCAGTTTGGGAAGATGGCTGTTTATCATTTTGCAACTATGGGGTATGCCCCCTCCCCCCGAACTATTGGAATCATCGGCTTAGCGCCAAAATCGGATTTAATCTATGGGGCTCAACAACTTGCGGGCAAAATCTTTAGCCGTAAGGAGTTAGGCGGGTGGGGCGCGGTGTCAAAGAGCTTGGTTGAAACCTACAGCGTTTACTCGGCGTTCGGCTTGCGTCAAGTCTACGAAAGTAGACTCGTGATCGCCTTCCCGTCTGGCCTTGGGGTCCAGCCTCATAATTAAAGCCGAACTGGAACGGTATCGAGGAATGTTCGCCCAGTGAGGAGGGGCGTCCCTCAGGGGCCCGCGTCTTTATTGCTCTGGGCGGCACGGCTGAAGAGGTTGCGGAAAAACTCACTTGTATTTTGCGCACGATCAGATGCAAGGCACGAAAACAAGTTGCGGAGGACGGCCGCGCATTCTTCCCGAAATATTCCGGCGAAACAGCGCCGTTCGGATAATGCGGCGCTTACGGCACGCATGAATGCGTGCCCTGATACGAATCCGTCCTTAACGAATCGTACTTAAGCGACGGGCTGCTAGGGCTTCCTTACTCGGCTGGCAACGTCGGGTCCGAACATGCGGAAGTGCCTTTCGTTGTCGGTATAGATGGTCTCGGCTTTGGCTTTGATCGCGCATGCGGCCAGGAGCGCGTCGTAGATCGTCGCTCCCAGGATGCCGTTCGCCGCTGCTTGCCGGATGATTGCGGAGTATTCGGCGGCATCAAGCGATACGATGGTGAGGTGCTCCTCCATGTCCGAGAGAAAGAGAATTGCCTGCTCACGGCTTGCTCGAAACCCGCCCGGCAAGCGCGTCACTCCAGCATAGACCTCGGCGAGACTGTGAGCGGCACAGCATGCGACTCGCTTATTGGACGGAGCGTAAACCGCCAGACAGCGGGCGTGATCCTTGTGGTCTTCCACAAAAGCCGGAATAAGCACCGAGGTATCGAAGAACCATTTCATTTGCTTTTCCCGGTCCGGAGGCGGGAGGGGCGGAGATCCTTGCTACGGAGATCATTGATATCGACTCTTCCGCGTTCATTGCGAATTTTGCGGATGGTTTCGTTGACGACTTCCGCGGAAAGGGGCTTGCCCGTACTCATCACCCATACGCCTTGTTTTTTTCGCATGGTCGCGGCTCCACGAACGGGTCGCAGAACGATTTCGTTCTCTGAGGTCTCCAGTTCCAGGGAATCTCCTGCGGACAATTGGAGTGCTTCGCGCACCGGTTTGGGCAGAACCAGGCGTCCGGCTCCATCGATGGTCAGGGTAGTTTTCATGGTATTAAGTTTACCATATTTATTACCATTTCACATGGTGCGTAAAATGGTTGTCATGCGGGCTCTGCACTGCAATCCAAGTAGAAGGGACGGGCAATTTAAGCCCGTCCCTTTTCGAAGCTAGCAACTGAAGCCTAGTTAATATCGAACTGCTCCTGATGCACCGCAGGATCGCTTTTCACGATGATCGTCCGCTTGGTTAGCTCTTCCATCTCGTTCAGCAGGTGGCCGTTGTTGGCTTTCAATTCTTTGGCGACATCCGGGTGCACGCGCAGCATTACGTCTTCCTGCACAAGATGCTTGGCCATCTTGCGCATCTCGACGTAGATCTCGTTCGCGACAGTCGTGAGCGATTTTACGTAGCCCGTCGATTGACAATATGGACACGGCGCGCCGATGGTGCGTTCGAGCGATTGCTTCACGCGCTTGCGGGTGATGGCGACGAGGCCGAAATCGTTGAACTGCAGGACTTTTGACGGAGCGCGGTCGTGGCGGAGTTCTTCTTCCAGAGCCTGCATCACACGCTGCCGGTTGCGGCGCTCATCCATGTCGATGAAGTCGATGATGATGATGCCCCCCAGATCGCGCAGGCGAATCTGGCGCACGATCTCTTTGATCGCATCGACGTTGGTTTTGACGATGGTGTCTTCGAGGCGCGAGGTTTTGCCCACGTATTTGCCGGTGTTGATGTCGATGGCGACCAGGGCTTCGGTTTGGTTGATGACGATGTAGCCGCCGCTCTTCAGCCAGACTTTGGACTTGAGCGCCTTGTCCATCTCTTCTTTCAGGCCGAACTGCTCGAACAGCGGCGTCTCTTTGGTATAGAGCTTGACGCGTTTGACCAGGCCCGGCTGAAAGCGGTTGAAGAAGCGCAGAATGCGCTCGTATTCCGGCTCGGTATCGACCCAGATCACGGAAAAGTCAGAGGTAACCTGATCGCGCAGAACGCGCTCGACGACATTGAGGTCGTGATAGATCAGCGCCGGCGGCTTCGAAGCCTCGGAACGGGTCTTGATGTCGTTCCACAGACCTTTCAGGAAGCGAATGTCGGCGCGGAGTTCGTCTTCGGTCGCGCTCTGCGCGGCGGTGCGGACGATGAAACCTCCCTGGCCGTTGTCGCGCTCGCTCATTACGACGCGCTTCAGGCGTTGCCGCTCTTCGTCGGACGCGATCTTGCGCGAGACGCCGGTGTGGTTCACCGTCGGCATGTAGACGAGGAAGCGGCCGGGCAGCGCGATGTGGCTGGTGATGCGCGCGCCTTTCTTGCCGATGGGCTCCTTGGCAATCTGTACCAGAATTTCCTGGCCTTCCTTTAGCAAGTCGCTGATCTTAGGAACCTCCTGCGACGACTGGCGGCGAGGGAAGCGGCGGCCACCGCCTCCGCGTCGTCCACCGCGTTGGCGGTCGAAACCGGGGCGCGGCCGGGGGGCGCGTTGGGTATAGCCGGCCGTTCCGGCAGGAGCGCGAACCTCGGCGCGGGTATCGACCACGCCAGTGCCACCGGCTTCGGCATCGAGCAAAGCCTCGGCTTGAGCCTGCGCCTCTTCGAGTTCCAGTTCCTCGGAATCTTCCTCGGTGTCGGCGGCACCACCGTCCGCGGCAGGCGCTACGCCGGCCTCGGCTAACGATGACCTGTGGATCTCCGCGACCGTCGCACGGACATCGGAGAGCTCCCCCGGGCCAATCTGTGAACCTGGTTGGCCCGCGGCTCGCGTCTCCTCTTCAAACTCGTCGAAGCCATCGTCGGACGATTCCTCATAACGGACGGTGTCGGCTTCCTCGTCGTCGATGGTCTCTTCTTCGAGCGTGCCCGGCGTGGCGAAGGCCGCCACCTGCGGTTCCGAAACCGCGGCCGCGGATGGCTGAGAATGCTCGGGAGCAGCCACCATTTCGTCGTCTTCTTCGACAAACTCTTCGGTAGTCTCGGGCGCAGTCTCGGGCGCCCTGCCGGGGGCCGCGGAAGCGCCGGCGCTGGCTGAATCACGCCAACGGAATTCGCGGTTCCAATCGACCGAAGTCGAAGCCGAGGAAGGTGGCGCCGCTTCCGTGTGCTGCTCTGGAGCGCGCCGCGCGTCGTCGTGCTGCCCAGGATCGTTTGGCCCAGGGAGCGGCTTGGCAGCGACAGCATCCCTCGCGAAGACGGGTTCATCCTCGGGAAAAGCCGCAGCCAGAGGCGGCGCAGGTGTTGCGACCGATGCGGAGACCTCTTCGATCTCAGGTTTCGGAGAGCGAGTTTGCGGAGAACGCGGCTCCGGAGCCGCTGGCGCCTGAGCCATGCCACGGTACTTGGAAATCGATTCTCCCGGGAGCACCATCGGCTGGTATCCGGCTGGCGGTCCAAACTGCTGGGTTCTGACCGGTTCTGGATGACGGGGAGCAGCAGGAGCGGGAGGGGGAACGGGAACAGGCGAGCTCTCAGTGGCCAAGCGCGGCTCGGTCCGGTCGCGTCCGTCGCCGCGGCCTTCCCCTCGTCCATCGCGACGTCCACCGCGACGGCGGCGGCGTCCGCGCCAGCCTCCGCGTTCGCGGTCTTGAGAGTCTCCGTTAGAGGCCTCCAAAGGTGTGCCCGTCGATGCCGCAGTCTGGGCTCCCGCGTCCTGCTCTGAGAGCTCGGAGCTTTCTTCGACTACTGGCTCACCTTCTCCAGCAGTGACCGCGGTGCGTGCTTCGGTGTGGTCTTCCACATTTGCCGGTGGCACGTACGGCACCGGTTGGGCGCGCAGATCCTGCACTCCACGATTCGCCGGCACAATATCGGTCACGTCTTCGTCGTGGTCTTCCAGTTCCATAAAATCAGAAACGTAGAGGAAGGCATCGCGCTCCAGGCCAATGTCGACGAAGGCGGACTGCATGCCGGGCAGCACGCGGGTTACCCGGCCTTTGTAGATGGACCCCGCGAGGGTGTATTCATTTTCGCGCTCGAGGTAGATTTCCGCGAGCAGATCGTCTTCCACCAGCCCCACTTTAGTCTCGTGAGGCGTAGAAGAAACAAACAACTCTTTGTTCATGGACACTCCGGTCCCGCCGCGACTTAAATAAGACGGGCGGGCTTCACCGGGGCGGAGCGAGAAAGGAAACAGGAGGATCGAGCGTTGCGAGGCTGGCCCCGAATTGGGGACGGCTGGGGCCTGGGAGGTTACTCCCTGACCGAATCCGCTGCACAAGCTTGGGTATCTTCTGCACTGTTCGCGTTTTGGCTGCCGGGATTTGTGACCGCACTCTCAGACCGTTTCCGGTCGGGGGGCCGTTTCCCTGCCCAGCAGCTTTATTGCTTCAATCCTGCCCGGCCTTCCACTGCTCGACTGGCCGATGAAATGCCCCCTTTACGCGAGGGCGATCGATATTTTTGGGGCTGCGCCTACCGCGCAGCGATTGCTCTCTGCCTTCTCCCCCGTGCAAGAAACATGTGCCTGGCTTAGAACCGCGTGCACTTAGCCGGCTGGCCTATCCCAGCTCACCCAGCTAATTCACAAAGCGGCGCATACGAACGTTCATTACCATCCCCAGCGCCAGGAACATGAACAACACGGAAGACCCACCGTAGCTCATCAGCGGCAGAGGTATTCCGGTGACCGGCATAAAGCCGACTACCATGCCAACGTTGACCAGGATATGGAAGCTAAGCACAGCCACCACACCCATCACCACGAACGTGCCAGCGCGGTCGGGCGCTGTCTGCGCGTTCTGCGTCAAACGCATCAGCACAATGAAGTATAACAGCAGAACGCCCAATGCGCCCACGAATCCGTGCTCCTCGGCAAACGCCGCGAAAATGAAGTCCGTTTGTGGAACCGGCAAGAAAGCGCCGTGGGTTTGCGAGCCTTTGCCGCCCCAGAGGCCCCCCGAACCCACGGCAATGAGGGATTGCTCAACTTGATACCCCGACCCCTGGGGATCGTCTTCCGGATGCTGGAAGCTGGTGAGCCGCTGTTTCTGGTAGGACTTAAGAACGTGAACCTGGGGGATGAAAAATATCGCGGCTACTCCGATCCCAGCAAGCAGCGCGACCAACAATCCCTGCTTCCACTGCATTCCGCCCAGAAACACTCCCATGATCGCAATCGGAATATAAGTCAGGGCTGTCCCCAGGTCAGGCTGTTTCAAAACCAGCAGCATCGGAATCACTACGATGGCCCCGGCTTTCATGAAGTCGGACCATGAGAGCTCCCGCTGCCGCATGTCGGCAAAATACTTGGCAACAGCAAGGATGAGAATCAGTTTGACCCACTCGGAAGGCTGGAAGTGATTGCCACCCGGCATTTTGATCCAGCGCTTCGCTCCCAGAAATCTTTGCCCAAACAGCAGCACCGCGATCAGGGAGGCGACCGCCGCAATGTAAAACCAGTGGATGCGATCGAGCAGCGCTTGGTAGTTCACGGCACTGAGCACAAACATTGCCCCCACGCCGCCCAGGACCCAATAAATCTGCCGGATGTGTGACCCGGCAAACTTGGTGTGCATGGTCGCGCTGCGGATCTCCATTACGCCCAGCCCGCAGATCATGAGCACAAAGATCAGCAGCAGCCAGTCAAAATCGCGGAATGAAACGTAGCGGCTCATGAGTACCGAGTAACACCCTCCCCGCGCATGATTTCGCCCGATTTCTTCATTGCATTTTCTCGGAACTCGGTACTAGGTACTCGGTACTCGCGACCGCCAACGGCTTCTTCGCGACATCGAGGAAGAAACGACCGGCCTGCAGCTTGTCGGAGTCCCCACCGCCATCCGTGTCGGGAAGCGTCCACACGGCGCCGATTTCAACTCTGCCGCTGCTCTTCGGTTTCTCCGCCATCTTCTCGGGCAATCGCCGCTGCTTGTCAACGAAAGCCTTGATCACCTTCGCCGCCGTGCGCGCAGCCAGGTATCCGTGCTCGCCTTCTTCCAGCAGCGTGCACACCACAATCTCCGGATTCCGCCGCGGCTCCACTCCCACAAACCAGCCATTGTCTTTGAATTTTGACTTGCCTTCGGCTCCCAGCTTTGCCTTCAAGGCGTTGCTGATGGTCTGCGCGCTGCCGGTCTTGCCGGCAAAGTCAATGTTCTGCAGGTGCGAGAGTGCCGCCGTCCCGCCGGGATTCACCACGTCCGCCATGCCGTCGGTAATGATCTCCCAGTTCTTAGGATCGATCGGGATCATCGTTTCGCCGGGCAGGCTGGACGCCGGAACCAGGCCAGGCGCCAGATCGCTGGGGTTCGTTACATGGGGCCGCACCAGCCGGCCCCCGCTGGCGATGGCGCCGATGGCGCGCGCCATTTGCATCGGCGTGGCGGCAACCGCTCCCTGTCCGATGCCCACAGAAATGGTTTCTCCCGCGTACCACTTCTGTTTGAAGTTGCGGATCTTCCACTCCTCCGACGGCATCACGCCGCTGACTTCCTGAGGCAGATCGATTCCCGTTTTCTGGCCCAGGCCGAACGCCGTTGCGTACCTGGCAATCCTCTCGATGCCGAGTTTTTCCGCCAGCGTGTAAAAGAACACATCGCAAGACTGGTAAATCGCCTTGGTGATCTCCACAATCCCGTGCGTGCGGTGTTCGGCGACCACCCAGCATTTGAAGTAGCGGCCATAAAACTCGGCGCCGCCGGTGCAGTTGACTTTCATGTCCTGCGCAATGCCTTCCTGCAGCCCGGCTGTGGCCATAATGATCTTGAACGTCGAGCCCGGCGCCAGTTGCGCCTGAATCGCCTTGTTCAGCAGCGGATGGTCGTCGTCGTTGACCAGCTTGCTCCACTCGTCGCGCGAGATTCGCACCGAAAAATCGTTGGGATTGAATGTCGGCCGGCTGACCATGGCGAGAATTTCACCCGTGCGGGGATCCATGGCCACGATCGCGCCATTCCTGCCATCCAGAGCCTCTTCGGCGGCGATCTGCAAGTCGATATCGACCGTCAGCTTCAACTGTTTTCCGGGGATCGCATCCGTCTGGGCCAGCGGTTCCCCTACCTGACGGCCACGGCTGTTCACCACCTCGCGCCGGGCTCCGTTCTGTCCCATCAATACGCTGTTGTACTGCCGCTCCACGCCGGAGACGCCGACCACATCGCCCGGGTTATACAGTTCGAACTGCGGCTGGTTGAGCATGTCTTCCGTAACTTCGCCCACGTAGCCGATCAGATGCGCCATAAAGCCGTTGCGCGGATAAAGACGCCGGTGCGCCACGATCGTATCCAACTCCGGCAGTTCGTTGCGATGCGCGTCGATGAACGCAAGTTCATCCGGCGTGATGTCTTCTTTCAGAAAGATCGGCTGGTATTGCGGCATCGCGGCGAAGTGGCGGATGCGGGTTCGCACTTCATTCGGATCGAGGTGCAGGCCTTGCGCAATCAGATCCGCATCGGCATTGAGGTCGCGCGAAGAATCGCGCAGCAGCAGGGCCGAGAAGGACGGATAGTTGTCGACGATGACGCGCCCTTCGCGGTCCAGAATTTTGCCGCGAGGGGCGAGAATTGGAACATTGCGAATGCGGTTTTTCTCGGCCGCCGACGCGTAGTAGCCGCTCTGCATCACCTGCAGCCGCCACAATCCGTAAGCGAGCACAAGGAAGACGGCCAGGATTACGTACTGCGCCGCCGTCAGGCGGATTGCCGATACTTTTTCGTCGCGGCCGAACATCAGTTACCAGCGGCCAGTTGCCAGTGGCCAGCCAAAACCTCATGTGAGATTTGCCCAGCCCGCAACTGACCAGAGCCTCGCAGGATCGAATGTAAGAGAATCGTTGGGTTCATTGTAATGCCGTACCGGAGTCTCAGCAGTCCGGAGCCGGTAACGGAAGTCACGGTCTCTGCCTCTTCACTGGCAACTGACCACTGGCAACTACCTTCAAGTTCTCTGCTTAAACTTGTCCAACACGAAATAAAGACCGACGCCCAGCACGGCATTCGCCAAACCGGCAAGAATTCCACGGCTCCAGCTCCAATTGAGCGTCATATTGACCATACCGCGCGCGACGGTGAAATAGACGGCGGCATGCACCAGATAAAATCCCAGGGTGACTAGCAGCCGCGCCCCCGCATTTTCCACGTCCAATTTCGCGCCCAGCGACGATGCTCCGTAACCCACCACCGTCTTCGCGATGCCATAGATTCCGATCGGGTAAGCGCCCAACATATCCTGTGCCAACCCAATGGCTGCTCCAGTAAAGAGACCTGAAATCGGATTTCGCCGCGCCATGGCAAAGAAAATCGTCACCAGCAACGGCAAGTCGAAGATGGAGAAGAACGGAAACCGTCTCGGCAGGAAAGCTTGCAGGAACAGCGCCAGCAACGGCACGCCCACCGTCACCGGAAAGCTGAACCGGTAAACCTCAATCTGCTCCCCCGATGTGTAAGTGATGGGCACGCTAGTGGGGACCGTCTTCGGTTGCGAACGGTTGCGGACTAGGCCGTGCGAGGGCAGGCTTCGGCCGGTCACTGGCCGGCTTCGTCGCGACCTTCAACCCAGGTCCGTTGGGAGAACCACTGCTCAATGCGGCCTCGCCGGAAGCCACGTGGGGAGCAGTTTTCTTTGGCGCCTGGCTCGCAGTTGGCTTTCCGCCATCGTCAACACCGTGTGGGCTGGTGCCCGTGCTGCCTGCGCCGTCACTCACGGCAGCGGCCGGCAACTGGGCGCTCGGTACCTTGGCGGTTGTTGGCGTCGCGACGCGTTGGACCGCGCCGGGCTTCGCGGAAGTTGCCGCCGGAGTTTGCGGCTTCGCAGCCGGGTTCGCAGTTTGAGCCGGCGCTGCAACTCTATTGTTTCCCGGCGCGCTCGTTGCCGCGGCTGCGCCATTCTCCACAGGCTTGTCCGGCACGGACGGCAGACGTTGCGCCAGAATATCGGCAGCTCGCACGCGAACCCCGCTGTCCACCACCGCGTTGTGTTCTTGCTTCTCGGTGACCACCAGTACTTCTTCCAGCCGGCTCAGGTCGGTCGCAGGCTTCACCTGAATGTTCAAAAACATTTCCCGTCCCGGGCTCACCTTGATGACCGTGCCCACCGGCAGGCCCTTGGGAAATATCTGGTCGCCTCCGCTACTCAGCACAGTGTCTCCGGGCTCGACTTTCTCGTCGCTCATCACCCGTTCCAAAATCACCTCGCCATCGGGAGTCCCGCGCAGCACACCCTGCAACCGCGACTTCTCCAGCATCGCGCCCACGCCGCTGGTTTGGTCGTTAATCATCAGCACTAACGAAGTCGAAGGATACACCCGCAGCACTTTGCCGACGATGCCGCCCGCCGTAATCACGGCCATATCGGTGGCAATGCCTTCATTGGAACCTTTGTCGATATAAATCGACCGCGAAAGATCGCTTCCGCTCGATCCAATCACCTGCGCCGGAACCGTCCTGGCGATGACCTGCTCTTTGAACGCCAGCAACTGCTGCAAGCGGTGTGCCTGCTCGGCGTCTTCGCTCAACCGCACCTGCTCCAGGCGCATCTGCTCAATCTGCTGCTTGAGTTGGCGGTTTTCGGCGCGCACCCCGCGCAGGAAGAAATAGTTGCGCCAGAGATTGCTGCCGCCGTTCTGCGCCCACACCAGTGCGCGCTCAAAAGGAGTGATTGCATCCACCGCCCAGATGCGAATCAGGCGCGTATTCTCGGCGTCCGCACTGCGCTTGACCTGCACCGCCAGTCCCAGCACCTGCAGAAATAACACTCCCACCAGAATGGTCAGATTGCGGTAACGGCCAAGTACGGATTCCATAACGTCAGTTGCCAGTCCCTAGTACCGAGTAACGAGAAAAATCGCGGATGTGCCATCGGCAGGTCGCGCAAAGGACTTCGGGACTCCCAACTCGGGACTTGGTACTACTCAATGGATATTTTTCGCAGCAGCTTGAAGTCGCTGAGCATCTTGCCCGTGCCCAGCACTACGCTGCACAGCGGATCGTCGGCAATGGACACCGGCAGGCCCGTTTCCTCGCGGATGCGCTTATCCAGATTCTTCAGCAGCGCCCCGCCGCCGGTCAGCACAATGCCGCGGTCGCTGATGTCGGCCGAAAGCTCAGGCGGAGTCCGCTCCAGCGCAACGCGAATCGCATTCATGATCGTGGAAACGCACTCGCTGAGCGCCTCGCGGATCTCGCCGTCATCCACCGTAATCGTCTTGGGAACGCCTTCGATCAGGTTGCGGCCTTTAATCTCCATGGTCATCGGCTTATCGAGCTGATGCGCCGAGCCAATTTCCATCTTGATCTGCTCGGCCGTGCGCTCGCCGATCAGCAGGTTATATTTGCGCTTCAGATAATTCATGATGGCTTCATCCATCTGGTTTCCGGCCATTCGCACGGAACGCGAATAAACGATGCCGCTCAGCGAAATCACCGCGATATCGGTTGTGCCACCACCAATGTCGACCACCATGTTGCCGCTGGGTTCCGTGATCGGCAGTCCCGCTCCGATGGCCGCCACCATGGCCTGCTCCACTAGATGCACTTCACTGGCCTTGGCGCGATACGCCGAATCCATGACCGCGCGCTTTTCCACCTGCGTAATCTCCGACGGCACTCCGATCACGATGCGCGGATGCACCAGCATCTTCCGGTTGTGCGCCTTCTGGATGAAGTAGTTCAACATCTTCTCGGTGACTTTGAAGTCGGCAATCACGCCGTCCTTCATGGGCTTGATGGCCACGATGTTGCCCGGCGTCCGGCCCAGCATCTCTTTCGCCTCTTTGCCCACGGCCTCCACTTCGCCCGTGTTCTTGTTAATGGCGACAATGGAGGGCTCGTTCACCACAATGCCCTTGCCGCGCGCGTAGACCAGCGTGTTAGCCGTTCCCAGATCGATGGCCAGGTCACTGGAGAACAGGCTGAACAGAGACCTGAGGTTGTGTGAACGCGACGAATGAAAGCCGTTGCTTGACATGACGAATTTTTCTCGCTATCTATCTGCTCCAACCCCCTGTTTTCCGGGCGAACCCGGGTTGCGCCATCCGGCGCGGCGGCATGCTGTCTCTAGTCTATGCCTTGCTCCGCTGCCCCGCCGGGACCGAAGGTTCCTTAGTACCCGTGACCGGAACCTCACTTCCGCTTTCCGCCTGAACCAATCGCCTTACTCACTGAATGACGATTTTCTTCTGCTGGGTATTCACTCCGCCTTGCGCCGTCTGCGCCGTCACCGTAATCACCGCTTCGCCGGTCGCCAGCGGCGGCGTGAAGTAATGGAACGTGCCGTCGGAGCCGATCATCGGAACCTCCCGCCCATTCACCATCACTCGCGCCCCTACCAAAGTCTTTCCCGCCACTTCAATCACGTGTCCGTGCTGAATAAAAGGATCCAGCTCCAGATCGATCGCTTCCGACTGTTTGCCTTTGGGAATGATGGTGAAGCGGTTCTTCTCGCTCTCCACCGATTCCTTTCCCGAGGCTTCATACGACTGTACCACCCAGTAGTACGCACCTTCGCCCAGGCTCGTGACTGTAACGTCCGCGGTGTTTATTCTCTTGTCCACCAGCGTGGAAGAGAAGTATGGATTTCTCGAGATCCGCAGCCGGTAGCCCGACGCATTTGCCATCGGCGTCCAGGAAAACTCCACATCCTTCGTCGCTTCTCCGGAAGTAAAGATCGGAGCCATATTGGCGGGGGAAATCGGGGTCGGCGGCCCCGTCCCTTTCGCCTTTTCCATGTGCGCTTCTTCCTGCCGGAAGCTGACTTTCTCCCAGTTGGCCAGTTGCACCGTTTCTCCGTTGCGCGTCACTTCGCCCGCGCCTTTCTTCATCAGGATCTCGTGCTGATCCGACTTGGGATCGTTGCTTACCTGCGCCGTCGATTCCGGAGCCAGCGATGCCGTCGCCCCCGCCACAATCACCTGCGATTTCGATCCCTGCGAATAGGTCGCGGTCGAAAGATCCACCGTCCCGGTGCTCACCGCCACGGCCACGTTCGTCTGTTGCTGGTCGTTGGCCGAGTTTTCTTCGATCACGATCAGCGAATCCTGTCTCACGGTATAGCTGGTGCCGTCGTTGAACACCACCTTCGCCATGCCTTCCGATCCAGTCTGCACCACATCGCCCTTTTCCAGGGGAACGTTATAGTCGGCCGAAACCCAACTCTCGCCGCTGCCCTTCTTCACCCGCACCGTGCCGTCGAGCGCCGTAAAATGCGCCTGCTGCGCCGTCGATATGCCGCTCCCCGCCGCCGGCGCCAGGCCCGCCACGCGCTCCAAAGCTTTGTTGGCCATGCTGCCGGCCGCCTTGATGCTGTTCTCGGTAAATTGCGGAAAGGTCAGCCGCATGGCCAGCAGCAACACCACGGCGCCAGCCACGATCAGCAGCGCCACACTGCGGTACGTGACCGTTTTCCACGCGATGTGGATGCCCGGTTTGCGAGTCGACGAAGACACGAGGCCCAAGAAACCTTATTCAAGCTCTCTGAATATGCGGTAATTTCAACGTTACCACAAGGCTATCGGCACGAAATATAGGTAATCAACTGGGAACGTTACCTTCGTTTGGGTCACGCTTGCCGGATGCGCCTTGAGCGCTGTACTTGTGCAACTGCTGCCACCGGGCTTTCGTCGCTTGACCGCCGCGTGGGATAGAAGCATAATTCCAGCGTTCGGTCACCGCATCCCTTCCCTCGCGGCGTTACACGACTGAACGTGCTTTAGACCCCAGGGAGTTCTCTGCCATCTCAGGTTTCGTGGATTTCTGAACTTAGGAGGGTTCCAATGCGAGCGAAACAAGTAAGCCTTGTGCTTCCTCTCGTAATCACACTCTGCCTCAGCGCCATCGTTTCGGCGCAGTCGGCAGGCAGAATCGAATCCATGAAATTGCTCACGCCCGACGTGGGCTGGGCCGCGACAAACAAGAAGCTCTTCTGGACAACCGATGGCGGAGCGCAGTGGAAAGACATCACACCCAAGCTCGACCACAAAGAGCAACGCGTTTCGTCAGTTTTCTTTCTCGACGCGTCCTCGGGCTGGGCGTGGCTTAGCTGCAGCGACGGTCGCGACCCGATAGTTGACGACGTGTGCTTCGAGTTCGCCTCGACCACAAACGCAGGCGAGAATTGGTCGGTCGTCCATCCGAAGATTGTCGACCCGGTTCCCCCATCCGTCATCACCGAGGACGGGCAGGGATTCTCCGGTAAGACCTTCCTTGATTTCACCGACGTGCAACATGGCTGGGCGATTTTGAAGCGAAATCTGCACGTGGAAGCCAGCTCGGGAGAGATGCTCCGAACGGTTGACGGCGGCAGGACCTGGACGCAACTGCCGAAGAATACGCTGCCTATCGCGGAGCACTTCCGCTTCGTCAACCCAAAGAGCGGATGGATAGCTGGCGGACCTGATCAAGAGCTCTTTAAAACCCTCGATTCAGGAGACAGCTGGCAGCGCGTGTCGCTAGCCGTCCCATCGCAGATCTGGCAGGACCTGAGCCCAGTCTACGACCTCCCCGTCTTTGTCGATGAGAAGACGGGCTACCTACGAGCAACCTACGAAAGCAGCATGAGTTCGGGCGTGCCCGCGGTTGTCTTCAAAACGGAGGATGGCGGCGGAACGTGGCATCCTTTAATAACGACGGGCAACCAGCCTGATACGCACCCGTGGTCCGCGTACCCTTCCGCCATTGCCGACGGGGAACTATTGACTGCGACAGTCTCCGGCGGGCGTATTGAGCTATCACGCACTGAAGGCGCCGAGGCGAAGCATCAATCCGCCCGGATTTCCGTGCACGCCTCTACTGTGGATCAGCTGAGTTTCGTCAGCCCCCTGCGCGGCTGGATTATCGCGACCTACTGGATACTTTCAACTAGCGATGGGGGTGTTAGCTGGACGAATGTTACGCCAGACCCAACAGGGACGGTCCCACCGTTAGCCTCGTCGGACCAGACTCCGTCCGGCGGCGCCCACATTGGGTCGACAGCCTCCCCCGAAGGAAGTGCTGCGGTTTTGCCAGGCACAGGCAACATCAGCACACACCTTGGCTTCGACACATTCCCGACGCAACCGACCGCGACAATGCAGGCTTGGTCGAACTCGAGTCCCTACTATGACGTCTACGTCTATCTCTACGGCTCACCAAACAAGAGCACCGTCAGGAGCAAATATCCGACGAAATCGTGGGTCTCGACGACGGAAGAGTACGGCTGGGGAATCATCCCAATCTGGTTCGGCCTTCAGTCCTCCTGCATCATCAACCAACCCCAAGTGACGCAATACTTCGGCCCCACGGTTGCTGAAGCGAGCGACCAGGGGGCCGAGCAGGCCGATCAGGCGGTCACGGCGGCCCAGACGCTCGGCCTTCCCGCCGGAATCATCTACACCGATATTGAGAATTACACAGTGAATAGTACGTGCAGTCCTCTGGTCCAGGCTTATGTAGACGCGTGCTGCCACCGGGCTTTCGTCGCTTGACCGCCGCGTGGGATAGAAGCATAATTCCAGCGTTCGGTCACCGCATCCCTTCCCTCGCGGCGTTACACGACTGAACATGCTTTAGACCCCAGGGAGTTCTCTGCCATCTCAGGTTTCGTGGATTTCTGAACTTAGGAGGGTTCCAATGCGAGTGAAACAAGTAAGCCTTGTGCTTCCTCTCGTAATCACGCTCTGCCTCAGCGCCATCGTTTCGGCGCAGTCGGCAGGCAGAATCGAATCCATGAAACTGCTCACGCCCAATGTAGGCTGGGCTGCGACAAACCAGAAGCTCTTTTGGACGACCGACGGGGGCGCAGAGTGGAAGGACATCACGCCGAAGGCGAAGGCACAGAGAACAATTGCGTCTGTATTCTTTCTAGACGCTGCGAACGGCTGGGCACTTCTTTCCTACTCCGGCAAAGAGGATCCAACGACAAGTATCAGCGAGGCCCTCTTCGACTTGGCGACCACCGGCGACTCGGGTGCCAGTTGGTCCGTTCAGCACTTGGACGTTCCTGATCCAGATCTTAGTCGCGGCCTCTCGGGCGAAGCATGGCTTGACTTTGTCGATTCCCAGCACGGCTGGCTCATGGTGCGCATGAATGGCAGCACAGCAGTAAGCATAGGAGTGCTGCGTGCTACAGACGATGGCGGCAAAACATGGAAGTCGCTGGGCGTCCCTGCGGCTGGGCCGATTCGGTTTGTCACCCCCACCGATGGATGGCTGGAGGGCGGCCCGACAGAGGATGTAACCCAGGGGGTATATGTCACGCGAGATGGCGGAAGGAACTGGACGCTCATAACTCTGAAAGCTCCGGCGGAGGTCCTTCCAAAAGCCTACCCAACATACCAACTCCCGCAGTTCGTTGATAAAGATTCAGGTTTCCTTCTTGTTACGTTTTCCGAGCCGAACGACGAGTCGCCCAAACTGGCGCTGTTCACGACGAAAGACGGCGGCCGGACATGGACATTTGGCAGCGCGCTCGCAGAGGGTGGATCATCATGGCACACAGCTATCGTAGGATCCGATTGGATCGCTGCGGGGTGTCCCGGAGGTAAATTAGCTCTTGTCCATGGCGCCGGAGGTAGGATGTCCGCGTCGCCCCCGTGGGCGGACAAAACCGATGACGTGTGTAGCGTCTCCGGAGGCGCCGTCTTCGGCGTTACTTTTGGCAACAGTAATCGAGGCTGGCTTTTGTTCTTCGGCGGGAAGCTGCTCTCGACACCGGACGGTGGAAGTACGTGGAAAGACATCACACCGAACGATGCTGCAAAAGTGCCCGTCAGACGCGAGTCCATAACCGTGCCCGTAAGTTCCGAACGAACGCATGGAGTGTCTGTGGAGTCGCTGTCGCAGCCGCCCTCAAGCAACGTCAGTACACATCTCGGGTTCGACAAGTTCCCGGTCATTCCGAGGATTAGCGACATGCAAAACTGGATGAACTCTAGCCCCTACTATGACGTCGGCATTTACCTCCCTGGCTCCAAGAACAAGCGCAACGATCCAAATCTAACGCCGGCCTGGGTGTCGGCTGCACAGGGGCAAGGATGGGGCATTATGCCGATATGGTTCGGCCTCCAATCTGCCTGCTCCTGCTACGTTAACAGCACCGGACAGTGCGTTCCCTTCACATACCAGATCAGCACCAACACGACGCAAGCAAAAACGGACGGCATCAATGAAGCCAAGGCGGCGATCAGCGCAGCGCAAAACCTCGGTCTGAATCCCACCATCATTTTCCACGATATAGAAAACTACACGCCGGACGGCTCGACTTGCTCGCTGCCTGTGCAGGCATTCTTGGGCGGGTGGGACCAGCAGATGCACACCGTCGGCCTGGCAGGAGTGTACGGCAATCCAGCTCCGGCGGCGAAAGACTTCTCGAAAGCCTCCCCCATCCCGGATGACGTTTGGATCGCAAAATATACAGCGCCGGGACAAGCTCCGCTGCTCACGATCTGGGCGCTGGGCACCTTGGGCGATTCTCCCTACTGGACTAGTAGCCAGAGAATCCATCAAGGTCAACAAAATCTGGTGCAGACATGGGGCAGCGCGAATAGTTACCAGATTGACCCTGACATCGAGAACGCCACCATTATCGCCGGCAACGGCAGCAAGAATTTCTCCACGTACAGCCCCAGCAGCTTCGACTACCCGGGATCCTGCGGGACATGGGCGTACGGCATCAACGACCTATGGGGAGGCGCCTTCATCAACGGGGCCGGGTTAACGGGAGAGATCGTCGGCCAATATGATGACTGTAGCGGCTACGCGCACGCATTCTTGCTGGACATCCAATACAGCAATGTCGACTATCCAGGGGCGGTCTGGAGCATTGCCTACGGTATCAACGATCTCGGCCAGATTGTCGGCGCATGGCAAGATGCAAGCTATTGCGTACACGGATACCTGCTCAGTCCCGGCAAGACTCCTGTGTCCATCGACAACCCCAGCGCGGTGTGTCCCGGGGGAGGGACATGGACCACCGGAATCAATGATGCCAGCCAGATCGCGGGCTGGTACACCGGTGCCACCGGAACTGAGGGCTTCCTCTACTACAGCGGGAAGTTCGATCCAGTCTCCCTACCTGGCTCCTGCTGTTACAATGCTTCCGGCGTCGGCATCAACGGCGACGCCGCCGTCGCGGGATCGTACATCGGCTCCGGAATATGGAATGGCTTTGTGGAGTCTCTAGCCCCGCCCTCGTGGACGGGAACCCCTAGCTCGTTCTTCGATGCAGCCGGCCTGGTGACTGTCGGTCAGGGTATCGACAACAACGGGGACGTAGCGGGTTACTACGAGATTCAATACCTAGCAGCTTGCGGAAAAACTCGGTTTCGGCAGTCGTACAAACGGGCTTGCTTGCCAGCCTTAATCTCGTCGAGACAACAGCTTTGAGAACGGCAACTGCGACTTCAGCAGGTATAGATGTGGCCGGAGTGCGTCAGCAACATCGGCCGCCTGATCTGGCTTTGTGATGGGCTCCCCAGTCTTTGTGCTAAAGAACTCCGAGGTCTGAGCGACAATCGAACCCTTTGCAATCGGCCCTTCCTGCCGGTAACCCCACCCCCATGCAGTCCGCAGCTCGAACCTGATTTGCAGCAACCGGCCCGCTTTGTTAAAGCAATAGTCGGTGTAAGCCGCAAAGTCCTCACCGGGTTCTTCCGCGCTAATCAGAAGATTGCCGTCACCCCCCGCCCACAACCGAGCGGATTCGCCAAATCCTAATTCCAGTTCGGGCACATCCGTTAAGTGTTGAAACTCGCGCCAACCATGCTTGCCGTCTGGATCAGCGAATATCCTTTGTGCCGGTTCATCCTGATCGACACCGCATCGCTGGGCAGTTGCGTTCTTGCCAGTGCTGGCGGCGGTGGTAGTGGTCACAGCTAATAAACAGAGAACCGATGCTAAAAGACCGCAGTTCATCGCTCGCATTCTAAACCTTTAAGGAACCAGTTTTCTGTCGTGAACAGCCTTCACGCCACCTATTAAAGTGTAGACCTCTCCACGCAGTACCAGAAAACTCTCTTGTTTCCACAACACAAGCTGATAAGAAGAGGACATGCGTGGAGACGACGAGCAGCAGTTGGATGTGTTCAGCTATGTAAGCCCGGAGCAACGGATCCCCCAAGAGCATCCGTTGCGTCCGATACGTGCCATGGCCGATGGGGCGTTGCGGGAGCTGCAACGGAAGTTTGGCAAGCTGTACGCCAAGACCGGGCGGCCATCGATAGCGCCGGAGAAGCTGTTGCGTGCGCTACTGCTCCAAGTTCTGTACACCGTGCGCAGCGAACGAATGCTGATGGAGCAACTGAATTACAACCTGCTTTTCCGTTGGTTCGTTGGTCTGAACATGGACGACGCAATTTGGGATGTGACGGTGTTCACGAAGAATCGCCAGCGTCTGCTGGAAGGTGACATTGCCGAGGCTTTTTTCGCGGCTGTGCTCAAGCAGGCACGCCAGCGGAATCTGCTCTCCGATGAGCACTTCACTGTGGATGGAACCCTGCTGGAGGCATGGGCAGGACAGAAGAGCTTCCGCCACGTCGATGACGACCACCAGCCGCCCGCCGCTGGAGCGGGTGAAGGTTCGAACCCAACGGTGAACTTCCACGGTGAGAAGCGCAGTAACCAGACCCACTGCTCGACCACCGACCCGGATGCGATGTTGGCCCGCAAGAGCCGGGGAACGGGTGCGGTGCTGGCGTATCGTGGTCACCTACTGACGGAAAACCGCAACGGTCTGGTAGTTTCGACTCTGACCACGCGAGCCTATGGTTCGGCGGAGCGTGATGCCGCGTTACTGATGGCCGAAACGCTGACCGGTACACACCGCGTCACGATGGGAGCGGATAAGGGGTATGACGCCCACGAGTTCATCGCCGAACTGCGCCACATGGAAATCACACCGCACGTCGCGCAGAACGACGCGAACCGTCGCAGCGCCGTGGATGAGCGCACAACGCACCACGCTGGGTATCAAATCAGTCAAAAGAGACGCAAACGAATCGAAGAGGTTTTCGGCTGGATGAAAAGCATCGGCCTACTCCGTAAGTTGCGCCATCGCGGGCTGGAGCGGGTCGGTTGGATGTTCACCTTCACCGCTGCGGCCTATAACTTAGTGCGCCTCCGTAATCTCATGCGCAGTAGCCCGCAGTTTCAGTGTGTCTGATTACGTCCCGGAACCTGCGCAAACGCCCCTTCACCACAACTCGAAACCCAAGATCAACTGCTGAGTAGGAACAAGAGACGAGAAATGTTCCTCGAAGCGAGCCTTTTTCCGCAGCCTGCTAGACGACTTTGCGCTTTTGTTCGCCAATGGCGTGCAGTTCATCTCTTTTCAATACTCGCCGGGCTATGACACTTACGGGTTTGGAGCTAACGACTTCGGTCAGATGGTGGGTTACTACTCTCTGCCCTACGGCGGAGGAACGCACGGCTACGTGGCCACGCTCCAACCCTAGTCCGCGATACTGAGCTTCGAAACTTAAACCTGCAGTTCCCATCCACTCGTACCCCTTGCTAGGCCGCCTCAAGAGCGCAGTCCAGGAGGACACCCGGAAGTCCCAGACACCAGAAAAACGCCGTGATCCGCTGCTGCGAATCACGGCGCCTGCTTACGAATCTCCGGTCACACCCGCAACTATCTGCTGATGGACGACAAGATACTTACTTGAGGTTAACCTCCTTCGGAGCCGACGGAATTCCGTTGGCCACGACGACCAGTTCGCTGATCCCAGTTTCGGCGGCCGTGGGAGCGACGAAGCTGGCGGAAATAACCGTGCTGCCTGTGGCCACGCCCATGGTGCTGAAGTTCGACGTGCGGGCATAGAACACGTGCTTGGTGGCGAAGTTGGTGATGCGGACCAGCGGAAACGCGGTCGACATCTGGCCGTCATCCCCGTAAGCGGTGCCGGCGGAGAAGCCGTTGAATTGCGTGCCGGAGATGGTGTAGGAAGTGCCACGGGTGATGGACTTGGGAACCGAAGTGATAGCGGGCTTCCAAGTCGCTTCGATCGTACCCGGGGACGTGTAGAGTTCGACATCCTTGGTTGAGCCATCGGCGGCCATCCACATAACCTGACCCGACGGCAGGAGCAACATCCGGGCGTCCCATGACTCCAACTTCCCACCATCTGCAGTGGAAGGAGCGTCAACGAACGTGTTTCCCGGGAAGGTAAATTCGTAGAAGGTGCCGGTGCCACTGAAGACGCCGGGGCTGGTGTAGACAAGAATGTTCCCATCGGGAAGGATGGAAGCATTGCCGTCTGCAATGTCGTCCGAGTTGGGGAATTCAGGGCCCGCCGTCCACACGCCAGTCGTACTGTCATAAATGGACGTGTTCGTGGTTGCTCCAAAGGCCACAACGCTGCCGTCGGGACGCTGCATGAGCGGCCCCATCTCAGGCACGATACCGAGGCCGCCGCTATTGGGCAGCGCAACGATGGTGCTGCCCGCGCTCGTCCATTTTTGAGTCGACGGATTATAGATCTCGGAATTAGTTCCGTCTTCGCAGTCCACGGTTAGAACGTTGCCATCGGGCAGAAGGGCAAAACCCTCTTCCGAGAAACCGTCGGCCTTCCCTGCGCCGTTCACGGCCGTCCATGTCAACGTCGACTCATTAAACGTCACTTGCTTCTCGGAGGGTTCTCCGCCCTGTCCCATCATGAACGTCCCATTCGGCAGGACGACTGCCGGCGAGTCGCCAATCGTCGACCAGCCGCTCGGTGGCACTACATTGGTCCAGACGTTGGTGAGTGGGTTGTAGATCGCGCCCTTATTGGTTTCGTCTCCATCGAGGTTGTTGTACTCTCCGCCCTCGACGAGAACCTGGCCGTCTACCATTACGGCAGAGGCGAAGTAGAGCGGCTCATAGCCCGCTGGCATGGAAGCCAACTGCGTCCACGTGCCGGCAAGGTAGCTTCCCCCAATGCTGGGAGTGAGACGCCACCAATTAGTGCTGTTGTACTGGTGCATCATGACCGTGCCGTCAGTCAGCAAGAGAGCGGTGTCAGTGTTGAAGGTTGGTTGATTGGTGAGTTTTTGCCATTTTGCAGTGGGTTCCTGGGCGCTGGCGATGCTCGACCACGCCAGTAGTGTCAACAGCGCGATTGCGAGTGTACGGAAAGCCTTCATTGGTGCCTCTCATTTTCTTGATTTTATCTAGCGTGAATCCTAGTGCGGTGTTTCCACAGAGCAACGCCGCAGAGGGAAAGTGCTGGGCTTGAGCTCCGACGTGGGATCTCAATGCCGCCGGATTATAACTCGGTTCCAGGCATTCCGCGCCACTTGTCCCAGAGATTTGACAATTAATTTTTGGCGAGATGCGCAAGATGTCGCAAAACTTGCAAGAACTTGCACACAACCGCAAGCGTAGAAGTCAAGAAAGCCCGCGGACGACAGACCCAACATGACAGACTTGCGTCTCCTCCGCTATCCTCTTCACTCATGGCCGGCGCCTCGCCAACTCTTTCCGCTCCCAGCGCCGGCCGCAACTCATTCCTTGCCAGCGGCATGGCCCTCATCTGGGGCATCGCGCTGGCCAAGCTGCTCTTCCACATCTACTTCAACCAGGGCTACGGCTATTTTCGCGACGAGTTCGATTACATGTCCTGCGGCGATCACCTCGCCTGGGGGTACGTCGACCAGCCGCCGCTCATTCCCTTTCTCCTTCACCTCTGCCGCGCCGTACTGGGAGACTCCCTGCGCAGCGTTCGCTTCATTCCCGCGTTGGCTTCTTCTCTGCTCGTGGTGCAAACCGCAGTTCTCGCCCGCGAATTTGGCGGACGCCGCTTCGCGCTTTTTCTGAGCGCCATCACCGTCGTCATCGCGCCACAATATCTCTCCAACGGAAGCCTTCTCGGCACCAACTGCCTTGAACCCAATCTCTGGATGGGCTGCGCGTACTTCGCCATCCTCGCGATCAAGCGCGACGATCCCCGCTATTGGCTCTGGTTCGGCGTCGTCGCCGGCCTCGGGATGCAAGAGAAATATTCCATCGCCGTCTTCGGCTTCGGCATCGTCTTCGGCCTCTTGCTCACTGCACAGCACCGCGTCTTTCTCACTCCGTGGATCTGGCTCGGCGGCTTCGCGGCCTTCCTCATTTTCCTGCCCAACCTGCTGTGGAACATCCACTATGACTGGCCTTTTATCCAGCTCATGCACAACATTCGCGCCGAAGGCCGCGATGTCATCTTGCCGTTGCCGCAATACTTCTTTCAGCAGACATTCCTGATTGATCCCGTCACCGCGCCCATCTGGCTGACCGGATTGTTCGCGCTCCTGTTCTCCTCCCGACTCAAGCCCTGCCGCGCGCTCGGATGGTGCTACCTGGTTTGCTTCACGGTCTTTTTTGTCCTCCACGGCAAGAATTACTACCTCGCGCCGGTATATCCAATGCTGCTGGCTGCCGGCGCAGTGGTAATCGATGCCGCGATCGATGGCCGAACAAACGACGGCCCGGAAATCGCCCTCTCGCGCCGCGCCTGGCTGAAGCCAGTCATCGTCATCGTCTTGCTGGCCAGCGGCGCACACCTCGCCCCCGTAACCGTCCCCATCCTTTCTCCGGACAGCTTCATCGCCTACACGAAAACTCTGCCGATGAAACTGCCTGTCATGGAACACAGCCACTCCGGCGCTGCATTGCCCCAGTGGTACGCCGATCAATTCGGATGGGAAGAAATCGTCGCCGAAACCGCGCAAGCCTGGAACCGCCTGCCCGCCGAAGACCGCCAGGACAAAGCTTGCGGCATCTTCGCCCAGGACTATGGCCAGGCCGGCGCCATCGACTTCCTCGGCCAGCGCTACGGCCTGCCGCCCGCTCTCAGCGGCCATCAGACCTGGTTCCTGTGGGGACCCCGCGGCTACTCCGGCAACTGCATGATCGTTCTCGGCGACCGCCGGGAACGTCTCGAACAACTCTGGGATCACGTCGAGTATGTCGGCACGTCCGCCGACAATCCCTACGCTCTCGAAAAACAGATCGCCGTCTACATCTGCCGCGGCCCAAAGTTCGGCACCCTCACACAACTCTGGCCGCAATTAAAACGCTGGCGCTAGGGAGGCTGACCTCCCCTGGATTTCTAGCTTCTGAACCAGTGCCTGCTCAACGCCGGAAAAGGTAGCTGACCTTCACGAAGAAAACCCGGCCATCGTTGATCAACCGGTTGCCGCGCACCAGGCCGACGCCGTTGGGATCGCATCCCACCGTTTGTCCGGCCACGGGCAGGCAAAGGCCGGGGATCACGTTCTCCAGGTTATTGTTGTAGCCCACATAGATCGCGGTGCCCGGGTGAACCAGATAGGTGAGCAGAAAGTCGGAGCTGAAGTCCTTGATGGTTTCGAGCGAACTATAGGTGGGGTTCGCCAGCAAGCCGTTGTACTGCAAGATGGCGCGCAGAGAAAGGGCGGGCGTGAATTGATAATTCCACTGGCTGCGGGCGATGCCATTATTGAAGGACGCGTGATGCGCCGCGCCGTTGAGCACGCGGTCGAGAATGTAGGTATTGTCCACCTCCAGATGCCCAGTCGGCTTGATGCTCATGGTCTGGTTAATGAACGTCTCGCTGCCGGTAATCGGCAGTTGTCCCGTGGGCACGACGATCAACACCGTGCCGTCGCGAATAATCTGTGTGCGCCATGTAATCAGGCGTGTGGGGCTGCCCCCGACTACTAGGCCGCCGATATCCTGAACATATTTGTGATCGTCTGGCAGTCCGGTGAAATCGACGGGGCGCAGCACATCGGTCTCGATCCCGCCGATCGGAGCAAAATAAACGTTGTGCCGGAAGTCGAAGACCCAGTCACCGTTGTAGTTGTGTAGCAAGCCGATGCCGTTGTGATCCCAAATATCGTGAGAGTTCAGTTCCGGACCTTGAAATACCAGGTGCTTGCCTTCCGGCCGCCAATAAAAATGGAAGTACTGGGCTGCGCCGCGGATATCGGTTCGCGGAACGAAGCCGGCGTCAGTGTGGAAATTGGGAGTGATCTCCTGAAACAACATGTCGTACTGGAAGCGCCGCCCGACGCCATTCAGCACGGCTTCGTGGTCTTGCCCGAAGGTGTAGCCGATGGCTGGGGCAGCGATGGTGTTGCCGGAATTGTCGGCCGCCGTGTTCACCGCGGCCACAACGTCACTGGTGGCATATGTGGAAGAGACCAGGCTGCGCGCCCATGCCGTCCAGTTCTTAGCCAGGCGGATGTTGGTATCCAGACCGCCCACGCGGTTAAAGTTGCCGTCGTACTCGCGGTCCACATAAACGGCGCCGACACTGCTCTGGTCGCCAATGTCGTGACTGACCCGCCCCACGGCAAAGTAGGCGCGCGTTCCGGCCAACGGGCTGTTGTCGGGAACTTCCAGGCCGGGCGAGCGGTCGTCGGCGAGAAAGAAACCAAGATTCCACGGGCCTTCTTTTCCCGTAAGGCGCGCTCCGAAACTGGGCTGGATAATGCGCCGCGTAAAAAGAATCTTCGAAGTCTGATACACCCCGATATTCGTATCGCTGAAGAAATTCGAATTCTCTAGGAAGAAAGGCCGCTTCTCCGGAAAGAAAACTTCAAACCGCTGGTTGACGGTGTTTTGCGGCTGGTCCGTTTCAATTTGCGAGAAGTCTGGATTGATGGTGGTGTCGAGCACCAGGCTGTCATGGAAGACGTATTTGGAATCGAGGCCGACCTTGCCCTGGAGGTCGCGGTTGTCGAAAAACGGCTGAATCGGATTGCGGTCGTCGACCGTATGCGAGCTGCTCAGGTATCCGTAGGGATTGAACTGCATGTTCCGGCCGGGGGCAACGTCGGCCACTCCGGTGAGGATCGCTTCCTGATTCAGCCGGCCGGAGATGCGGCTTGAAACCCGCGGCCAGTAATCGCTCTCGTCGGTGCGCGGGCTGTAGCGCATCAAGGTCATGCCCCACACTTGTTCCTTTGCGGGATGGAAGCGAATACTGCGGAACGGGATCGACATCCAGACGAGATAGCCCTTCGCCGTCACCTTGCCTCGCGTATCCCACACCGTATCGTAGGAATAGTCGGCGCCGCTGTCTTCCGACCAAAGCGCATCCGCCTGAATGCCCCGGGGATTTACATCGAAGAGGAAGCCGTGGCGCTGATCGTGAAAAGTATCGAGCGTGAGCTCGACATAATCGTCATCCGGAGGTGTAACCGCTTCGCGCCGCGTCATGTGGGCGCGAATCGCATGCGGGTCGGTGTGCCAGCAGATCCATACCAGGTATAGGTTCAGCCGGTCATAGCCCATGTACACATCGGTGCGCTGCGTGGCGGGCTTGCCGTCAGACGGCGATTGCTGGATGAAATCGCTGACCTTGACCATCTGCGCAGCGTTGCCCCGCGGAGTCATCTCCGCGAAATCCTCCAGCCGTGGCGGACTGGAGACACGTGGAATCCTCACACCTGCCGCCGCGCCTGCGGCTGTACCGGACATCCATAACATGCAACCCAAAACAACACTGAGCCAAACCATTCGCCGCGGGGCGCGCATCCGATCCTTTGCCAACATGCGTTCTCGAAAAATCTCCGGAACCTCAAGGGCATGCACGGTAAGGGCATGCACGGTGCATTAGACCCAGCCACAGTCAAAACGTTAGTCCGATGTCGAGATGGAAACCAGCCGGATGTGGGGACATCCGCCCTGGGCTGTCCGCTGGGCAAAGCCCGGCAGTCTGCACTGCTCACCTTCATCCGCCTCATGCGTCACAGCAACATGCTTGACATCCTCAGACGCCGTCATCAACAATTGAGAAGCACCTTAAACATCAAGCGAATCGTCCCACTCAGCCCGAACAATTCTTCGCGAGGTTCTTTCATGATGCTCGCCGCACGCCTGGCAATCTTCCTCTGTCTTCCATTCGTCCTCGCCGCGTTCCTGTCGGCGCAAGGAGTCACCGTTTCGCAGCCTACCGTCTGGGCTGCCAAACCCGACGTCGCCGCCTTCGAGAAAATTGAGACCGACCGCCTCGCCGCCGGCCAGCGTTCCATCGACACTCTTCTTGCCGTCAAAGGCCCGCGCACCATTGAAAACACTCTGGTCCCATTCGACGAAGCCGTCCGCCAAAACAACTCCGCCGGCAATTTCGCCGGCCTCATGGAGCAGGTCCATCCCGACGCCCCTTTTCGCGACCACGCCACGGCCATGGTCACCAAGGCCAGCGCCGCCCAGACCGCCATCGCTCTCAATCACGACGTCTACAACGCTCTCGCCGCCATCGATCTTTCCCAGGCCGACTCCGCCACTCGTTACTACGTGACCCGCCAACTCCTCGAATTCCGCCTCGCCGGCGTCGACAAAGACGACGCCACCCGCGCCCGCCTCAAGAAACTAAACGACCAATCCACCGAAGAGCAGTCCATGTTCGATCGCAACATCTCCGACGGACAAAAAGTGGTCGAGGCCGATCCCTCCGAACTCGATGGCCTGCCTCAGGATTACATCGACCGACACAAGCCCGGCGCCGACGGCAAACTCCACCTGACCACCGATTATCCCGACGCCCTTCCGGTCTTCACCTTCGCCAAAAGTGATTCCTTGCGGCGCCGCATGACTCTCGCTTTCGCCACCCGCGCCTACCCCAAGAATCTGGAAGTCCTCACCAGCCTGATGAAGACCCGCTACGAGATCGCCACTCTTCTCGGCTATTCCTCCTGGGCCGACTACAACGCCGCCGACAAGATGATCGCCAAGGGCCACAACATCGCCGACTTCATCCAGCAAGTCAACGACTCCTCCCGCGCCTTGTCTCAACGCGAATTCGAAATGCTGCTCGCCGAAAAACAGAAGACCGACCCCGGCGCCAAAGAAGTCTGGGACTACGAACGCGCTTATCTCTCCGAATTGGTTCGCCGTACCAAGTACGATTTCGACTCTCAATCCGTGCGCCCGTACTTCCCTTTCATGGAAGTGAAGCAAGGCATCCTCGACACCGCCGCCGAGCTCTTCCACGTCAGCTTTCAGCAGGAACAAAACGTCCCCGCCTGGGATCCCGCCGTCGAAACCTGGATCGTCATCGACGGCGGCAAGCCCATCGGCCGCTTCTATCTCGACATGCACCCGCGCCCGGGCAAGTACAGCCACGCCGAAATGGCCCCGGTGCTCGACGGCATCCGCGGCAAACAATTGCCTGAGGCTATCCTGGTCTGCAATTTCCCCGTGCCCACCGCCACCGACCCCGGCCTCATGGATTACGGCGACGTCGAAACTTTCTTCCACGAATTCGGCCACCTCATGCACCACATCCTCGGCGGCCAGCAACAGTGGGCCGGCATCAGCGGCATCAGCATGGAAACCGATTTCGTCGAAGCTCCCTCGCAAATGCTCGAAGAATGGATTCGCAGCCCGCAGGTCCTCGCCAAATTTGCCCGCCACTACAAAACCGGCGAGCCCATTCCCGCCGAGCTCGTCGCCCGCATGAATCGCGCCTCCGCCTTCGGACGCGGCGGCTGGGTCGGCCGCCAGAATTCGTTCACCGCCATTTCCTACGACATTTACAAGACCAAGCCCGAAGACGTGAATCTCGACGCCGTCACCCTTGACGACGCCCGCCGCTACACCTTGTTCACTCCCTTGCCCGACACTCACCAATGGGCATCCTTCGGCCACCTCGCCGGCTACTCCTCCGCTTACTACACTTATCTCTGGGATAAAGTCATCGCCGAAGATTTCTTCCTGCAATTCGACCGTCAAAACTTGCTGGCCGGCGACGCCCCCCTGCGCTACCGCCGCGTCGTCCTCGAACCCGGAGGCTCCATGTCGGCCAACGATCTAGTCAAGAATTTCCTGGGCCGCCCGCAAAACATCACCGCCCTGCAACACTGGATGGCAGAAGAATTTGACCCCGCCGGGGCTGGCCCGAAGGCCGCGGGACAGTGATTTGTGCAGAAGAGAAACAGCGACGAGAATTGCGGCGGGTGCCCCACTTCTCGCGTCCTTTGCGAGAAGTGGGATTTCCAATCAATCGGACAAATGACGCGGAGCGGCACCGCTTTCGAGTGCCGCTACAGATCGCTGGATCGTCTCTAGTACGTGAACGACTGAAGCTCCGTCACCCCGGAGTCCGGACCGTCCACATACCCGCTGCGACTGCTCGGATTCAACGCAATGTGCGTGAACACCACGTTGGACGCGTTCGAGAAACTGAACCCGTTCAGCGACTCTACGAGCTTTCCCTTCGTGTTATAGACCTGAATGCTGCTTCCTGGCCCGGTGCTCGACACCGACTGCGCCACAAAGAACAGCTTGTGTATGGGATCGTACTCCACGTCCGATCCGCTCTCGATCTGGCTGGTCGCCCCCGGCAATACCACGGCGAACCCCGTCTCCGTTTTCAGATCGTAGAACTCCACCCGGAAGTCAACTTCCGTCGTGGTGCAGGCAATCCCATCCTCAGAATCCACTGCCAGCCCGTTGATCGTTCCCTGTCGAAACGGCGGTGGTCCCGGAATCCCGTTGAACCCGTTGATCGTTCCCGTCGTCAGATCCACCAGCGCAAACACCGGCGGCGGACCACCTACCTCTCCGTTGGATGACGCCACCACCGCCTGATTCGTCACATTGTCATATGCCACCTGCGGGGCCTCGTTAAAACCAAATATCGGGTTCGTCAGATTAACCACAGGTTGAAACGTATTCGCCCCCACGTTCGAACCGAACACAAACGAGGAAAAATTATTGCCATCGTTCTCAAAGTAAAGCACTGCCGTGGTCGTGGACGCCTGGTCCCGGCTGAGTCCAATAATAATGTCGTCGTTCGCCAAGGGCGGCGTCCAGGTGCCCGTGATCGCATTCGATTTCAGCGGATCCAGAACGTCATAAATTCGCTGTGTCACAAAGATCCCGGTCACAATCTCCTGCTCCACCAGCCCCACGCTGGTGCCCTCAATTCCCAGCGTCAGGAAGTTGTCCTGATTCTCCGTCGCCGAGACCACCTCCAGAATCTTGCCGCTCTTCTGATCGAAGGTTTCGATCGCCGCCAGCACATTCCCATTGTCCAGGATCTTGTCTTCAGTCAGCACGCCTTCGGTGCCGTTCTGGTCGATGTCGAAGCCGAAAATCTGCCCGCCAAACTTGCTGTGCACAATCGTGGTTCCCGCACCTACGCCCGCCCGCGCCCCGTTGCCCGAAACCTGAGCGGCACCCAGTACCGGCCGGCCCAGCCAAAACAAACACATCAGTGCAACCGCTCCCACTCGATACACCAGATGAACCTTCCCGCATTTCATGACTTGACGCTCCCTTTGTGAACAATATTTTGCCAGCCGCTTCCTCGCCCGGCAACAAGAGACTACAGCCCCGCCCAGCCGCTGATGTCAGAAGCGTGTAAAAATTCTGTCTCCGATTCATCCAGTGATTGCCGTGTAGAACGGGGCGCCCCCGCCCGCTGCCTTTGACTCCGGTTCGACTTTGATCGTCACTAGCCGATTGGCGTCATTCCGTCTCTAACGACGCTGTGCCCTGTCAAGCGAATTTTGGCGAAACCTCTCCGCCGACGCCTTTGGTTTTACAAAAGCGCCATTTCGCTCTTCGCGGAAAGCCTTTGA
>Ga0302177_10000409_pt1 | contig 33520 bp, 37 predicted proteins | sample I_Palsa_E1_2_FD_198780 | JGI IMG/M metagenome (GOLD analysis project Ga0302177, IMG submission 198780) | Peat permafrost microbial communities from Stordalen Mire near Abisko, Sweden - I_Palsa_E1_2 | ecosystem: Environmental > Terrestrial > Soil > Palsa > Peat permafrost | place: Sweden... | reverse complement strand
TGCCACGAATGTGGCGCAGGCCTCGTCCCGCCGCAGATTCGGACGCCTTCGGTAACAACTGAACGTTATGTAGTGAACTTGCCCGGTTTCCTGGAAGCGCTTCAATCCCCACGGCATTCCGAGATGTTATTTCGAGGGAGGTGACGTGTCTGTGACTGCTGAACTTATGTCCAAGACTTTGCAGGAATACTTATCCTATTCTGGGATTTCCGGAGACACCGTCGACAGAAAAACCCCGCCCAAGCGAAGCTTGGACGGGGCACCCGCTCGGAATCTCGTGACAACCGCCAGGAGCGAGCGGCGGCTGCGACTGCGACGACCCTGATCCATATGGAACGACGTGGAATTACAGCTTCAGTAACGCCTTGACGCCAACCTTCTGGGTTGCCGAGAGCGGGAACACGAGCTCAAACTGCGCTGGCTTGGTACAGGAGCTAGACTAGGTTCGCTAGCTCACGTCAGCCGAGGTGCTGCCGTGCCCGCGCGAAAGGAGAGGATCGCAATGGGCGAGACTGCGAGGAATCGAATGGCCGCGTTGCTGGCGCTCTGTGTGGCTCCCCTTCTTATCGGAGCCTCGGCGTCTCCCATCTTTCGTATCCTCGTCTATGCTCCAGTACAGGAGGGCTCTCCTCTTCACACGGTGGGCCTCCAATACGACGAAGGCTTTATTCGGATGGCTCTGTTGAATGCCTCCGATAAACCAATAGCCAAAGTCGCCATTGCTGCCGTAGAGGTGGCGCCCCCGGGATGCGGGGCTGAACCAAGAACACGAATACACGTCGGAGGCTCCGTTGAGGCTCTGGACATTCCGCCCCATGGGACTGTCATGACGCCCCCAAGAGGGACTGCTCCTGGCATCCCTGCAGCCGTTCTAATTGCAAACGCGAAGCGTCTGAAGGCGGCGTCCCTGCACGTCCAAATTGTGGTCATGGAAGTTGATTTCGAGGACGGAACAAAATGTAAGTCGCAGAAGCAATTGCCCGCAACTCCGTTCGATTCCTCGCTGGCCGATGCCGATGCGGGCAAGTGTTCGGATGCCTCAGCCGTAACTGAAGCCCTGAGCCTGACCGACGGCGTGAGATTCGACCGCGGAGTTGAAAGGCCCTCGACGGGAGACAAAGATGAGCCAGGCTCTACGCCTCGACTGTCCTTCTACTGCAGCTTAGAGGGATCAAAAGCCGTTTGCCCATCCCCCTAGCCGCTTCGCCGGTTGAGACGGTGGGGGTAGAGCGGAAGAAAAGACGCCACGCCGTCCTTGGACGCAAGATGCTGGCCACCAGCCGGTTCCTAAGAACTCTCTGCGGTAGCCGCCACGAAGTCAATCAACTGCTGCACGCCATGACGTTCTTCGTCGGTGTTCAGGTGAAACAAAACTCCCATCCCGTAGCCGGGGTGCGAGGACTTCACTTCACCGTTCAAGCGCAACTTTATCTCGTAAGTACGGACGACAATCTCGACGGTCACACCCGCCTCGAAAGCCAGTGGCATTTCCAGATAGCATCCGCTAGGACTCAGATCGCTCAGATGGCAGTAATTCCGCACCGAACTTCCCTGCTGATAAACTTCCGCTCCCAGCCGGCAGGCATATCGAGTTTCTCCGCGGCGGTTGCCGGACTCACCGCGCAGCTGCGCGCCGGTTTCACCGTCGCTGGTTTTCAAGTCTTCTTTCCTGCCCGGCGCAACGGCCAACACTCCGTTCTGATCGGGACGGATCGAATGTTCCACCTGGACCTCTTCGGAGGCCAGTTGCTGCTGCGAGGCATCCGCCAGATTCATCTCCAACCACTCCCGCAGTACCCGGCGCGAAGCCTGCGGCACATCCACAAACTGAATTCCGGCGCGTCCGTTCCAATCCTGCCAGACTACCTGGCCGGAGAGCCGAACATTCGCCGTCTGACCGGGCAATTGAAACTGGAAATAAACCTTGCAGGTCGGAGGCAATTTCTTGCCGAAGTTTACCGCCATGCCATCTTCGGCCAAATCGACCAGCGTCGCTTTCGCCTGTTCCACGCCGGCATAGTCGATGGTGGCATGCGCGTGTACCGCGGCTCGCGCTTTACGGCGCTTATCCCGGAAGAGCAGATTCTGTGCTGCGCGCAAGCTGCTCAGCACGCGTTCATGAGAGACCGGCTTGTAGAGCACGAAGTTGACGCCGAGAGAAAAAATCTCGCGGATATTCTCCTGGCCGGCGACGACCGCCACCGCCAGCGTGGTACCGTTCAAACGCGAAGAGCGGGTTTCATGCAACAAGGAGGTAACGTCGCCCTGCGTGGCGCAGTCGAGAATGATCAGGTCAAAGCGCTCTTGGGCCAGCCGCACTGCCGCGCGGACAACATCCGCACACAACTCCACCTGTATGCCGAGTTCTTGCAGGACTTGGTTCAGCACCTGCACTGAAGCCTCGTCCGCGCAGACCAGAAGTGATGAGAGATTCATACCTGCATGTCATCCTAGGATCACCACGGTTCATCTCACAAGTTACCGGAGTCATTTGAACTGGCGCAGTCCTCCGGCGAAAACCCAATGAAATTCTTTTAACTCCCGTAGTCTCAGTCGGGTGACATCAGTCACCATGCTGATTACAAAAGACCAATACTCTAGCGTTGCACCGTAGTGCTTTGACGCTGCCTCCACCCCTCCCTACGATGAAGAATGCCCGCACCCCAACGAGTGCGAGCTGCCCCTGTTGCCCCGCGAGCAGCAAGGGTTTTTAGCTTATCGCGGGCGACGAAGGAATGGGGAACAACATCACCGGCGTAGTGCGCAACCGGATTCCCCCAAGGCAGGAACTTATGGCATCGACGAAAACGAGCGGCTTCTCTCTGCTGGAGTTGATGATCGCCATCAGCATCTCCTTGATCTTGGTCGCGGTAAGCACCATCACCATGATGCCTGTGTTCCAACAGCAGCACGTCAACGACGCCTATAACACGACCTTGACGGCATTGCGGCGGGCCCACGACCAGGCGGCCGCGGATATGCGGGTTTACATGGTCACCTTCAGTCCCGCAGTCGTCGGAACAAACGGAGGCACGATCACCGTCAACGAGACCAGCAACGCGGGCACGATCTTATTTACGGCCACCCTGCCCATGGATGTCACTTATCACGTCGAGCCCGGAGTTCCCACTTCCCCCACGGTACCCCCGACCACGCCCGATGGTTTTGGCACCGCCGCGTCCACGTTTGATTTTGACCAGCCTCCCAGCGGAGTCGGGGGCAGTAACGTTATCTACTTTTATCCGGACGGCACCGCCGAAGACGTGAACGGAAACATCAACAACGGTGTCATCTACATGGGCATGCCAGGCCGCCTTTTGACCTCCCGCGCGATTACGTTGTGGGGATACACCGGACGAATCCGCGGATGGCAAATTGTTCAGACCGCTGGCGTTTACTCCTGGAGACAACAATGACCTCGAAAGCAACAAACTCGAAGCACTCATCGCGCTTGCGTCAACGCAGCCAGTCCGGTTTCTCGCTCATCGAGGTCATGATCTCGGCCGTGATTCTCACTATCGGATTGGTGGGGGTTCTCGCCGTGTTCGGCTTGGCCGTCGCCGCCAATCAGTCTTCCCAGCAGGACATGATCGCGCGCCAGATTGCCTCCGAAGCCATGGAGAGCATCTTCACCGCGCGCAACACTTCCCAGCTTACTTTTTCTCAGATCAATAACGTAACCAACGGCGGTATTTTCGCGAACGGAGCCCAGCCTCTTACGTGCGCGGGGCCGACGTATGGGATTGTAGGAGTGGCCGGCGACACCGCGTCGTGCACCACCGCAACCGGGGCCATCTGCCCCAACGGCGGTGTTCAATGTCTTAGCGAACCTGGACCCGATGGTATCGTGGGCACCGCCGACGATGTGATTCTGTCTCTGTCCAATTACACCCGGACAATTTTGATCACACCGCTCTCCACGGGCACTCCGCCGACAGTCATACCGACGCTGGTGCAGGTCACCGTGACAATCTCGTACACCGTTCCTAATTCTACTGTGGCGAAGTCTTATGTCCTTGTGGAATACATTTCGTCGTACCACTAGAGAGGAACTTATGCGGCACACGCCCAATTCGAAGCGCGGTTTCACTCTGCTGGAATTGATGATCTCCGCCACTCTGGGACTCATCGTCATCGGCGGAGCGGTGTCACTGTTCACACAAGCATTGAAGGCGACCTGGATGACTTCCGAGAAGGGCGAACTACAGCAGGATTTTCGCGCCGCCGCCAGTCTTATGCAGCGGGATATCAGCATGGCAGGCGCGGGTTCTCTGGGCCAGCAAGGCATGTCTACCAGCGCGGTTGGTTTGCCCTCCGGTACCGGAATCAAGCCCGTTTACCCCTGTAGTTCTACGGCTTGCAACTATGTGAACGGCACCAGCGTGGCGTATCCCGCCACCTCGGGCGCGCCGTACATCTATTCCATTATTCCGGGGCCGAGCCTTGGCATCATCGTTCCCGGTTCCGGCGCAGGTCCAACCGACATTTTGACCATCAACTCCGCAGATATCAGCCTGGCCCTGAACTGCTACACCGCTGCCATCGATCCAACTGGAACCGTAGTGACTTTCCAATTGCCAGCGGGCCCGCCCTGGCCCAGCACCTGCATTCTGCCTACCGGCGTAGCCGCGCCCCAGCCTTTGAATGCCGCGGTAGTTGGGTTGCAGGCGGGAGACGTGATTCTGTTCGGCACTAACGCCATGGGCGTTGTAACTTCCGCCGTGACTACCTGCGCACCGACCGGTACAAATACCGCATGTTATAGCGTCACCTTCGCGGCTACGGACGTGGGCAAGGTGAATCAGCCGTCCGCGACTACTGGAAGCCTGTTTCAATTTGTAGCGACCGGCAAACCACCTTCTTCCCCCATCCCGGTCACCGCCGTGCGGCTGCTGGAGATCACTTACTATCTGGATATATCTCCCTCCGACGGTGTTACTCCGCGGTTGATGCGGTTGCAGAACGGAAAGCTGCCCGCTCCCGTGGCGGAAAACGTTGTCAATCTGCAGTTCACTTTCAACGTCAATAACAACGGAACTATCGTCGCCAATCAGTCGACGCTCCCCGCCGGCACCACCCCCGCGATGATTACTCAGGTCAACATCTCTCACATGACCATGCGCAGCCAGTTGCCGGGAGGTTCCGGATATCAGGGACTCGATCTGCAGACTTCGATCTCGGCCCGCAACCTGACTTCGCAGCAGGAGTACCCAATTTCAGGATCGAGTTACTAAACGACGAGCTACTGACATGGATCTCATACAAGAAAGACTTGCAACCGTAACCAGGAGAAACACGATGCCTAGCGCCAAAATCGCTTCACGGGGATTCACGCTGATCGCATCCCTCTTGTTGTTGTTGTTGTTGTCGGGATTCGCGCTTGCCTTGCTGATGATGGTGAACAGCGAGCAGCGCGCCGGCGGCTACGACCTCAACCAGACCTACACCTATCGCACCACCGAAGGTGCCATGGAGAAGATGACGTCTGACCTGGCCAACACCTTCAAGAATATTCAGGCGCCCAGCGCCTCGCAGATTTGCGCCCTAAGCGCGAACTATCCCACCTGGGATCCGACCGTGAGCTATACCTGCGCGGGCGCCTGCGCCTATAACGTTGCGCCCATCTCAGGGTGCGCGGCTCCGCTGACCACGGTCTGGGGTCCCATCCAATCCGGACCAGACGCCGGCCTGTACGCTCAGATTATCCCGGTGACTATGAACGTGGCGGCGCAACGCCTCGATGGCCTGGAGACCGTCAGCATGTCGCGTACCGCGGAAGTGGCTTTGATTCCGGTATTCCAATTCGGCGTGTTCTGCGATGGGGATTGCTTCTTTGGCCGCAGTCCGAACCTGGCATTTGCCGGGCGCGTCCACACCAATGGCGATTTATACCTCGGCGTGGCGGACGGCGATAACTTAGTGTTCGGAGACAAGATCAGCGCGTTCGGCAACGTCATCCGCGAGCAGATGGATAACGTCGTCCCCAGCGCCGGTAATGACGACGGTGGCACGGTCCTGATTCCGACCACGTTTAACGGCTGTTCCGCGCAGTTGTTAGCTCTGGAAACGGGCGCGGCCGTTGCCGCGAGCGCGACCTGCGTGGACATCTCCGCCGGCTGGGGCGCTTCACCCGGCCTCGGCGCCACCAATGGCAGTGTCACCGCTGGCCACGCATCGGGGCAAAACCCGGCCTGGCAAAATGTCTCGCTCGGCACTTACAACGGCTACATCATTGACGGCAACGGCACGCCGCCTGCCACCAACGACGGCCCCAACGCAACCGGCGCCTCCGATCTGACGCTGCCCTTTGTGCAAGGCACGACTTCGGCTGTACAGATTATTCGCCGACCGCCGCCGGGAGAAGCGATCAGCTCTCTGCTCGGCGGATCGCGCCTGGCCAACGAAGCGCAGATTCGGATTCTGTTAAGCGACACTGAGGACGGGTTACATTTTTCCGACTGGAACGGCAATCCAGGGCAGGATTATCAGCTGGTAAGCGCGCTGCCGACGACGCTTGCCAACCTTCTCCAGGCACAGGACGCGACCAGCCCGGGCAACATTCAGGCCGGTTCCATTCAAGTTGCCAAGACGTTTCCCATAGCCAGCGGACATTTCTACTCTTTCGGTGAGAGCTACTGCACCGGCAACACCTATACCGCTACGACCACGATCGGAACCGCCTACAACGTCGTCGTCCCCAACGTGGTAATCGCCGGCTCCCTACCCACCAACTACATCAAAGATAGCTATAACGGGACGACGGCCCGCACCTGCCCTACGCTTACCGGAAACGGTACTTACGGCGGAAATATTGGAACTGTCACCGACAATAACTTCGTCATTCCGCCTTACTACGGCTCTCCCTCTCAGGTGTGGCCACCGATTGCCTATCCCCAGTGGCCGCCACAAACACTTCCCGCACCGACAGCAGCGGCAAACTTCAACACTGTCAATGGAGGCACCAACGGTTTAGAGTGGCCCCTCATCGGCGGCTGGCTGCTGGTCGAAGTGAAGTGGGCGAGCGATGAAAAGTGGCATGGCGTAACCTCGGAGTGGTTACAGATGGGCTTTGCCCGCGGCGTAAATGTGCCCATCCAGCCAGGCTTTACCTGCGCTGTAACTCCCGTCACCAACACTTTAACCACGGCCCCAGGGTGCAATTATCTGGTGGATCACAAGAATGCCATCCTGTACTTTCAGGAAACGAAAGATAGCAACCTCGCGGGCACGCCCTCGGTTACTGCGGATTATCCCCTGACCGGCGCCGGCGTTTACTGGGATATCGCAAACTGCGGCACGACACCATTGCCTGCATGCAAATCTCAGTACAACTGGTACCCAATCAACCTCTACGACGCCCGAGAAGGGGAAAACAATGACAATCAGATTTTCCCAGCGAGCACGGGAACGCCCAACGGAATCATGAATGCGGTGGAGTTGGATGTGGGCAATCTGAGCAACTGGCTGCTCGGAAACACCGGCCTCACCGGACCCAACGTGGATTACGCCACCGAGAATGGGTACATCCTCTATTTCTCGGACCGCCGGGGAATGCAGTTTACAAACCCGGGAGGGCCGAGCCAGTCACAGTCCCAGTGGGGCGAATATGGCTTTGAGGACGTGGTAAATTACGCCAACTCCGGCAACAATTTCAAGCCGGATGGAGCGCTGGACCCTAATAACTACAACGGCGTCTCGGCGGAAGATGTCAACAGCAATAACAAGCTCGACAATTACGGCGTCCTGGGCGTGGGCGACGCGTTTGGTCCGGCAACCACGAAAGACACCGATGCGACGGTCCCGCCGACGCCCTACGCTCAAACAGGCGGAACCGCCGAACGCATCCCACTCACCACGGTCGGAGTGGCCAACCGGGTGACGGGCGCGCGCCATGCGCTCAAGTTGGTGGATGGATCGTTGGGCAACCTGCCCACCATGCCGCCAGCCAGCGGATGTTCGTACCTCACAACCACTGGAGCACCGAACCCAACCGGATGCGGCGGGTTCACGGTCGCTTCGGAAAACCCGGTTTACGTTTTGGGGAATTACAACACGAACTGTCCGACGGCCGGCCTCCAGGGCTGCACGCCGAATAACGCTACCTTAGACAAGACGTGGTCGAACCCGGCTAACCCGGAACCAAATCACTCCGCCGCATCGATCATGGCTGATGCCGTAACCATGCTGTCGAATAATTGGCTTGATGCCGGATGCATAGCTCTCAGTGCGACTTGCACCAATGCGATCCACTTAACCAGCGGCAGCATGGTGAATCCGTTCAACCCCGGTGGTCAATCCACTCCGGCGCAAACGCCTAACCGGGTGGCATTCAATTCTTATTACCGCGCAGCCATCGCTGGAGGCAAAACGATCGCCTTCAGCAACACGGCGCAAAATCCGGAGTTTTCTTTCGGCATGGACGGCGGTATCCACAACTTCCTCCGCTTCGTCGAGGATTGGGGCGGAACGGGCGCTGCTCAGGCGGCCCTGTATTACAAGGGATCTCTGGTCAGCCTGTACTGGAACGCATACGCCAACGGCACCTTCAAGTGCTGCAACCTGGTCTACAATCCGCCGGACCGCGAATACGTATTCGATCCGTTGTTCTCGCAACCTCAGAATCTGCCGCCCGGAACTCCCATGTTCCGCAACGTGGATAACCTGAGCTACCGTCAGAACCAGGTCGCGCGCATCAACTAACGCGACGTTTGGAAACTAAAACCCCGGTCCCGCTCCGCGGATCGGGGTTTAGTTTTTTTGTACTATTCCTTCCGCCGGCTCTTTCTCGTACAGTGACGGACTCAGTGAGCGACTAAAATCGTTTCTGACTCGTGATCCTAGCCTTATGAGCCCATCGCCTTCGTCGACGCCTCCGACCGTGAGCCAACGCCAGACCTCGCGCCGGATTTGGATCGCTTTCTCTCTCTGCGCCCTCACCGCCATCGCTCTGTTCTTTGTTCCCTCGTTCATCATTCGTCCTTTTACCCATCAGGCGCCGCGCGCACTTTTCGTCGCCATGGCCCTGCGGCAGCGAGCTCCGCTGGACACACTCATCGCAGCGCTCGCCTGTTTCATCTTCGCTTTTGCGCTATGGAGAACGGTCAGCCGCTGGCGCAAATCCATTCTCGTGTTTGTGCTGCTCGTCGTTGCGTTCTCCGCCGTCATGGCTCGCCTCAACTATTTCGAGTGGATGTTCCATCCCATCGCCGGAGCGCAATTTGTGGCGCAATCCGATAGCAAACTCGACCCGAAAGAAATGATCATGGCCGTCCACTTAAACGCCGACGCCCGCGCCTATCCCATCAGCCAGATGGCGTACCATCACGTGCTCAACGATGTGGTCGGCGGCGTGCCCATCGCGGTGACTTATTGAACGCTTTGTCACACCGGTCTGGTGTGGACGCGAACCGTTAACGGAAGAGTGCTGCATTTCTATCTCGCCGGTATCAACAATCAGAACTTCCTCATGCGCGACAAGGAAACCGGAACCTGGTGGCAGCAGATTACCGGCAAGGCCATTTATGGGCCGCTGCAAGGCGCGGCGCTCGATCTCGTCCTGAGCGACGAACTAACTTTCGGTGAGTGGAGATCCGAGTCTCCCTCCGGCCAGGTGCTCGCTCCGGTCGCCAAGTATATGAAAGAGTACGACCCCAACTGGGAGCCTGATGTAGCCAAGCTTCCCGTCGTCATTAGCTTTCCGGGCACAGAACTAAAGTCGCGCGATGTAGTTATCGGACTGACCATCGACGGCGTCGCGCGCGCCTATCCCTGGGAAACTTTTGCCAAACAATCTCCTGTTCTCGATCACGTGAATGGCACGCCACTGCTGCTGGTGCTCGGTGCCGACGGCAAGTCTTTCCGCGTCTTTGTGAGCCGCATCGATGGACAGGACGCGGAATTTTTTCTTCAGACCAATGCGAAACCCGACGCCCCAGGTGCAACACAAGCGGCAACGCAGACTGAGAAAGCCTCAGATGCGAAACGGGATGGGACGAAGAACGGTGGGACAAAAGACGAAGGAACGACAAACACCTGGACGCTACTCGACACTACTACCAACAGTCAGTGGAACTTCCAAGGCTGCGCCACCTCCGGCCCCGCGCAAGGAAAATGTCTCGCCCGCATCCCCGCGCTAAAAGACTACTGGTTCGACTGGCGCAACTACCATCATGACACTACCGTCTACAGACATTGAGAGATTTGTGTATGGGCTGGGCTCAGCTTGTTGACAATATGGTAGCACCATGCTACCATATTTGCACGACGCTACTAGCACCTATCCGGCACTGCCCGGGGAAAGGAAGGTAAAACATGAATCGCCTGAAACCACCATGCTAAAGAGGAGGAAGGGTGCAACCCAGCTACCCGCTTCAACAAATCAAACGGCTCCTTCAACAGAGGAGCTTTCGGATTACCGAGATAGCATTGCAAGGCGCGGCGATGATGAATTTCCTGGACGAGGACATTATTGACTGCGTTACGGCCTGTGTTGGCGACAGTCATTTTTACAAGACGATGCCCGCGGAACGAGCACCGGGCCTGATGCAAGACGTATACAAGATTCGTTACGAAGGCGAGAGGGTTTACCTCAAGCTGCAAATCAGCAAGTCCGGCCACGCCGTGGTCATAGCGTTCAAGGCGGACGAGAGCTCTACATGAGGGAGATTTTGTGGCGACCATAACCTGCGCGGTGTGCAATTCGGAGAAAGTGAAGAAGATCCGAAGGAAGTTTTCGGCGACGTACAATCAAACGCCGATTTCCATTCCACACGCGGAAATGTACGAGTGCGCAACTTGCGGAGAGCGGTTCTTCACCCCGGATCAGGCCAAGGCGGTTTCTCTCGCCGTGAAGGGGCAGGCGAGGGCCGAAGCCGGGCTGCTCGCTCCGGAAGAGATCGTTGCGATCCGGCAGAAGTTAGGTCTAAGCCAGAGCGAACTCGAGCGGCTTTTCGGTCTCGGGTCAAAAGTGGTGACACGTTGGGAAACGGGGCGCGTCGTCCAAGGCAAAGCAGCAGACGTTGCACTCCGGTTGCTTGCTCTGGATCCCGCAAATCTAAAAAGGCTCCGCCTGCGGCGGGACGAGGTTTCGCGAGGCGACTCGGATGCTCTAGTCGTGTAAGACTCTTTCCAGAATCGTTAGGAGCTTTCGTCCATGCAGGAAATTCAAACAATCTTCTGGGACGTTGGAGGAGTTCTGCTCACCAACGCGTGGGACCGCACCGAACGCGCCGCGGCGCTCGAACATTTCCACCTGGACGAAAAAGAGTTTCATGCGCGGCACGAAATGGTGGTTTCTTCTTTTGAGCGCGGCAAGATTTCCCTCGACGAATATTTAGACCGCACGGTGTTTTACAGGGAGCAGACTTTCACTCGCGAGGAGTTTCGGGACTACATGTTCTCATTGTCTCAGCCGATGCCGGAAGTGCTGGTCTTCGCGCGTGGGCTCGCCGCGTGCGGCAAGTACTTCATGGGCACGATAAACAACGAATCGCGCGAGTTGAACTTGCTGCGCATCGAGAAATTCGGCCTGCGGAGCATCTTTCGGCTGTTCGTCAGCTCCTGCTTCGTGGGATTGCGCAAGCCGGAGAGCGGAATCTACCGGCTGGCCATTGAAACCACGCAGATCGATCCTAAACGATGTTGTTTCATCGACGATCGCGCGTTGAACCTGGAATGCGCCGCGAAACTCGGCATGAAGACCATCCAGATGCAAACGCTGGAGCAGTTGCGCGAGGAGTTGGGAAAGCTTGGAGTGCGATAGGCAGTGCTCAGTGGTTAGTGATCAGTGGTCAGCCTCACTCCTTGTGCCAGTGGGTTGCAGACGGTCTTTATCAGACGGAGAACCGCGAACTGGACACTGACCACCGACCACTAGCTTCTTCGCGGCTGTGCCTTCGCTGACGGAATCACAGGCTTGGGCACATCCGACTCCGCACTGGTCAGCGTAAGGTCGCTCGACCAGCACTCCGAGACCAGCTTCCAATCTCCGCTGCTGCTCTGCTTGGCGAAGACCCAGAGATATTTGCCGCGCTCCTCGCGGCGCTTTCCGGAAGTTCCGGGAACCAGCGCGCTGTAGCGGCCCACTTCATGAGCCATGTCGCCAACCACTTCCACGCGGATGGGTTCTACCGCAACTTCTCCCAGGCCGGATTCGAGCGCGGAGAAAAAGAACTCGCGCACGGCTGCGGCGCCCCGCAGCAGGGGAAGGTTTGAGCGCAACACCAGCGCATCGGGCGAGTAAAGATCGAGCAGTTCATCGAGTTGGCGGGTGTTGCAGGCCAAAACCCATTCCTGCGTCAGCCGTCGCACCGCAGCTTCGCTCCGGCCCATGGGCTCGCCCTTGGCAGCGGCAGCGATGCGCATGCGGTCCGCTTCGCGCGCACTTTCGGGAGCGTTGGCTCGCGGCGGACCCGCAAAGCTTCCTTCAACTCCACCTTCAAAATAATGGTGATGGTAATGATGGTGATAGTGGTGAGCGCCTGTGGGGCCACCTGCCGGAGGATGCACTTCCGGTGCCGCTTCTGGCGCGGGTGGCGGAGTTTGAACGTGGGACTTGGCAGAGTCCTGCAACTCAAGAGCGGGTGACTCGATATTGGGTAACTCCAGAGCCGAAGAGTCAGGGGCCGGCGATTCCTTGGGCGCGGCATCCACAGGCAAGCCGCACATGCCACAGAACTTGTTGCCGGTTCGGTTGTGATGCCCGCAGGAGGAATAGATTGCAGATGGGCCGAGAGCTGTTTCCGGCGTGGTCTCCTCCGCCGCGGTTTCGGAATCCATCTTCATGGTCAGGCGCTGCATGGCTTGCAGCGCGGCGGCGATGGCTTCCTGATTCGGCTTGGGCCGCCGCATCTCGGGATACAGACGTTGATAGATTTCTCCCAGCGCCGGGTTATACGGACCTACGCTCGGAGTTGCGTCGTCGGGATCCTGGGCAGGCGCAACGCCTGAGGGTTTGCCGAGTTTCTTGTCTCTATCCACGATTCAGCCCGCGCTGTGTTTGGGTCGAGTTAAGGATTCATTCTAGACCAAAAGATCGCATCCTAGCGCCGGGAGAATTCGATCTTCCCCTCCGCTTCGGTAGGCACTCCGTTGCAGGTTGCGGGACGATATCTCCACGCCCGAACGGTTTGCAGTACGTTGCGGTCACCCGCGGGCCCAGCGCTCTCCAAAATGAGCGGACTGTGCACCCGCCCATCGGCCCCAATAATAAAGCTCACCTTCACCTTGATTCCAGCAGCGGCCGGAACCATGAGCGGATTGGGAGTGGTCAGCGCCTCGGGAGGCTGGGTATCTTCACAGCGCGCATGCGCACTCACATGCGGCACGTCGCTGAACTGGGAGGCGCGGGTGGGTGTCTTCCACAGTTTGTGTTCGCGCTCGAGCAAAACGGCTTGGCGAAGATGTGGTGACGCGGGCTGAACCGAAGCAGCGGCGGGAATTGCGAGAACTAGAATCAATGGCCAGAGACGACGAAGCATTTTGCGCCCTCGAACGCGGGTATTGCTCCCTATGCGGTATCTATCGGCATTTGGAATACCACCTTACTACTCAGTTAAGTGGCTATTTTATCAATGGTTTACATGGAGCCGAGGGCAGCGGAAGTTCCTCTTGATGAAAGCACTTGCACACTTCCCCGCCACCGGAGGGGTCTTAGGTTCTTGCCGAGGCCGTACCGGGACACTTCAGAGTAATTAGCGTAATCTCGGGCGGGCAATTCAATCGCACTGGAACTCCTACGGTGCCGATGCCCGCATTCGTGTAGAGCGGGAGCGGCCCCACCTGGTAGGCTCCCAGCACGTATTTTTTGGCCATCGCCGGCAGGTAAAGAGGCGGAAGCAAGGGGATTCTGACCTGGCCCCCGTGCGAGTGTCCCGAGAGCTGCAGGTCGATAGGGAATTTTGAGGCTTCATCGGCGAAATCCGGCTCGTGGGCTAGCAGGACCACGGCTTCGCCAGTTGGAACTTTACGCAGAGTCTCGGACAGGTCGGCAGTTCGGCTGAGAACGTCATTCACGCCCGCGAGCCAGAAGCGTGCGCCATCGCGTTCAATCGCCGTCGATTCGTTTTCCAGCACGCGGATGCCTTCGGCTTGAAGAGCATGGATCACATGAGCCTGGTCGGTATTGAAATCGTGGTTTCCCATCACCGCCCAAAGCCCGTGCGGAGCCGTCATTTGCCGAAGGACTTTGGCGCAAGGTTCGGCGGCAAGCGCACCTTTGGCATCGTCTCCGAACAGTGGCGCAGAAACAAAATCCCCTGTTAGCACGATTAAATCAGGATGGAGGCCGTTCACCAGGGGAACGGCCGTGTGCAACGGGTGAACGGAAAAATAAGGGTCGAAATGGAAGTCGCTGAGCAGCGCGATGGTGAAACCGTTCAGCCTTTCAGGCCAGCGCGACAACGAGAAATCCCGGCGCACGATGCGAGGGCGATTTGGTTCCAGCAAGATAGAGTCGCCAGAGATAGCAACCGTACCCGCGGCGACGGCCGCGTAAAGAAAATGCCGTCTTGTGGTGGGAATCAATGACAATCGAAATTATTCTGCGGCGCTTGATAGCGCCTGCAGCCGCTCTTTCAGAATAACCCGAGCGGCCGGATCCCGTGTATCTGGAACGTTATTCGTCACGCAAGCCAATACCCTATCGGGAAATGTTTCCGAGAACACCACACCGCCGCCCGATCAAAAGTTGAAGGTCGCTATCAGATCGATACGGCGGATGGCAGCACCGTTAGAGAATGGCCCGTTCTGCGCAACGCCGTTCGGCGTATCGAAAAATCTTGAACCCAAAATTCCGCTGGGGTTCCCGAAGTTGACTTTATTGAAGACATTACGCGCCGAAACTCCGAAGCTGACATTGTAGCGGCGATCCGTACCGCCGCTGGACATTCCACCGGGACCGCCGCCGAACAGAGGGCCACGAGGACCACCGCCACCCCCGCGAGATCCGCCGCCACCCCCGCCGCCGGGACCGCCACCTCCCGGAGTATTGTTTGGGCGGCTAACCTTGGGACCGAATCCAAATGTCTTGGTGAGGCGCAGATTCACTGTGGCGTGCGCTGGACCGGTTCCGTAATTGATGGGAACAAGTTTTTCGCCAGCCACTGGCGCCGCATCGAAAGTTCCGAGTGGAGTGCAATAAGTTGTTGAAGGCGCGGTCGGCGAAACTACTGCCGGGCACGTCGCAGAAGAGAGGAAACCGGGCCGATCGTTAAAGATCGAGTCATTGTTAAGATCGTTGGTAGTAGTGATGTTGAACGGAGAACCGGAACTGGCGACGATGAACGGGCTCAGACGAAAGTTCAAAGGCAGGCCCAAAGAGCCGCCCAGGAAAAATCGATTGCGAATGTCAAAGGAAGCACGACCGTAGTCCTGACTGATGTTGTAAGAGTTCGAGGGAAAGCTGGAAACGCCGGAGGTATCACTGTTTACATAGTTGAGAACGTAGTAGCCGAAAAGCTGAACCTTCGAGCCGATCCGCCAGTTGGTGTTTGCGATCAATTGATTCTGCCGGAAGACGGCCTCGGAAACGTAACGATACAAATTCTCAGTGGAAGTTGCGCAAGAAGGGCTGCACGGAGTTCCGGGGTACGGAGCGTCGGCATTAACGGTGAGCAACTGATCGAAGCCGCGAGAATTCAAGTAAGTGACATTTAAAGTCGAGACCTTCGTGAGTTGCCGCTCCACGCTGATCGCGGTTTGCATCGTGTAAGGCGCATGCAAACGAGGGCTGATCTGATAGATCGTTGGTGTAACCGGCGTTACTGCGCCGGCGCACGACGTAATCGCCGCCAGGGATGGGCATTCGGGATTGTTGATGACATATTGTTCCTGCGTGATGCCATTCAGTCGATCGGCTTCCAGGATCTGCGCCTCCTGAAAGCGGTCGTAGAAAATTCCGTAACCGCCCCGTAGAACCACCTTGGGCGGCGCGCTTCTGCCGCCCACTCCCCAGGCAAAACCGAAGCGCGGCGCCCAGTCTGCGCGATCCTGAATACCCGTCTGAGTCTCGAACCTCAGACCGTAGCTTAACGTAATGTTGGGCCGCACCTTCCAATCGTCCTGATAGTAGAGTCCGGCGTCAAAGTTGCCAACCACGAGAGGCGGGCTTCCGACCGTGTACGTAAGCTGCGTCGCGATCGGGGTGGTCACGATTCCTGCGTTCTGAATTGCAGTCTCATAAGAAATTGGGCACGGCGCCTGCCCCGGAGTGGGCACGCAGCTTGTCTCCTGCGATGTGCTGAGCAGCGACGAGAACGTAAACGTGCCGTTGAATCCCGAAGTTTGGCTATTGGCATCGCGAATGCCACGCAGCCGCGCTCCGAACTTTACGGTGTGATTGCCGTGAATGATCGACGTATAGTTCTGCAGCTCGTAGTGGTCCTGATGATCGAGGATGTTGCCCTGGTTGTTGCCTCCGCCGTCGAAGGATCCCAGCACGTTGATCGTGGGTTGAGCGTTTACCGCAAACTGGTTATCGAGTTCTCGCAGGTATTGAAAGCGAGTTTCGTTTATGATCTTCGCTCCAATAACTTGCGTATCGCTGATTTGCAGCGTGTGCTCGGTGGATTCGGAGTTATAAGCCTGCGAAGCCAGAGTGAATTGGCCCGGTCCCTCGTCATCCTCTGTATCCCGATAATATTGATAGCGGACGGTCAGCGTATTGTTCTTGCTCAGGGCATAGTCGAGACGGGGCGTGAGATTAGTGCGATGCCGGAGAAACGGTAGCGCCTGGATGACTGGTATCTCTGTGAGCGTACTGGGATCGAGCGTGAGGGCATTAACCTCATTGAGATCGTTGATGTTTCGGTGTTGGAAATCGAAAAAAAACGAAGCCTTCTTGTTAATCGGCCCTCCGACGTTGCCGCTGAGGATTGTGGACTCGTAACCCGGCTGATCTATGCCGCCGAACGGATTGGGCGAATTGAAGGCGGAATCGTTTCCATCAATCAAAAATTGGCCGTGAAATTTATCGGTGCCGGGCTTGGTGAAAACTTCAATACGGCCGTAGCCCAGCTTGTCGTACTCCGCGGAGAAAGGATTCTGGTTGATGCGAATTTCACGAATCGACTCTTTGGGAGGAAGTTGTCCGGCGGTGAATCCGTCGATGTAAAGTTGGCCCCCATTGGGACCGGCGGACGGTCCCGCGAGCGCTTGCAAATCTGTGAGCAACTCGTCGGGATCGTCAGGTAAAGCTTCCAGTTCTTTGCCCGAAATGGTGATGGCTCCGGCATTGTTGGAGGGGTTTACATCGATTGTGGGCGCAGTATCGGAGACCTGAATCTTCTGCTGCTCAACTTCAATCGCCATGGGGACATTGAGCATGAGAGGCTGATTCGCGATGACCACGTTATCGTTTTCATAGACTGCAAACCCCTCGGCGATCACGTTCAAGGTGTACTGTCCCGGAGCCAGCCCTTTGAATTCGTACTGTCCCTGCCCGTTGGCTTGCGTTTTAATCGGCGTCGAAGCGGCGGCGGCAGGCGTGAGCACCACGCTGGCCTTCGCAATTGCAGCCCCAGAGGGATCGCTGATTTGCCCGCGCAACGCGCCTGTAGCGGTCTGCGCCACGGCGCTCGAAGACAGGACCATCGCGAGCTGCAAGAACGAGAAGACGAATATGAAATACCAATACTTCCGTAACTTCATTCAATATTCCATTCTGTAAGAAGAGTTTTCGCCGCGTTATGCCGGTTGCGATTCCGCCGCGTGAGCCGCGAACGTTACGGCCCTCCAGAGTCGCCGGCGGGCGCGCCAAGGCTCCAGGGGGCAAGCATCATGGCCTGACCCGCGTTGGGCGCGGCTTGCAGAATCGGCTCGACGCCGCTCACTAATGTGATCGCAGTGCCCGCACCCGAGGCCGTGCCTTCCGTCGAGAGAATAACCACTGCATCGCCCTTTTGCAGGTCAGCCAGGGAAACTGCAGGCGCGTGGCTGATCAGTCGCTGCAAATCGGGCGGGCCGCCAGAATGTCCGCCATTCCCTCCCGTTGCTCCGGGAGCGTTTGCCGAGGCGGCATGCTGATCGCCGGCGGACGAACCGGATGCGGCTCCCGCCATCGCTCCCGCTGCCGCTCCTTTCAAACGCTTCGCCATCATCTGCGCCATCTCGGGAGGCAACTTGCGAAGCTGAGAATCCGCCGTCACTTTGATGGTCACATTTTTCTTCGACAATAAATCGTGAACGCTCAGCGTCGACGAACTTGCATCCACAGAATTGATGGTCCCGGCAAAATTGCGGAACGTTCCCGAAACAATTTCTTCAGCCGACAAATCGGTTCCATCGGCGTTGCGGTCTCCCCGCGCGCGCACCTGATCGCCGGGATGAATCTCTTGCAACGTGCCGGGCTTGGCATCTTCGAACTTCACCGAGTCTGGCGGGTAGCGGCGAATCACTGTCGTTCCCGATGTGTGAATAACAACGCTCTTTCCTTTTGATGTGATGCTAATGGTTCCGGCAGACGCATCCGCTGCGCCGGCGAGGCCATCGACTCCCCGCTTTTGCCAGTCTTGCAGAGTCTGTTGATCGCGCGCTTGCAGATCGGATTTTTTCATCACCACCACGGAGGAAGCCGCCAGCGACAGCTTGTCGTCACTTAACTTGCCGCCAACCAGAACGCGGTCGCCCACCTGCACATCCTGCAACTGAATCTGCGTTGCGTTCTTTAAATCCTTCTCGCCGGGTGCGATGCGGACGATGCGGGTTGTGGGCTGAACCGTGACGTTGAGATCGGAGCCGGAGTCCGGGGTCAGCGTGATTGCGGTGCCGTTGATGGCCTTTACCGCGCCAATGCGCCGGGTAACCGCGCTGGGTGCGGCTTCTTGCGGCGCTGGCCCGGCAGCGCTCAATGGAATAACAAAAACGTTGCCGGTGGTGGCGACACAGAAGGCGAGCGCCAGAAACTTTGTCTTGCTCGGGGCAATCATATTTCTACTACCAATCTACATTAGCGGGAATGCGCAAAAGGCCGGATTTACAAAGTTTTACCGAAATTAGGAATTCTTCACACTAGCGGCGTTGATCGACGCCGGACGTTATGATGCGCGCCGTGGTATTGCGATTAGACCGCGATCAATAAATTCTCCGCGAAGGGCCACTGGTCGTCAATCCACTGAACATCGCAGCGAAACCCCGCGGTGCGCGCCAGTTCGGAAACATCTTCGGGAGAATATTTGTGGCTGCTTTCGGTCCAGATAGTTTCGCCGTTCAGAAACTCGACACTTACATCAGCGCCGGGAATGTTGACAGTCTGGCGGCACATGGAGCGGAGATGCATTTCGACACTCCGGTTCCGGTGATTGATTCTTGCCACGTGCTCGAAGTGCGCAAGATCGAAGTCAGCTTCCAGTTCACGATTGATGCGAGCCAGTAAATTCAAATTAAATGCGGCCGTGACTCCCAACTCATCGTCGTAGGCTGCCAGTAGCTGGGCTGCGGGCTTCTCCAGGTCAGTGCCTAAGAGCAGAGAATCTCCCGGCTGGAGAATGCGGCGGACCTGATTCAGGAACTTGAGACCAGCCATGCGATCGAAGTTTCCGATGGTGCTGCCCAGGAAGAGCACGAGCAGATGCTGGCCTGGCTTGCGATGCGCGGCGACTTCGAGTAATCCGTCGAGATACTCGCGCTCGAAGCCCAGAATGCTGATGGCATCGATGTCGCTGAGTTCGCGTTCGCACATGGCCAGCGCCGTACGCGAAATTTCGATGGGATAGTACCGGGTGCTCTGGCGCCGGCAAAATGCTTCGAGTATCTGGCGAGTCTTCTTGCCGCTGCCGCTGCCGAGTTCCGCAACCGCGATTGGAGTATCCAAACGCTCGACAATCTCTTCCGCATGGCGCCGCAAAAGACGCTCGTCCGCCCGGGTGAGGCCGTACTCGGGAAGGCGGCAGATCACCTCGAACAATGCCGAGCCCACATCGTCGTACAAATACTTCGAGAGCAGTTCCTTCTGCCCCGGCTTGGTAAGGCCGGCGCGAACGTCCGCTGCGAATTCGTAGGTCAGGTTGGTGGTAATAGCGTGAACGAGCATCTTGACGTCTCCTTACGACGAGCGGCTTACGCAGCGAAATCCGGTATAGATGAATTGATAGTGCGCCTGGAACCAGTTGCGGAACGTAGGCCGCAACATGCAAGCGGCGGTGCGCGCCGACCCGCCCTTCATGACAAAGTGCTTACCATCGAAGAAATCGGCGGAGTAGCCGCGATAGAACGGAAACGGCTCAAATCCGGGGAAAGGAGCGAACTCGGTGGAAGTCCACTCCCAGCCGTTGCCCGCCATTCCTTCAACTCCGTACGCACTTCGTCCCTCAGGAAAGGCATTTACGGGTGCGGGACTCCATAGCGCGAAATCAAAGTTCCCGAGTTGAGACGAAGGCGGTTCGCTTCCCCATGGATAGGCTCTCTCTCCGCCATCGGGCGTGCAGTAGGCCGCACGCTGCCATTCGGCTTCAGTCGGGAGCGACTTCCCTGCCCACTTCGCGTAGGTTTTGGCCTCTGCCTGGCTCACATACACCGGCCAATCCAGCGGGAGAGGAATGTCATTGAACATGGTGCGATACAACCAATGGTCTCCCTCGCGCTTCCAGAACGCCGGATGAGAAATTCCGCGCTCGACCTTCCAATTCCAATCTCTTTCTCGATCGTTGTTCCCGGGACCATCGCCAATCCATAGCGACCGAGTTTCATAGCCGCCAGTATTTATGAAATCGAGGTATTGCTGATTTGTCACTTTGTATTGATCGATGGCAAACGCAGGAACCTGGACAGTGTGAGCTTCAAACTCGTTATCCCAACCAAAGGAATTACTAGATCGCGACAGACCGAGACTGACTGTGCCAGGGGGAATTTCAATGCTGCGATGGATAATAGGAGGATCGCCAGAAGGTGTAACCGGTTCCGCCTGCCAGATTTTCCGATCCAGCGGAAGCTGATGCAGCATGTAAGCCAGGGTCTCGGCGTGCATAAGCCGATGCTCGATCGCAACGTTGAGCAAAGTGCTGAGCGGGAATCCGTCTCGCCCGCAGGAATCGGAATCGAGCGCGTCCAGCAATTTTTCGTCGAGCGCAGATCGGATCCTCTTAACGTACTCCTCTACCGCGGTGATCGACGGCCATTGGGAAGGATCATCCGTGGGCAATCCGCCGCCGACTGGATCGATACCGAAAGCAAAGAGTTGATCGAACTCCGGATGAAAAGCTTTCAATCCCAGCACGCGGTCGTGCAACAGGTTCCAATCGAATGCCTCGAGGTGGCCAATATAGAAGATGATCCGGTGCCGCTCGGAGATGGGACGTTCATAAAGAGAATCGGACTTGACGATGGCGAAGAGGTCGTCCGTTTTTCGACGGGCGCTAGATAATTGTTCGATCAAATCGTAACGAATTGAGGCTTCATTGTAAGTGGCTGGCATGCGTTTCTCCGACCTTCCGGAACGCCTGTCTGAAACAGGCGAAATTGCAGTCCGACGATTCTATCTGCGTCTTCCGCCGAGTACCATAGCGAGTACCATAAGAAGATGTCCCTCGCGGTATTTCATGTAGACGCCTTCACCGCCAAGCCTTTCAGCGGCAACCCGGCCGCAGTGTGCCCCCTTGAGGAATGGTTAGATGACAAGTTGCTGCTCGCGGTCGCCGCCGAAAACAATCTTTCTGAAACTGCTTATTTCGTTCCACGGGCGGAACATTATGAATTGCGATGGTTTACGCCCCTCTGCGAGGTAAAGCTGTGCGGCCATGCCACGCTGGCATCCGCCTTCGTGTTGATGCAGATTCTTGCCCCTGGGCGCCATTCGGTTCACTTTGAAACCCGTTTCCGCGGCGCACTCACGGTTTCTCGTGATGGCGATTTTCTGGCCATGGACTTCCCTGCTTTACCGCCTTGGCCTTGCGTGAGCTCTCCGGCGGCGCTCCTCGCAGGTCTGGGAAAGGCCCCTGAAGAGGTTTTCCAAATCGAAGACAACTACTTTGCGCTGTACCGGCGCGAGGAAGATGTCAGAAATATCCGTCCCGATTTCAGCCTTCTTGAGCAACTCCATCCCTTCGGAGTCGCAGTCACAGCCCCGGCGGACGATGCCGATTTCGTTTCCCGCTACTTCGCGCCCAGCTATGGCATTCCCGAGGATCCTGTAACTGGGTCGACTCATTGCTCGCTGGCTCCTTATTGGAGTCGCCGCCTCGGAAAGGCTATCTTGCACGCGCGTCAAATCTCGGCCCGAGGCGGAGAGTTGTGGTGCGAGGTAAAAGGAGATCGAGTCATACTTAAAGGTCAAGCGGTGCTGAGTCTGCGCGGCGAGCTGGCGATTTGAACGCTAGCGTCCCATGCCCAACGGCTCCGGCCATCCCTCCGACTTGGTATTCTGCCAGGTGTATAAATTCGCACCGGCCAGGATATTAACAATCGGGAAGCCCTCACAATGTTTGCGAGTGGCTGCCTGCTGCGTGCGTTTGTTCAATACAACGCTTTCTCCCCCGGCGGCCGCGTCTTCCATCGCCGGTGTACCCAGAGCCACTGCTCCGGATACTTCCTCACATAGTCTTCTATGATCAAATTGAATTTCTGCGTGTTGGCCTTGATATCGGCTTCCGGGTCGCCGGTGCGCACCAATTCCACCGCCGGATCGAACCGCAGCCGGTATTTCCCCAGTGCCGCATCCCAGATCGTGAACGTCGGCACCACAGCCGCATCAGTCTTCAGCGCAATCCGCGCCAGCCCGCTTGCGGTGCATGCCGGAATGCCGAAAAAATCCACAAAGATTCCCTGCGGCGGAGTCATGTTCGTATCCATCAACATGCCCACCACTTCGCCCGCCTTCATCGCCGAGAGCAGCCCCCGCACAAAATCGTCTTTGTCCACGGCCTTGTTGCCGTGCATGGTGCGGTAACGCAGGATCAGCCGGCCCAGATATTGGTTGTCCATGCCGCGCATGATCACGTGCATCCAATGCCCATGCATCGACAACACAAAAGACGAAAGCTCCCATCCCCCAAAGTGCCCGGCGAACAAAAGCACGCCTTTGCCGAGGGCGTGCGCACGTTCGTAGTTCTCGAAGCCGTCAAACACCACGACTTCGTCAACGTTCTCCCGCGTGTACTTGGGAAAGTGGCAGACCTCGGCCAGTTGGCGTCCCAGGGAGGAAAACTCTCCGCGCAGAATCCGCGCCCGCTCCGCCTCAGTTTTTTCCGGAAACGCCATGCCGAGATTGCGCATCCCCACCTGCCGCAATCGCACGTGCAGAAGATAAACCACCCCAGCCAGGCCAATGCCAATGGCCCGCGCCAAAGGCCGCGGCAACGCACCGAGAATTTTAATGAACGGCCAGGCTGCCGCGTACTCAAGTCGCTGCCGCATCGGGAAGCGTGACGGTACCACCGTCAAAAATTATTTGCAAACAAAGTGGACGGGCACTCACAGCGTTGTCATCCCGAGCGAAGCGAGGGAACCTTGGTGTTTGCCGATGCCGGCGATACACATGGCGCAGGCAAGAACCAAGATTCCTCGCTGCGCTCGGAATGACAGCCTGAAGAGAAACACCTACTTCGCCGCTTCCTGCGCCCACTGCGCCAACGCAGTCAAAAACGCATTCGCTCCCGCTGGCGGATCGATCTCTCCAATCAGCGAAGTCCGGAACGGCACCATGCGTCCATAAAACTCGCGCGTGCTGTCTTTATCCTGCTTAATCTGCGCTCCGTTCAAGCTCACTCCGGCAAACAGCCCGCGCGCACGCGAATAGGTCAGCACTTCAGCCCGCATCTTCCAATCCGTATTTCCCTCGGCGTGGCGTCCAACCGGCCCCGCCGCAACCGATGCATCCGCACCCAGCGCGAACTCGCTCGAGAGCAGATGCTTCATCCCATCTTTGTTCATGATCAGCATCACCAGGTCTACCGCCTGCCCGCCGATCTGAAAGCCGACGCTGCCGCCGGTTAAAGTGAAAAACGCCGGAGCGCTCCATCCCTTCGGCGTACGGCAACTCGCCAGCCCGCGCCCATATTTCGCCCCGACAATAAATCCGCCCTTCAGCATCGAAGGCACCACCGCCACGCACTCCGCCGACCCTAACACTTCCTGCGGAATACCTTTGTCCGGGGCGCCCTGAATATCGTTCAGCACCTGCGCCGCCGCATCAATCCGCTCCGCAACCTTGGTTTCCTCATCGGCCGCAAAAGAGGCGGCACACATCGACAGCAGCACGATCATAGACAGCAAAACTTTCTTCATGATCCCTCGCAGAGACATCTTCAAGATTTCTGGCTCAAGATTTTCTGGGAGCTTGGCCTCCAATTGTAAATCAGGAACCGGCGACGCCCGCGCCGGCGTGTGATATATTCTGCTGGTTATCTGTTCGCTCCTCCCCCTTTCGCTTTACCCACGCGGCGGTTTCGCCCCAATTTCCGTTCGCGTGCCGGGGCCCTGATGCAATCAAGCTTATTCGATTCAGGCTTTGAGGAGATCGCATGAAAAACCACACTCGCCTCCACGTTCAACAATCGTCCATTTGGTTTTCCTTCTGCCTGCTGGCACTCGTCGCCGGCACCGCCCACCTAACCCACGCGCAAACTGAAACCGTGATTGCTTACACCAATATCACCTTCGCTGGAATGACTTCCGATTCTGCGGGCAATCTTTATGGCGTAACCAACACCGGCGGAAACTCAGCCAACTGCGGTGCCGATATAGGCTGCGGCACCGTTTTCGAACTTTCTCCCGCCGGCGGAACGACCTGGACGCAAACGACAATCTACAACTTCCAGAACCTCGCCGACGGCTCCCTTCCTTTTGGAGGGCTGATCTTTGATGCCGCCGGTAACCTGTACGGCACCAACACAGGGGGCGGAACGTACAACGCCGGCGTGGCCTTCAAACTCTCTCCCGGATCCGGAGGTTCCTGGACGTTCACGCCGCTCTACTCGTTTGGCCAATCGAACCAGTCGGTTCCCCCGAGTTCCCCGCTGACGCTGGACGCAGCAGGAAATCTGTACGGCATCACGCTAGGCGGAGGCCGCTATTTCTATGGATCCGCCTTTAAGCTGTCCAAGGTCGCGGGAGTTTGGAAGGAGCAACTTCTGCACAGCTTTGGCGGACCGGGCGACGGTGCGCAGCCCTACGGGCCACTGGTCATCGACGCGCAAGGCAACCTCTACGGCACAACTTTGGCCGGCGGATCCACAACGTGGGGAATTGTCTTTGAATTGTCCCACCAGTCTACGGGAGCCTGGACGGAAAATCTTCTCTACACCTTCGCGAGCGGCGGCAGCCCCGAAGCCGGATTAATCTTGGACTCTGCCCACAATCTCTATGGCACTACTACCACAGGTGGTGCTCATGGGGCCGGCGGCGTTTTCCGCCTCACTCGCGTCAGTCAAAACGGAAACTTAGTGTGGAAATACATCCAGCTTTACAGTTTCACCGCCGGTGCCGATGGTTCAAACCCAGCCTCGCCGCTTACCTTCGATGCTTCAGGAAATCTATATGGCACCGACGCAGCATATGCAAACAGCTGCCAAGGCTTCTACGGCTGCTGGCAAGTTTACAAACTCTCTGTCGGCTCGAACGGATTGTGGCAAATCGCCGCTCTTTATCCGATCCCTGCCCAGAGCGATCCTGCGAATGGAAGTCTGGTTCTCGACTCGTCCGGCGACATTTTTGGCACAGGGTATGACAACCAATACCTTAGCGGGGCCGAAGTATACGAAGTGACTCAGTAGCCTGAAAGAATTTTGGAAGGCTGGAGACAAAAAAATCGGGGCTGAAAGTAGTGACCCTAATCGCCACTCTCAACCCCGTCTCCCAGGTTCTGTGGTAGGTGAAGCGAGTATGCCGCGCACTCGCTTTCCCTGCAAGATCACCAAGGTCATTGTCCCAAAGTTACCGAGATGTTGCAGCCGCTAGGTACTGGATACTAGCTACTGGATCCTGCCTTACTTCGCCGCCACCAGCGAATGCGTAATCGCGTGCACCGACAGCGCAATCCGGTTCTGTACGCCCACCTTGCGCATTAATTTCGCCACATGCGCCTTCACCGTGCGCTCTTCAATTCCTAACTGTGCCCCAATCTCTTTGTTGGAGCGTCCCGCCACCAGCATTTCCAGCACTTCTTTCTCGCGATCCGTAAAGGTCACCCGGCCCGCCGGAAAAATCCTTCCCGGCGCCGACGACACGCGCTCGATGAACATCGATAGGACTCTGCGCGGCGCCCACACCGATCCCTGACTCACAATCCGAATGGCCTGCGCGAATTCCGCAGGAGAAGCCGCCTCGTCCACATAGCCCTTGGCGCCGGAAGCGATCGCCTTCAGAATAGTCTCTTCGTCCACGCCCGAGCCGGTCACGATAATGCGAAGATCAGGCCGCGTCGCCTTCAGGCTGGCCATCACATCAAAAAGGTTTTGCCCGGAACGGTTTCCCAGCAGAATCAAATCCACGTCCTGCAACGTGGAAATCTCAGGCAGGCCGGCGGAGATTAGTTCGAACTCAGGCTCTGTATCGAACAGAGCGCGAAATCCCACAAACCTGAGTGGATCGCTCTCCACTACGGCAATTTTGATGATCGGTTTTCTGGCTACGGCTGCTTTCATAGGTTTCCCTGTGGACGTAATTACGTATCAAGAGCATAGCGGCAAATCCTTGCTGTGCAAAGAGAACGTGACCGAAGTTGAATTACGGGAGTAACATAAAAAAAGGAATTCATAAGGACTTTCTCAGCGGAGATTGGCGGCTTAATTCTTGCGCCCACCGCTGGCGGAGAACATTCAGAATGACAAAAAGTGGCACTCGTTCTTTCGTCGTGATTCTTAGCTTCGCCCTTACTGCAGCTAATATTCTTCTGCCGGCGACGCCTCTAGCCGCTCAAACCTCCAGCACCTACCAACCCAAATTTGCCGGCGATCCCGCCCGCTCCGATTCGGAAGCTGCCGCGCTCGGCTATATGCGCGTGGTTCTGCGCGCCCAGCACCGCTTCGAAAAACAATACGGCCACTTCGCTACTTCCCTCGCCGAACTCGTCCACTCCGGATCGTTCACCAAGCGTATGGTCGACCCCAACCGCGGCGACTACAGCGCCAGTTTCAAAGGCAAGAAAGACAGCTTCGTCTTAACCATGACGCCGCAGCATCTCGACCCCGAGCACCGCTCCTTCTATGCCGAAGATGACGGCAAAATCCACGCCGAAGAAGACAAACCCGCCGACGCGAGTTCTCCCATAGTGAAATAACTCTCTCGCCCCTGTCATCCTGAGCGAAGCATGAACTTCGCGCATGCGAAGTTCATGCGAAGTCGAAGGACCCCTTGCACCTAGGCAGCTCCCATCGACCCAGGAGAGGCATTTCCACCATCGGCCACGCCTGCAGCCAACCTTCGGTTTATGATGTAAGAAGAAATTATCCTAGGAAACCAAACGGAGGAACCATGACACCCAACATCGGCGCACCAGCGCCCGAATTTACCCTCAAAGATCAAGATCAAAAAGAAGTAAAGCTGAGCGACTTCCGCGGCAAGAAGCCCGTCGTTCTCGTCTTCTATCCCCTCGACTGGAGTCCGACCTGCACCAAAGAGCACGCCTGCATGGTCAACGATAAGAAACAATTCGAAGATCTCAACGCCCAAGTGCTCGGCATCAGCGTCGACAGCGTCTGGTCCCACAAAGCCTACGCGGATAAGATGGGCATCCACTACCCGCTGCTAGCCGACTTCCACCCTCGCGGCGCCGTCGCCGCCAAGTACGGTGTCTATCTCGAAGACAAAGGCATCACCGGCCGCGCCATCTCCATCGTCGACCGCGACGGCAAACTAGCCTGGCACAAAAACTACGACATCCCCGTCGTCCCCGATATCGAGGAAGTCTCAAAAGCTCTGGCTGCAGTGAAATAGGAAAGTGAGATGCCCACGTGATGCAACGCGAAAGATGCCTACTTCGGCTCGGCTCTACGGAGATACAAGTTGTGATCGGGGTCGTCATCCAGGTAAACAAATCCACTCGCGATGTAGCAGCCTGGAAGCCCAGGGGTCCTTACGTTATCGGAGGAGTAATTCGCAATTAAGGCCCCCTGGAGATCAACTACCTTGATCATCCCCGTGATCATCCCGCGGTTGAGAAAACTGACGGCCAGCTTTCCAGGAGCGGCCTTTATGCTCTCCGCAATTAATCCGGCATCGGGAGGATCAATTCGTAACTTGCGGACAACCTCGCCTTTTGGCGAGATTACGTAGACTAAGGCAGGTGACGCCGCCCGCAGCAGATAGGCGTTCCCATCTGAACCGAGGGCGGCATCACCACGCCACACGAGTGTGTTACCGGAGTTCGTGTAGTCGGGGGCGAAGCCCGGCTCGCCCACCTCAGCCCTCCGCCGTGAATCCTCGTCCTCCGGTTCATAGATCTCCTTGATCAATTTGCCGCGGGCATCGAACACACCAGTAAACGGTCGCCGACCATTGCTTATCCCGGTGGTACCGCTCAGCAGGAACCCCCCTGACTCAAAAACAGTAATCTGGTAAGGGGTAAAGCCGGTCGACTCGACCCTTGTCTTCGATTTGAGCGATCCGCCTTTGTCAAATTCTACAACGTACACCGCCCCATCGGGCATGAAACCAGCCTGATAGACTTCACCCTCACCGCTAACAAAAAAGTCCTTCCCCCAAATGTCCGCGAACGCGTCCGTGACGTGGAAAGTCGCCGCTGGCCTGCCCTCCGGATCGATTTTCTCTATCGGTATTTTGCTTTTCCCATGGTGCATCCGGTTCATATCGGCATCCATGAAGCGAACATAGATGTCGCCTTGATCATCGCACCTCCCCTTACCAACCAGCATGCCCACGAGCGGTATTCTGGCGGTTGCCGTCAACTGCAACATCCCCGACGCATCGGAACTAGCCGGGCCAGCATTCGGAGCGGCCGTTTTGTTTTGAGCGCTGACCAAGGAAACCGCACACACACCAAAAAGAAGAATCATCCCGAGTTTCATCGTCCGCCTCCAGAATTAGCGCGCTTGCACACAACGAGGAATACCCTCCGATGCGGAGGCTTGATTCACATGGACTTGTAGACATTAATGATCCCTGCCCTCCAAGGTACCGCGTTACGAGAAATGTAACTTATTTTCTAAATCCGTAAACATCCAGATTAGGAGCGTCAAAGCAGCCGCTAACCGCAGGCCCTCGCCTTCACGAGCCGTCATGTCCCAGCCTTAACCTCGGCCGCCTTCCCTCCCCGATAACTCACCACCAGCGGCTTCCCCCCATTCGGATATCTCACCGTTTTTCCGTCCTCGCCGCTGCCTGCTTCTGGCACTCCCATCCCTACCGCGAAATCCGCCTGCAATTCATCCATCCCCGGCTTCACTTCATGCTGCGCAATCGCCTGCCACACATCCGCCGGCCAGTGCTTGTACAAATCATGCGGGTCTTCCACAAAAAACATCTCGTCGGAATAAATCTTGAACTGACCCTCCAGTTCATATCCGATCGGCACCGCGTAGCTCTTTCCGTCTTTTTGAAAGATAGCCATTACTTGCTTCTTTCCGGCCGCGCTGTCGGCGAGAACATCCTTGATCTCCAGCCGCTCAATCGGCAACAACAGACCGGCCTCCTTGCCAAAGTCCGCTTTCTTACGCGCCGCATCGTACGGATAATAGGTATACCGATATCCTTCCTTCACCCACACCGGCTGCTGCGTCAACTGTTTCGCCGACCTCAAATCGAACGGATACAACTTCTTCGGCGTGACGTAGTAATCCGCATTCGAATACCCGGCATTCTTCGCCGCCTTTTGCTTCTGCGCCGCAACATAATCTTCATGCCGCTCATAAAGGATGTACCCCGCGCGCACCCCGGCCACCACAATGGCCAGCGCGAGCGCAATCTGAATCTTCTTCTTCGCCTCTTCACTCATCATGCAGGAATTCTCTCCAATCTCAATTCGTGCTCGCCGGCATTCCGTCGTGCTAAACTGCGCCCATTGCGACGTTAGGAGAAGTCCATGCTAAGAATTTCAACCCCTCTCACTCGCCGTCTCGCTTGGCTCGTCCTGCTCCCGGCTTTTACCTCTGCCCTAACCGCTCAACCGGTACCCTGTTCACCAGAGAAGGCCCTGCTCTCAACTACCGACTCAGCCTACTCCGACGCCATGGAACTCCAGCGGCGGCTGCAAAAACACAACTTCACAGTCCGCTGCATCTTCCCCACAAAATTCGGCAGCTTTTTCATGGTCGATCACAACGGCATTCTGGAGAGCACAGTCGAAGGCGAAGCCTGTTTCAGTACGAATTACGGAGGCATCGACGTCGTTTTCCTACCCAAGCCTCAAACCTTCGCCGAATTCGAAATCACTGAACGCCGCAAAGGCTCAGGCTACCTCTACCGCTTTACCGGCACACCCAGCGTCTCAGCAGGAAACAAATTCAAATTTGGCACCGCCGCCCGCCAATACTTCCTGAAGCACGACAACTACCTCATCATCGTCAGCGACGATCAACTCGTTTCCCACCTGCAAGCCGTCTTGGCCGAACCCTAAAGCGTTCTACTCTGTGAACCCCTGCGTCCCCTGTGTTAAAGATTTTAATCGGCGATCGTGGCAAAGATTTTAGCCGTCATCACTGATACACTAACCGTAGAACCCTATGCCCGCAGTCACCGAACAAGACGTCCTCAGCGCTCTGAAAAGTTGCTACGATCCCGAGATCCCCGTCAACATCGTCGACCTCGGCCTCATCTACTCCGTCAAGTTCGCCGCCCCACCCGGCGACAGTCCCGAGCAGGACAAACAAGACGTTACCGTCGACCTGACCCTGACCTCACAAGGCTGCCCCGAGCACGTCAACATCAGCGCCCAGGTGAAATCCCGACTCGAGCAGCTCTCCGGCATCCGCGACGCTACCGTAAATGTCGTATGGACTCCCGCTTGGACCCCGGAACGCCTCAGCCCCGACGCCAAAAAACAACTCGGCATCGAGTAAAGTCAGAAGGCAGAATTCAAAATGCATAGGTAAGTCTGACCTCTTTATTCTTACTTCTGACTTTTGCATTCTTACTTCTGCATTCTAACTTCTGATTTCAGCATTCGACCTACAGCTCTTCCCACGCATCCATCGCGCTACGCCCCGCCGCATCCGTAATCCGCTTGCCCGCATTCGCGGCCATTTCCATCACCTGCATTCCGCGATCGAAATAGCCGGGCAGAGACGCCCTCACCTTATCAAATTTCTCCGGATACTCCGCCGCCAGCACCGCCAGCGCCACTCCTCCCGCCAGCACTCCGCCGGCATACCTTTTCTTCAAAAACAAGATCGTTGCCGCCGTAACCGACGCCGCCATTACCGCTTTCTTCCAGCTATCCATGTCTCCCCCGCGATATTTCTTCTTCCCGCGATTGTACCCGCCCCTTCATGATTTACCCACATCTCTCCGATGCCCGTTCCAGCCCAGGCGTTGTCGCGACCGGTAACTCTCGCGCACCACCCCGGCAAAACTAATTCTTCGATTCACAACCTGAACTCTACCCTGTGTTCCCCCTGCTAAAGGGTAGTGATGCAATTTGACTTTTTACGACATTGTCATCCTGAGCGTAGCCGTTTTTCAGGCGTAGCGAAGGATCTCCCGCTTAACCGGCCCAACGCGTAAGCCAAACTGCATCACTACCCGTTAAAGGTTCTCCTTGACTCGTATTGCTATAATAACTATTAGGAATTAAGCGCAAAACGACTAAAGCCATACGATTCCAGCGCCACGGTTTTTCACTCTCAGGAGCACTCCATGTCGAAGCGCCGTTCCAAATCCACCCAGTCACGCAAGCCAAATCATCCCAACACCAAACGCGTCGGCGAGCACTCCGAAGCCGTATTCCTCTACCGCGCCAGCCAGCGCCAGTTCGCCATCTGCAAGCCCTGCGGAGACAGCGAGCGCTACGATTTCATCCTCGACAACCGCCCCCGCCTCTGAGCCTGCCCTGAGCGAAGCCGAAGGGTCCATCTCAGCCGCATCCAGAACCTGCCCTGAGAGAGCGATAGCGACCGAATGGGTCAAATGCACCGAAAAACTCCGCGCCGGGGCCTACGAAACCCGCGCCACCTACTCCGTCGGCAAAGGCGCCGTCTACACCAAACGCGACATCGATTTCATCGCCGCCCATAGCCTGTCCTGAGCGGAGCCGAAGGATCGTCCCCCTCGACATCTGGTACATCATCCCCGTCGAAGTCTGCACTCCCCAACCCATGCTCCGCTTCTACCCCCACCGCCAAGCCAGAAAGATGCGCCTCGAAAAATACCGCGAAGCCTGGCACCTGCTAGATCCCCCAATCCCAAATCCGCCGATCACCATCCACGCGTGTATAGACCCGGACTATCCGGAAGAAGACCCTCTCGACAGCGAAATAGCGTAGGCCTAGTTAGCTAGGCCGGTTTACGTTAACAATTTCTGCAAAAAGGGTGTTATATTGTCCTAATTTATTTTACGGAATTAGGTAGGAACCTATGAGCCCACTCAGGGAGCTGGCCATTTGGGGCGGAATTGCACTAGGAGTTTTTCTGACTCTCTATTTCGTGGCTAGATGGAAATATAAAGGTAAACCCGTTACTCAGGCGGCCGTGCTCATCTTCTGTGTCGTAGTCGCAATTTTCATCGATGAGCGACTTGTCGGGTTTGTTCAGCTGACAGGCTTCTGGGCCGCGATCTATCGCGTGAGTTACTCCCTAAAATGGGAAGCTCTAGCGTTGTCCGCCGCCGCCGTAATTTCTGGACTTTACTATTATAAGGAGCTTAGGGACAAAGACAAGTTCACTACTAACTCCCTTTTCACCGCCGTAACATCGACGTTTGTCGGAATCCTTTTCATAATATTTGCGATAGGCCTTCTTGTCGGTAGCCTCTGGGCACCGTCGGAGTCTTTGGAGCTGGCGTTGTTCTTCGCGCATTTCTTGTGTGTCTGGGTAGTATCAATCTGTTTTCTGGCAGCAGATCGAGCGACTTGGACAGGGGTGAAAGCCGAGCATGACACGAAATTTGACGTTCGGAATGCTTCGATGCTGAACTACTTCTTGGCAGATTGGCCCACGTTTATTGGGTTCTCTCTCATGGGCTTATTCTGTTTGGTCCATTTTGTGGAGCACACCTTTTTCCCGCGCTGGTGGTTACGGCACATGTACAAATTCGGCCTAAACCCGCATGGGGTTGATATGTGGATGTCGCAGGGGTACTTCATGGGTGGTGCTATTGCCTTTCAGTTTCTGGCGTCGACGACTATCTACTTGATTGTGGCCTGGGGAAAGATAAAAATGCAGGGCCTCAACCCGGTGGTGGAACTCCCTCAGGACGAGGGTTCGCGAGGGCAGAACGGTTTGATGAAGGCGGTATAATTCTGGAAGCGGAGTTTCAAAGCTATGGGAATTTGCGGATACAACGACAAAATCGGCGGCGGTATTCAACTGCTCGTGGAAGGTATGATCGACGCCCTGGAAAAAAAAGCCGCAGCGTCGACGACTGACGAAGTGCTGGCTCTGGAACTTGTGGAACTAGAAGCGATGATTTCGGTGCTTGGAG
>Ga0302177_10000408_pt1 | contig 33521 bp, 18 predicted proteins | sample I_Palsa_E1_2_FD_198780 | JGI IMG/M metagenome (GOLD analysis project Ga0302177, IMG submission 198780) | Peat permafrost microbial communities from Stordalen Mire near Abisko, Sweden - I_Palsa_E1_2 | ecosystem: Environmental > Terrestrial > Soil > Palsa > Peat permafrost | place: Sweden... | reverse complement strand
CGCCGGGAATTGCGGCGGATTCGAATGGGCTCTTTCATGGGCTCGGCGACCACGCGTCCAACTCGTTTTCCATCGACGATCAACCCATCACCGACCAGCAAAGTAAGGTGTTCTCGAATCAACTTCCAGTTGACGCCGTGCAGTCCATGGAAGTGATCGAAGGCGCGCCGCCGGCCGAGTACGGCGACAAGACGAGCGTGATTATTGTGGTGACCACACGCTCGGGGCTCGGCGTCACGACGCCTCATGGCAGCGTCACTTCTTCATACGGCTCCTTCGGATCAACCAACGGAGGATTCGACCTCTCCTACGGCGGGCAGAAACTGGGAAATTTCATCGCGGTAAACGGGCTCGACACCGGGCGATTTCTCGATGGGCCGGAGTATGTCGTCACGCACGACAAGGGCAACGAAGCGAACGTGTTCGATCGCGTTGACTTCAAGCCTTCGCAATCGGACACCTTCAATCTGAACTTCGGCTACACGCGTTCGTGGTTTCAGACGCCGATTTCGTACGACGCGCAAAACGCAATGGCATGGTCGGGACTCGTCGTGCCGGCAATGTGCCCTATCGGGCAGATCGGGTCTTGTGGCGGCTTGGGGCCGAACGGCGAACCAGTCGGCTCACAGGATCAACGCTCGCAAATCAAGACGATTAATTTTGCGCCAGCGTGGACGCGTCTGATTAACTCCAACACCGTCCTCACGGCCGGCGCTTTTGTGCGGCAAGATCAATACAACTACTATCCAAGCGACAATCCGTTCGCCGATCTGACTCCCGATCTTCAATTTCAGACTGTAGGCCAGAGCCGCCGGCTAACGAATATCGGCGGCCGCGCAAGCCTGTCGTATGTGAGAGGCATAAACAACATCAAGGCCGGAATCATCTATGAAGACACGCTGCTGACGGAAAACGATCACATCGGGATCGTTGATCCGACGGCGAACGCAGTCTGCTTATCCGCCAACCTGACTCCCGACACGAATCCTCTACTGACGAATCCTGCGTCATGCACGGGGTTACTGCAGCCGAACGCTGGGCAAGGGATCAATAATGGCGCTTCGATCCCCGCGTTTAATCCGCTGCTGGCATGTTACGACTTGACGAGGATCGCGTCGTTGCCCGCCTCCGACGGTTGCCCCGCGTCCACAAGCGGCATTTATACGTTCAACGGCACGGCCGGCATCAAGGAGCTCGCGCTTTACCTTGAGGACACGATTACCAAGAACAATTGGACGTTCAACGTCGGGCTGCGTGGCGACATCTACGACGGGATTACCAGTCAAAATCAACTCGAGCCAAGGCTCGGCGCCGCCTATAACGTGAAGCGGACCAATACAGTGCTGCGCCTTTCTTACGCTCGCACGCTCGAAACCCCGTTCAACGAGAACCTGGTGCTTGCCAGCGAAGGATGCCTGAACCCGGTTATCAACGCGATCGAGTCTTCGACCGCCAGCCCGTGCGTGGCAACGACGCCGCTAAGGCCGGGATGGCGCAATGAATTCCACGCTGGCCTCCAGCAAGCGTTCGGAAAATATTTGGTGGTGGACGGCGAGTACATTTGGAAATACACGCACGGAGCGTACGACTTCAGTGTGTTAGGCAATACGCCGATCACCTTCCCAATCGAATGGAGCCGCTCGAAAATTCCCGGATACGCGGTTCGCGCCACGGTGCCGAACTTTCACGGTCTCACTGCTTTCATCGTGTTCTCACATGTGGCTGCGCGTTTCTTCGAGCCGCAGGTCAGCGGGATCGGAGCCGCGCCTACCGAGAGCGAAGTTTTCCGCATTGACCACGATGAAAACTTCAACCAAACAACCCACGTGCAATACCAGCCATGGAAGCGTGGACCGTGGTTTGGATTCAACTGGCGCTACGACAGCGGACTTGTCGCCGGCCCGGTTCCCTGCGTAGGAGGTAATTGCGCAAATGGACCCAATGGCGGCGGGGCCGACAATCTGGTGGACACCTCCATTATCACTTCCGATCAGCAATTCGAAGCGGGATTGTTCTGCGGTTCGGTTCGCGCCACGCCGACAACACCCATCAGCTCGAGCTTCGGAGTCAACTTGTGCCCCGGTTCGCAGTACGGCTCGACGCTGATCAAAATTCCAGCGCCGGGCACGGAGAATGACGATCACGATCCTCCGCGCATCGCGCCTCGCAATCTGTTCGACATGGCCATCGGGCAGGACAATCTTTTCAACGGCGACAAGTACAAGTGGAGCGTTCGGTTCACGGCGGTCAACGTGACGAACAAATACGCGCTGTATAACTTCTTGTCGACGTTCAGCGGCACGCACTACGTCTCGCCTCGGACCTTCACAGGCGAGATCGGTTTTCACTTCTAGATCACGACCACAGCCTAGGCACGCTGCACGGGAGCCACCGTTCTGTGCAGCGTGCCAACTCTTCGCACCTAGAACTCTCCGCGTATCACCAGTTCTTTACAACTTTCTAGTTGACACTCTGTTTCAACTACGCTACCGTCGTGTGCCAGTTGATAGTCATTATCAACTGGGATTTCTCTTTAAAGGGCGGCTCCTATCGAATGGCTGGGTTCAGGCTAAGACGTCGGATTTGCTGGTTCCTTCTTCCTCTGGCGATTTGCGTTTTCGTTTGGACTACCTCGGCCGGCGTCGGCGGGAGCATCTCCGGCACGGTGAAGGACCAGAGTGGCGCCTTGGTTCCTAAGGTGACCGTTACGGCCACAAACAGCGACACCGGAATCCGGCAAGCTACAGTCACCGATGACAAGGGCTTCTATTCATTCACCAGCCTTCAGATCGGCCACTACGATCTGGACGTTGTAAGCACGGCCTTCAGGCCGTATCGGCGCACGAGAATCGCCCTCGATGCGAACAGCGCGCTGACGATCGACGCAGTTCTGGAGGTGGGCGCCCGGTCCGATGCCGTCACGGTCGTCGACAACCAACTCCGTGTGGAAACGACGAGTACGCAGATGGGCGAGATCATCACCGGCGCGCAGATGACCGCAGTGCCCCTCAACGGGCGAAGCTACACGGACCTGCTCGCGCTGCAGCCTGGCGTGGTGCCGGTGACCACCATCACCTCCGAAACCGTGCAGGACGTGGGAGCGAGTGCGCTCTCGCCCTCGGGTAATTTGAATCCCGGTACGATCTCGATCAACGGCCAGCGGGAATTTGCGAACGCCTTCATCGTCAACGGAAGCGACTCCGAGGAAGACGTGAACATGGGCGCGGCGATCGTCCCGAACCTGGACTCCATTGCCGAGTTCCGGATTCTCACGAGCAATTTCGACGCGGAGTACGGCGAGTTCAGCGGCGGCCAGATCAACGTAGTCACAAAATCCGGCACGAACGCGTTTCACGGCGACGCCTTCGAATTCCTGCGCAACACCAATCTCGATGCGCGCAATTATTTCTCTCCCGGGCGCGGTGCGTTCAACCAAAATCAATTTGGCGGGACGATCGGAGGGCCGATCCGCAGGAGCAAGATTTTCTTCTTCGGAGACTATCAGGGAACGCGGTCGTCGCAAGGAGTGGACACCCCAAGAATTCCCGTCCCATCGACGGCGGATCGCACGGGCAATCTGCTGGATCTTGCGGATTCGTTTGTAACCACCGATGCGAATGGGAAAACGGTTCCCACGACGGTGAGCGGACCATATTGGGGGAGCCTGCTATCGCAGAAGTTGGGCCATACGGTTTCACTGAACGAGCCCTACTACACGCCGGGATGCACGGCGGCCGACTGCGTTTTTCCCAACGCCGTGATTCCGCAGAGCGCGTGGTCCGCCCCGGCAACAAACCTCTTGCAATACATTCCGAAGGCAAACAACGCGAACGGCACTTTCTCCACGTCGTCCTTCAATCAAACTTTGCGGGACGATAAAGGCGCTTACCGGACCGACGCCGACACGCACTGGGGCCTCCTCAACGCCTACTACTTCCTCGACGATTGGTCCGAAAACAATCCCTATCCGGTCGCGCAAGGCGGCGCCAACGTTCCGGGTTTCAACGCGCTCTACACGGGGCGCGCGCAACTGCTCGAACTCGGCGACACGAAATCGCTGAGCGCGAGTGCATTGAACGAATTCCGTTTCAGCTACATGCGTGATGCGGTGGACCTGGGCAAACCGGTAGGGGGAGTCGGCATCAGCCTGGCGTCGCAAGGCTTCGAGGTAGGCCCGGGAACACCGGGGATCGTGCCGCTTTCGCCGAATACGGAAGGTGTGGAGAGTGTCGGCTTCAACAGCTACACCATTGGAACGAATACGAACGAGTTGAAACAGTACGGCAACACGTTTCAGTGGCTCGACGATTTCTCCAAAGTCGTAGGGACTCATACCATCAAGGTTGGCGGTGAATTCCACTACGATCAACTAAACGTCGACGCGATCGCGCAGTTCAACGGGAGCTTCCTGTTCTTCGGAACCGAGACCGGTTCCGACTTCGCGGATTTTCTGCTGGGAATTCCGAGCCAGTATAACCAGAGCCAGCTACAGCCGTTTTTCGGCCGGAACAAATACCTCGGTCTTTACGCGCAGGATAGCTGGCGCATATCGCGCAGTCTGACTCTGAATTACGGCTTGCGGTGGGATCGGATCGAGCCGTGGTACGAGAAGCACAACCAGATCGCGACATTCGTGCCGGGCAAACAATCCGTCGTTTTCCCCGGAGCTCCTGCCGGCATCCTTTATCCAACTGACCCGGGGGTTCCGCGGACGTTAGCGCCGCCGGGAAATCTGGGCTTCGCGCCGCGTATCGGCTTGGCGTACTCGCCGAGCGCGTCGGGGGACGGCGTATTCGCAAAGCTATTCGGCGGCCCCGGCAACACGAGCATCCGGGCCAGCTACGGAATGTTCTACACGGCGATCGAGGCGCTCACGATCGGCGTGATGAGCGCCAACGCGCCCTACGGAACCACGTACACGAGCCCAGCTCCGCCGCTCTTTGCCACGCCGTTTGTCACCGCCGCGAGCGGAAAGAACCGCGGCCAGTATTTTCCGGTTACCCTCGCTCCGTGGGGCACGAGCGCGAGCCATCCCGACGCCAGCGTCGATTGGTCTCAGTTCGAGCCCATTACAGGGCTTCCCAACTATCCGACAAGCAATCGCATTCCTTACGCTGAGGAATACATGTTGTCTCTCGAGCGCAGTCTGGGAGCCAAGACCGTATTCAGCGTGAGTTACGTCGGCACGCAGGCGCATCGGCTTCTCGTGCTTGTGGAAGCGAACCCCGGCGACCCATCGCTGTGCTTGTTCCTTAGCAATCCCGCCAACTTGGCGGCGCGTCAGACGCCGTGCGGACCATTCGGCGAAGACAGCCAATACATTACGGTGACCGGCGAGGTTTACAACGGCACCCGCGGCCCTCTGGGATCGGATTTCGGCAGCAACGCCAATCAGGCCACGGCGGGAAATTCGAACTACAACTCGTTACAACTCACGCTGCAGCATTCCGGCAAACGCTTGGATGTACTGGCTGGATACACATACAGCAAGTCGTTCGATCAATCCTCGAACGTCGGCGAAGAGGTGAATCCTCTCGATCCTTCACTGAGCAAAGCACTCTCGGCCTTTGATGTGAAGCACAATTTCGTCGTGAGCTACAACTACAAGCTGCCCTTCGAATCGTTGTTCCGCGCCACGAACCGCCGGACCCAGGGCTGGGAGGTCTCCGGGATCACGCATTTCAGCAGCGGCTTGCCGGTAACCCTTGTCAATTTCGGGGACAATTCGCTCCTGGGCGCCGAGCCGAACGGCATCAACAACTTCGGTGTGGATGAGCCAGACTACACTGGCGGCCCTCTCGATCTGAATCACAACCCGCGCAACGGGAAGCCTTATTTCAATCCGTCCGTGTTCACCGAAAATAAATTGGGAACGCCGGGCACGGCGCCGCGGCGATTTTTCTACGGGCCCGGGATGAACAATTTCGACATGGCTCTCCTCAAGAACGTTCGTTTGACGGAATCGAAATCACTCCAGTTCCGGATCGAAGCCTTTAACGTCTTTAATCACGCTCAGTTCTTTGGGGCTCAAGCCGTTGACGGAAATATCGATAGCTCCACATTCGGCGATGCTATCAGCGCGGCTGCACCGCGCCTGATGCAGGCCGGAGTGAAGCTGAAATTCTGAGGCAGAAGGCTTCTAAGGAAAGCGAAATTAGATTGTCAAAGCTCGCCAGCGCGTGCGCAGCGAATCGCGCGTGCTTTTGGCGTGAAACAACGTCCGGACTTACACACTTCCTGAAATTGTTGCGCCGATAATTCCTTGTTACAATTAGGCGTGGAGGCGGCCTGCGAAGCGAGTGACGGTGTGACGGCCTATTTGAACCAACACTGGATCCCTGGGAGCCCCCGTCGTCCTGCCCTTGTGCAATCCTCGCTGGGTAACCGGCTCGGGAAGCCTTAAAGCAGGCGCAGGGCGCCCACCTATTACGTGGGGTTCAGGGTCTAGCACCGCACGGCCAAGTGGACGCCTCCTTTCATTTGCATTCTCCAGCACGAACTTGAATAAGCTCGCGGTCGGATTCAGTTAGGCGCCGCGCGGATTGTGAACCCTTTCCATGCGCATTCTGTTTGTCGGTGATGTGGTCGGCTCGCCCGGCCGTAAGATTATTCACGATCATCTCGCGGATACGGTCGCGCAGAGGAAAGTGGATCTGTGCATCGTCAACGGCGAAAATGCGGCATCGGGCTTCGGCATAACGCCGCGGCTGGCGGAGGAATTGTTCGCCGCGGGAGCGGAAGTCATCACCGGCGGCAACCACATCTGGGATCGCAAGGAAATCCTCGACTACTTGCCTCACGAGCCTCGACTGATTCGTCCCGCCAATTTCCCACCGGGCGCGCCCGGCAGCGGCCTCTACGTCGGCAAGGCTAAAAACGGAGTGGATTACGCGGTTCTCGATCTCCAGGGCCGCACTTTCATGCCGGCGCTTGATTGCCCATTTCGCGCGGCCGAGCGCGAGCTTGCGCGCGTTCCGGAGAACGTAAATGTGATCGTCGTGGACATCCACGCCGAAGCCACGTCAGAAAAGCAGGCGATGGGATGGTTTCTCGACGGCAAAGTCTCCGTGGTACTCGGCACGCACACACACGTGGCCACTGCCGATGAGCGCGTGCTGCCCGGCGGAACGGCGTATATCACCGACGTTGGAATGACGGGCCCGCACGATTCCGTCATCGGCATGGACAAAGTCGGAATCATTCAGCGCTTCCTCGATGGAATGCCGGCGCGGTTTTCTGTGCCTGAAGGCGACGTCCGCATGAATGCCGTCCTCATAGATGCGGATGAGTCGACGGGACACGCTCGATCGATCGAACGTGTCGTTCTTCGTCTCTCGTGAAAGCATAGCGAACCAAGCAACGCGCCTCATGCTGCGAGCATCTTTTGCGTCAGGAGCTTCTATAATTTCCCGTCCATGATCAAGCGTCTCGCCGCGCGTGTCTCGGTATCTCTGATCCTCGTTATCGCCCTTGCCGGCGTCGCGAGGCTTGCGAATTTGCGCGCGCAGGAGCTTGATATCGAACTTATCTCCACCGCACATCTGCTGCCGGGCGTAGGCCCGGGCCTTCGCGCGATTCATCGGGATTCAGCGGGACGCTATTTCGTACTATCGGCGCCGGGCACAGTCATTTCAATTTATACGGCCGGCGGAAAGGTCGTGGGGAAAATTCCCGCTATCACGACAAAGGAAGCGTCGCTACTCGATGCCGCGGACTTCGACGTTTATTCATCGGGCCGAGTCGTCGTTGCGGATCGCGGGGCGAATGCAATCAAGATATTCAACTCGGCCGGACATGATCAGAATTCGTTCCCGGTTACCGCTCCAGCATCCGTCGCGGCTCTCTCCTCGGGCGAAATCGCCGTATCCAGTTTGCATTCGAAGAAGCTCCTGGAGATTTACGACAAAGATGGAAAGTGGCTTAGGAATTTCGGCGAACGCACAAATCTCGCGGAACATTCTGAATTGAACCGGAGCCTGAATCTCGGCAAGCTCATCGCGGATCCCGCGAATCATCTTTACTACGCATTCAGCTATTTGCCGGAACCGACGGTGCGCCGCTACGATCACCTCGGTAACTCCACTCTCGAGATTTCATTGAGCACACTTGAGTTCGCGCCGGTCGCGGAGGCCACGCGCCATCAGATTTCGGAGCAAGATGAAAAAGCTGGAGCGCCAATTTTCAAGCCGGTAATCAACGCGGTTGGCGTCGATCCGCAATCGCTGGATGTTTGGATCGCCATGGACGATGAGTTGACGCATTTCGACCGCGAAGGTTCGCGCCGCGGCGAAACGTATCGCACATACACAGCCGAGGGTGAGCGCATGGTACCGATCTCCATCATCGTTGAGCCCGATCACCTCATCCTCGCGGCCGATCCGATCGGCGTCTACGTGTTCCCGCGTCCCGACAAAGCTCCTGGCATCGCTCCGGAAAAAACCGAAGAGAAACCGGCCGCAGCTGACAAAAAGCCTTGAGTTGGATCGAGTCTCTTTGCAAAAAATTCCCATTGGAATTCAAGAATTCAATTGACATCTTCGCGAATGGCCTTCTGGCATGGTGTATTTCTCACTCTTTGCCTTGTGGAAAACCTGTGAATTGCTTGTGAACGCTGTGGACGGTCTTCTCTCAGTTTTCGCTTGCTCCGGGAGATTCTTTTAGGCAGAATCCCGCCTCGCGTTCGCTAACGTCTCTCGGAAGGTTGCACTCCTCGGACGATGGCAGTGGCTTCGGGCGTGTTGCCACTCAAGCCTAGTAAGAACGCCAGGCCAAATCAGCTCCGCGCGATGGCGGGATTTCCACAACATTATCCACAGCAGTGGAAATGGTCGGGAGGATGATTTCCGTATGAATCAGTGGGACCGAATACTCCACCACGTGGAGCGTCGAGTTAACCCACATAGTTTTAACACTTGGTTCCGTCCCACTCGTCTTGAAATTGTCGAGGAGGGCAAGCTACTGGTGCGCGTGCCCACACGCCTTTTCCGCAAGCGCCTGACGGAAACCTACGGTGATGTCATCCAGGCGGTTTTCGTGGAGTTGAGCCTCACCGACCTGCGCGTTGAGTATCTGTGCTCGGACCAGGAAGCCGCTGAGACACTACCCACGCAGCAGGCGCGCCTCGATTTCGATTCGGTCACCCATCAACTCAATCCTCGCTACACTTTTGAGAGCTTCGTCGTTGGCGCATCGAACCAATTTGCACAGGCCGCCGCATTGGCGGTAGCCGAACAGCCTTCGAAAACGTATAACCCGCTCTTTCTTTACGGCGGGGTTGGTCTCGGCAAGACGCATTTGATGCAGGCGATCGGCCACTCGCTCAAGAAACGGAATCCAGCGCTGCGCCTCACCTATGTCAGCGCCGAGAAATTCACAAACGAAGTGATTGCCTCCCTGCGCTTCGATCGCATGAGCAGTTTCCGCGATCGCTTCCGCACCATGGACGTGCTCATGGTGGACGATATTCAGTTCATCGCCACGCGCGAGCGGACCCAGGAAGAATTTTTTCACACTTTCAATGCGCTCTACGATCAGCAGAAGCAGATCGTGATTTCGTCCGATTGCCCGCCGAAAGATATTTCCTCGATTGAAGAGCGCCTCTGCTCTCGATTTGAATGGGGGCTCATCGCCGATATCCAGCCGCCCGATCTTGAGACAAAGATCGCCATTCTTCAGAAGAAGGCGGAGAGCGAACGCGTTCGCCTGGACGACGATGTCGCCGAGTACATCGCGCGCTCAATCAAATCCAACATTCGCGAGCTTGAAGGCGCGCTGATCCGCCTGATCGCCTACTCGTCGCTCACTGGGGTGGACGTCAGTCTATCCACGGCGCAACAGGTCCTGAAGAACATCATCGAGTTGCAGGAAAAGAAAGTCACCATCGAGCAAATCCAGAAGCGCGTCGGAGAGCATTTCGGGCTGCGCCCTCAGGATTTGAAGGTTCGATCCAATTCCAAGGTGATCGCTTTCCCGCGCCAGGTGGCGATGTTCATCGTCAAGAAGCTCACGTCGGCATCGCTACCGGAAATTGGCCGGCAATTCGGCGGGAAGCACCATACGACCGTGCTGCATTCGATCAACAAGATCGAAAATCTTCGCCGCACCGATAAAGAACTCAGCCGCACGCTAAACCGGCTGCTCGATTCCTTTGGATAGTATTGCGTTTCGATCTGCCTCAAATGCCGGACCCAATTCTGGAGCAGCCGCGAGAAGTTTGCGTTCTTTGAGGTGTTGATAACTGTGTGGAATAGATGTGAACGCACTGTGAGTCCCGTGAACAAGCGACCCGATCGTGCAGTGCGGGTCGGCGAGACTTGGTTTTATCCTCACCGTTCGCGTCCTGTGCACGGAATATCCTTCGCGTAACTTCACTCGATGAATGGGGTTACTGGGATATCCGAAGTTTCCACAGTTGCGGCGATGACGGCGGGTTCTATACTTTATACTCAAATGAAAAAGCTGTAGAGTAGGCCCTACAACATGAGCTCAACTGGAACACAGATCGGCAAAGAAGCGGCACGAGGACAAACCGACATGGAATTTAGTGTGAAGAAGTTCGACCTTCTTGCGGAGCTCGAACTGACGCAAGGCGTCGTCGAGCGGAAGACCACGATCCCGATCTTGTCGAACCTTCTTTTTGAAGCGAAGGGAAACCGGCTTTCCATCACGGCGACCGACCTCGAGCTGAGCATTCGAACCTCCTGCGACGCGAAAGTGAAGAAAGAAGGCTCCGGAACGATCCCGGCCAAGAAACTTTACGATCTCGTGCGCCTCTTGCCCGACGAAGAGATCCGCTTCAAATTGATCGAGAACCACTGGATTCAGATCCTCTCCGACCGCAAGTCTTACAAACTCGTCGGCATGTCGAAGGAAAATTTCCCGGCGCTGCCCGGGTTTCCTCATGCGCTAGTAAAGATACCGGCGGTCCTGTTGAACGATCTGATCGCCAAGACTACATTTGCAATTTCACTCGAAGAGTCGCGCTACACGCTGAACGGCGCCCTGCTGGTGCTGAAACCGGAGTCGGTCACGATGGTCGCCACCGACGGGCACCGCCTCGCGATGGTTGAGAACACGCACAAGCTCGAAGGACTGAGCGCTGAAGTGCGCGTTCTTGTCCCGAAGAAAGCCATGACGGAGATCCAGCGCTTGGCTGCGGATTCCGACGATGCTGCGACCGCCGATTTCGCCCAAGATGAAAGCCACCTCTTTTTCCAGATTGGCCGCCGGCTGCTCACTTCGCGCAAGCTCACCGGCCAGTTTCCGAATTACGAAGCCGTGCTGCCGCGCGACGCAAACAAGACCGTCGTTCTCGAGCGCGGTGAATTGCAGGACGCGCTGCGCCGCGTCTCGCAGCTTGCGGACCAGCGCTCACGCGCCGTAAAGTTCGTCCTCGCGAAAGAAGGAATCGAAATTTCGGCGTCGAGCCCGGAATACGGCGAAGCCAAGGAAGCCATCGAGAAGGAATATAAAGGCGAACCTCTGGCGATCGGCTTCAACGCGCAATACATTCTGGATTTTCTCGCAGCCGCCGCGGATGGCCCAATCGCCTTCGAACTGAAGGACGAGCAGTCCGCCGGCCAACTTCGTCCTCTCGCAGACGAATCCAGCCGCTACCGCTACGTCGTCATGCCCATGCGCATCTGATGCCGCGCACGTCGCCTGAATGAATTAACGCGCCGTCGCCAAAATGGCTCTTCCGCAGTTTCCTCGAACGGCTTAAACTTTTCACAACTGTTCAACTGGGAGGGTCTCGCCGATGAGCGGAAGTGTCGTCTCAATCCACATCACTCGCACGGCCGGATCTCCGATGGAGTCCATTCAATCCGTGAACGCCGTCGCCGGCCGCGGCCTCGAAGGCGATCGCTATTTCACGGGAGAGGGAACCTTTTCCGACAAAGATGCCGCGTCACCGGACGCGCCGTCTCGCGAGGCGACGCTGGTCGAAAGCGAATCCGTCGATGCGTTGAATCTACAGCTCGGCACGAATTTTTCCGCGGGAGAGATGCGGCGAAACATCGTCACGCGCGGTGTTGCGCTGAATCATCTCGTGGGACGTGAATTCCAGGTAGGCGGCGTGAGGCTGCGCGGCATTCGCCTTTGCGAGCCATGCGACCACCTTGAGAAGCTGACGCGCAAAGCACTCAAGTCCGTTATGCTGCATCGTTGCGGTTTGCGCGCGCAAATTGTTGGGAGCGGAGTTCTTTATCCGGGCGACGCGATCGTTATTCCAGAGTCTGCCGAAGAAACCAATAAAAAAGTTATCCGCCGCTACTACGAAGAATTGTGGAACGTGTGGAATTTCGACAAGGCAACCGAATTTCTTTCGACCGAGATTGTTTTTCGCGGCTCGCTCGGCACGGAAACGCAAGGCCGCGAAGCGTTCTGCGAATACATGCGCAAGATACGCCGCGCTTTTCCGGATTTTCACAATTCCATCGTTGATCTGATCGCCGAAGGCGACGAAGTTGTGGCGCGTCTGAGCTACACCGGCACACACAGAGGCGAGATTTTCGGTATCGCGCCGACGGGCCGCCAAATCACATATCAAGGCGCCGCTTTCTTTCAGATTTCAGACGCATTGGTAACACACGGGTGGGTTCTTGGAGATCTTTTGAGCCTGCTGAAATCTCTGGGCGCGCGCACTTTACCGTAAAGTTACCTCAGCCGAGAAAACCGTCATACCAACCCCTTAAAGAATGCGTGTAAGCAATTGAAAATAAACGACATTACCGCCTCCACTTATCGAATATCGCCTTGTGAATTGACCCCCATTTCGGTTACAATTTAGCTGTTCGATGCGGGCCATTTCGAACTCCAGGCCAGCACTGGAACATAGCTTAGTTCGTCGAGAATCAAGCGCCTCCCCCGATGAAAATTGGGCCAACGCCAGGGCGCTCTCGGCAACAAAGCATGAAGCTTTCTCCGCGAGGAGAAAGAATCTTCGCCGCGTCCCTCCGGCATGCCGGAGTGGGACGGGATGAAGCAACGATTACCCTTCGAGTCCGGCACGCAATGGCTGGGCCAATGGGCAAGGCTTGAGTCGATTTCCTCCTACCGACAGCCTTCCCCTGCACGCAACTGAGGAGAAGTTCGAATATGGCTGATAAGGAAACCACGCCCGGCAAGGGCCCTGGACACAAGTACGACGCTACGTCCATCAAAGTCCTCGGCGGCATCGAGGCTGTGCGCAAGCGCCCCGCGATGTACATCGGTTCCACGGGCGAACTCGGATTGCACCATCTTGTCTGGGAAGTTGTGGACAATTCTGTGGACGAAGCTCTCGCCGGCTACTGCGATGAGATCAACGTCACCGTCCACGAAGACAATTCCGTCACAGTTCTCGACAACGGCCGCGGCATTCCCGTGGACATGCATGCGACCGAGAAGAAGCCCGCCGCCGAAGTCGTCATGACCGTGCTGCACGCGGGCGGAAAATTCGACACCGACACGTACAAGGTTTCGGGCGGTTTGCATGGCGTCGGCGTTTCGGTTGTCAACGCACTCAGCGACTGGCTTGATCTCGAGATCATGCGCGATGGACAGGTGTATGAGCAGTCCTACGAAAAAGGCGTCCCGACATCGAAGCTAAAAGTTACCGGCAAAACGCGAAAGACCGGAACAAAAGTCACATTTCACCCCGACCCATCTATTTTTACGGAGATGGCGTTCAGCTTCGACACATTGTCGCAGCGTCTGCGCGAGCTCGCGTTTCTCAACAAGGGATTGAAAATCACACTCGACGACGAGCGCAACAACAAAAAAGCCGAGTTCCGTTTCACTGGCGGCATCGTCGAATTCGTAAAGCATCTCAATCGTGGCAAGCAGACGCTTCATGATTCACCCATTTATATCGAAGGAAAGCGCGACACCACCGAAGTCGAAATCGCGCTGCAGTACAACGACAGCTATGCCGAAAACGTATTCGCCTTCGCCAACACGATCAACACCGTGGACGGCGGCACGCACATCTCAGGCTTCCGCTCGGCGCTGACGCGCACCATCAATTACTACGCCAGCTCTTTTGGAATGTTGAAGGATCAGAAAGACCAGGTTTCGATCACGGGCGACGACGTTCGCGAGGGTCTGGTTGCTGTCGTCTCCGTGAAGCTCCCTCAACCGCAGTTCGAGGGCCAGACCAAGGGCAAACTCAATAGCGATATCAAGGGCTCGGTCGAGCAACTCGTCAACGAGCGGCTGGGCGAATATTTCGACAAGCACTCTTCCATCGCGCGGAAAATCATCGGCAAATGCATTGATGCCGCGCGCGCGCGCGAAGCGGCCCGCAAGGCTCGCGAGCTCACTCGCCGAAAATCCGCGCTCGACTCGAGCGGCCTGCCCGGCAAGCTCGCCGATTGCCAGGAGCGCGATCCCGCACGCTGCGAAATCTTCCTCGTCGAAGGCGAATCGGCCGGCGGCTCGGCTAAGGGCGGGCGCGACCGTCGCTATCAGGCGATCCTGCCCCTCAAGGGCAAGATCCTCAACGTCGAAAAAGCGCGGTACGACAAGATGCTGGGCCACGAAGAAATTCGCGCCATCATCACGGCGCTCGGCACCGGTATCGGCAAAGATGATTTCGATGCCGCAAAGCTGCGCTACCACAAAGTAATTCTCATGACCGACGCGGACGTGGACGGCAGCCACATTCGCACGCTTCTCCTCACATTTTTCTTCCGCCACATGCGCGAACTGATCGAGAAAGGGCACATCTATATCGCACAACCCCCGCTCTATCGCGTCAAGCGCGGAAAGATGGATCGCTACATCCGAGATGAACGCGAATTCTCGGGCGAATTGATGAAGCGCGCCACAGAGGAACACGTCGTGAAGGGAAAAGACGGCAAGACGCTCGAAGGCGCCGCGCTCACGCAATTCCTGTTAAACGTTCAGGAATACGCGCAGGTTGCCGCAAAGCTTGCTCGCCGCTTGCGCGAGCCCGGACTCATCGAACTACTAGCCGAGAGCGACATCGAAAAGAAAACAGATTTTGGAGACAAGAAGAAACTCCAGGAACTCGTCAAGGCCATCGAGAAGGCCAAGTTGAAACTCGAAACCAAAATTGATTTCGACGAAGAGCACAGCCTGTACGAGTTTATTCTGACAAATGGCGGCGAGCGCCGCATCAACTGGGCTCTTGTGGCCACTTCCGAGTACAAGCGCTTGCGCGCGTTGCGCCAATCGATCGAAACGCTTGATCGCCCGCCGTTCACCGTCACGCACAATGGCGACAAAGTCGTGAAAGAAGATTCGCTCGGCGTTCTGGCCTACGTTATGGAAGACGCGAAAAGCGAATTCACAATCACGCGATTTAAGGGCCTTGGTGAGATGAACCCGCAGCAACTCTGGGAAACGACGATGAACGCCGACATGCGCACGCTTCTAAAAGTGAAGCTCGACGACGCTATTGCCGCCGAACACATTTTCGCCACTCTCATGGGAGAGAATGTCGAAGAACGCCGCAAATTTATCGAGGAAAACGCACTCGAAGTTGTGAACCTCGATATTTAGGGCGAGGAGGCGCTGTGCCCCGAGTATCACGGAAGTCGGAACCGAAATCCGGGCGGCCGGCCATGCCGAAGGGTTACGGCATCCGCGCCGGCGCGAAGGGCCTGGTCGCGTGGAGCGAAGTCACGGCGCGACTCGAAAAATCAAAGAATTACTGGATTGGCTCGACGCGGCCCGAGGGTAAGCCGCACGTGATGCCGGTCTGGGGCGCGTGGGTGAATGGCGCGGTTTGCTTCGGCACGGATCGCAGTTCGCGCAAAGCGCGAAACCTGCAAGCCAATCCCGCCGCGACCGTGAATCTAGAAAGCGGCGACGAAGCTGTGATCATCGAGGGCACGGTGCGCGAGATCACCGATGCCAAGGAGATCGCGGCGGTGGATGCGGCGTACGTGAAGAAATACAAAATGAAGTTGACCGACGCCCCTGGCGTCCCTTACATCGTCGCCATCGAACCGCGCGTCGTGTTTGCGTGGCACGAGCGCAATTTTCCGGAGTCGGCCACGCGCTGGCGGCTTTCGAAGCGATGAAATATCAATTGAACTGGAAAACGCTGCCGGGATTGAAAGGCCTCTCGTGTTCCAGCTTCACGGCCGCGCCAACCAACGCGCCGAACATGGAGCAAGGTGTCGGGTTCGAATGCACCGATGAAGGCGAGTGCGCGGATTTATTGCTTCGCCTCGAAGCACATTTCGGACCGCAACGATTTTCGAATAACGCGTCGGCTTTCGAATCCGTCAAATCGTACGTGATGGACTGGTCCGCGCGAAGAAATTCAGAAGCAAACGAATCCAAATAACGAGGATTGAATGGCTGACGAAATCAATCAATCGATAATGACGCCGGTGGATATCGAAGCCGAGATGCGAAAATCGTATCTCGACTACGCCATGAGCGTAATCATCGGCCGCGCGCTGCCCGATGTCCGCGACGGCTTGAAGCCCGTGCACCGCCGCATTCTCTTCGGCATGTACGAACTGGGCCTCACTTCCACAAAGCCCTACCGCAAGTGCGCGAAAATCGTTGGCGAAGTCCTCGGCAAGTATCACCCTCACGGCGACACACCCGTCTACGATGCGCTCGTCCGCCTGGCGCAGCAATTCAACATGCGCTATCCCCTGATTGATGGCCAAGGCAATTTCGGCTCAGTGGACGGCGATCCACCGGCCGCGATGCGGTACACCGAGGCTCGCCTTTCGAAAATCGCTGAGGAAATGCTCGCGGACATCGAAAAGGACACGGTTGACCACGTCCCGAATTTTGACGAGAGCACCGAAGAGCCCACAGTCCTCCCGACAAAAATACCGAACCTTCTCGTCAACGGTTCGACCGGTATTGCCGTCGGCATGGCTACGAATATCCCGCCGCACAATCTCAGGGAAACCATCGAAGCGGCGATTCTCTTGATCGACGAGCCTGAAGCGGGGCTCAAAAAAATCATGAAGCTCGTCCCTGGTCCGGACTTTCCGACCGGTGGATACATCTACGGCCGCGAAGGTATCGAGCAGGCGTACAAGACGGGCCGCGGGACGTTCCAGGTCCGCGCGAGGGCCGCGATCGAGCAGCGCGGCAAGGATCGCCAGGACATCGTCGTCACCGAACTTCCGTACCAAGTGAACAAATCTAGGCTGATCGAACACATCGCCGAGCTGATCCAGAACAAGAAAATCGAAGGCATCGCCGACATTCGCGACGAAAGCGACCGCGATGGCATGCGTATCGTCATCGAAGTGAAGCGCGACGAAGAGCCGAAGCTCATCCTCAACCACCTCTTCAAGCACACCCAGATGCAGGAATCCTTCGGCATGATCCTGCTCGCGATCGTCGGCGGCCAGCCGCGCGAATTGGGCCTTGTGGAATTGCTCCGGCTGTTCATCGAACATCGCGTAGACGTGGTTCGCCGGCGCACGCAATACGAACTGCGCAAAGCAGAAGAGCGCGAACATATTTTGGTCGGCTATCACATCGCGCTCGATCACATTGACGACGTCATCAAGATCATTCGCGGATCATCGAGCCGCGCCAACGCCCGGCAGAACTTGTTCGACTTCTTCGAAAACAGATCCGTGCGCGTGCTCGTCGGCACGCGAGAAACGGCGATTCGCGGCGTCAAACTGGACGCCAAGAAATACGCGCTCGCCACTTCCCGAGGCGAGACGGTTGGCCTCAGCCTCATACAAATCGACGCCATCCTCGAGCTGCAACTCCACCGGTTGACGCAACTCTCCGTTGACGAAATCCTGAAGGAACTCGCCCAGATCCGCGAGCGCATCGCCGAACTGCGCGAAATTCTTGGGAGCGAGAAGAAGCTCCGCAACGTCATCGTGGTCGAATTGCGGGAGATGGTGAAGCTTTACGGCGACGAACGCCGCACGCAAATCGTGGACCGCGTCGAAGAGATCAAGCTGGAAGACTTGATCAAAGACGAAGAAATGGCGATTACCGTCAGCCACGCCGGCTACGTGAAGCGCACTTCGGTGGACGTCTATCGCCACCAATCGCGCGGAGGAAAAGGCCGCATCGGTGCGCGCACGCGCGAAGAAGATTTCGTCGAGCACTTTTTCGTGGCTTCGGCGCACAGCTATATTCTGCTTTTCACCACGAAGGGCCGCATCTACTGGCTCAAGGTTTACGAAATTCCAGAGGCCGCGGCCGCAACGCGCGGTAAGGCCATTTCGGGCCTGGTGCGTTTCCAGGAAGGCGAGCGGCTCACAGCGGTTGTGTCCGCGAGAAATCTGGAAGAACAAAGCCGGTACGTCTTCCTCGCCACCAAAAACGGAACGGTAAAAAAGACCGAGCTCGCGGAGTTTTCAAACCCACGCCCGTCCGGCATTATCGGGATCAATCTGGACTCGGACGACGAGCTGATCGGCGCGAAACTGACCGACGGCAAGCAGATGATTTTCCTCGCCAGCCGCGACGGCCAGGCCATCCTCTTCCGCGAAACCGAAGTTCGCCCGATGGGACGCGCCGCCTCCGGAGTGAACGGGATGGATCTCGCCAAGGACGATTTCGTCGTGAGCATGGACGCGGTTCAACCCGATTTCGGAATCATCGAGAAGGAATACAAGAAAACAACGCAGGATCTCGATGAGCTCGAAAGCGATCAGATTCGCGATTCGCTCACATCGCTTATGCTTACCGTTGCCGAAAAGGGCTACGGCAAGCGCACTCCGCTCGCGGAATACCGCGTCACTTCACGCGGCGGTAAAGGCGTCATCAATCTCAAGTCCACAGAACGCAATGGCGCCGTGGTTGCCGCGTTGCAGGTGAAGGAAGACTCGGATGTGATGATCATTACCGGCCAGGGCAAAGTGATTCGCGTCCACTCCGGTGAAATTCGCGAGGCAGGCCGCTCGACGCAAGGCGTCCGGCTGCTGCGCCTTGAAGAAGGCGACCGCGTCGTAGCCGCCGCGGCAATTCTTGAAGAAGTAGCCGGCGAGCCGGAACCGAAGGCCTGAAGATCCATGCGGGGCGGCGCAGAACGTTCTTTTGTCCGCGCCGCCCCGCGGAACCTCGTCCTTTACGTCGGGGGCGGCAAGTAATATCCGGGGCGAGTACGGAGTCTCACGCCCGGACGATCCACAGTCACCCTAATTTCGTGGAAGCCGGAAGGCTCGTCACCGGGCGGCCGGTAGCCAAGCGTATATTGCGCGTGCAGTTCCCCTCCGATTTCATCCATGGCTTTCTCGATCGAACGATCTTTCATCGTAGCGATGTGTAGCCCGCCGGTCGCTAGCGTCGCCACCTCGAGCGCGTGATTCTTCACGGTGTTCAATGCGTGCTGCACCACCCAAACCGCCAGCGACATTAGATCAATATTTCCACCCTGCGCCGCCGTCTCGTTATCTGGCGTTTCCGGAACGCCCGGCGGCAACGGCACCGGAAAAGTCCCCGGCGGGCCGATCGAAGGAGCCGAATATTGACGTGGTTGGCTGCGAACTTCAGCGGCGGTTGTGCTCAGACCAATGGTGTAAATCGTGACGTTGGCAAGCTCAGCCTCGCGCAGCGCAACGCCGAGTTTCGTGGAGCTTCCCGTGTCTTCCGCTTCGCCCACGATGAGGAGGATGCGCCGCATGCGCGGAGGCTGGTCGGCCAGGAGCGCAACTCCCCTTGCGATACCATCGTAGAGTTTGCTACCAGACGTGCCCATCTGGAGTTTATGCACCGCGTTCTCAATCGCGTCCTCATCACCCGTGAAATTCTGCCGGATTTCCACCGTATCGTCGTAGCTGAGCACCGCGGCATCGGCCGTCGGGCCCATCACGGTCTGCGTGAAAACGATCCCCGATTGCCTGACAGCGGGGAGAAGCGGCTCGACTCGCGAACTTGTTTCCACGAGCAGCGCAATGGCGAGAGGATCTCCGCCAAGATCGAAATGATCGATCGTCTGTTCGGCCCCGTTGTCGAAAACGTGGAAGTCTTTTTGTTCAAGATTGAGCACGAGCTCGCCGTCCCTATCGCGAGCCGTCACGGGCGCTGTTATTTCTGTGACGCGGACTCGTATTGGCTTCTGCTGCGGCTTTCCCGGCTGCGGCGCCGGACTTTCCGGCAAATTCGTTGGAGGTTTCTGAGGAGCCGCATTCGGCGGCGGATGGATTGGTCCGGGAGGTTCCTGCGCACGCGCTGACATCGATACCGCAAGCAGCGCGCAAAAAACGAGGAGAATGAGCCAACGCGTTCGATGCCTTCGAATCCCCATCGACGATACTGTATCTGATTCCCGCTCCACGGACTGTGTTGCATCGAAAGCCCCGCACTGGCATGCCTCGGCTGGCATGTCTGGCTTTGGGCGCGGCCTTCTCCTAGAATGCCTAATTCGGTGCCTTAGAGGAGGAAGCATGAGCCGTCCGCGGTATCTTCCGATGGCGAAGCTCGCGTACAACGATGAAGGGTTCATGGAGAGCCTCCCGGCTCGTCCCTTGCGAATCATCGCCGAGTATCTCGATCCGCTCTCGCGAATTCGCCGGGAAAACATCACCGACACCATCGTGATGTTCGGCTCGGCGCGCATTAAATCGCGCGAGGAGGCCCTTTCGGCATTGAGTCAGTTGAAGAGAGCCTCGAGGCGAACGCAGCAAACGGCGGATTGGCACCGAAAAATGGCCTCGGCGAAGCGAGAGCTCGCGATGTCGCGCTATTACGAAGACGCGCGCGAACTCTCGCGCCGCATCACGGAATGGGCCATGACGCTTGGATCAGACCCGCGACGCTTCGTAATTTGCTCCGGCGGCGGCCCAGGCATCATGGAAGCGGCCAATCGCGGAGCGCACGAAGCCGGCGGCACCTCCATCGGACTGAGCATTCAACTTCCCCACGAACAGCGGCCGAATCGTTACATCACGCCCGAACTGAATGTCTGCTTCCATTATTTCTTCATGCGCAAACTCTGGTTCGCGCAATTGGCAAAGGCCCTGATCGTTTTTCCCGGCGGGTTCGGCACGATGGACGAATTGTGGGAAATGCTGACGCTGCTGCAGACAGGAAAGCTCTCGTCGTATCACCTGATCCTGATTTACGGTCGGCAGTATTGGGACAAGGTGATTAACTGGAAAACCATGGTACAAGCGGGAACAGTGAATGAGCGCGAGATGAAACTCTTGAAATTTGCGGACACGGTTGACGAGGCCTTCGAAAAATTGCGTGCGGATCTCAAGCGCCACCTAGCCACCCCTGATTGGCCAGGGATCACTCGGAAGGCGCGCGAGGCTCGTCCGCGAAGAGCCAAACGGGCTTAACGCAACCGTTTTGCCGCCGCGAAAACAAAAAAAGGGAACGGATTAAACACCGTTCCCTCTTTTTGCATGTAGGTGTGTTTTGTCGAGTTAATTCGAAGAGACGTTCAGGTCCGGCTGAAAAACGGCTTCAAAACGCCGCTTTTCGCCTTGATCGTGCAGGAGCACTACCGGAACGATGCGTAGCGATTTCTTGCATTTCCGGCAGACTCCTGCTTCGCCCTGAAGATCCTGAACGAACCCGTCGGTGAAGTGATAGGAAGCGCGCGGACGCCGGGCCGCCTTGGTTCCAGGCTCCCCGCAATGGGGACACGTGAATTCCAGGCGGTCTTCCTGCGGGTCGCGGTTCAGCGCGGCCCAACCTGTGTAGCGTAGACCAACTGCTTCAGATGATATTCGGTTCATGATAAATGCCTCATAATGAATTCGCCCAACCAATTCGATGCTTATCTACCCATTGATGATGCATAACCGCCACAAAATCATTAACAGCCTTACTTTTCAGATATATACAAACGCTCGAGCGCCAGTCATCGTCGAAGCGCTGAAAAATCGGTCTTTTGTGGCACTGCCAATCCACGGCGGTGTCTATCACATCAAGGTCGCGCGATCCTCAATTGCCTCCTGGACGCCTCGCTTCACGAAGGCGGACTCCGAGGACTACTGGCTGCCCAAAGCTGCCAGTGAGAAAGGATGTTTGCCGATGCGCGATCCCGAACTGCTTTCCAATTGCCTTGTCGAAAACGACGCGAAAGACGCGGGTCCAGCAAAGTGTCTCCGCCGCGAATCGTTCGTTCTCTCAATCCTCATTCAAGGCGCGCTCGTGGCCGCGCTCCTCATAATTCCAATTTTCACGCCCGGTGTCATAAGCCCGCGTCATTCGTTCGTGCCGCTGCCGCCGTATCACGGCGGCTCGCATCTGGCCAACACCGTTCACGCATCCCAGCAATCGGCGCATGGCGCCAGACCCGTATTAAATCCAGTGGCGTTGTATCAGCCGATTAAAATCCCGGAACACACGGCAAATTCGACCGACGCTAACGCGGGCGCCGCAAATAACGGCGCCCCGACGATCGGAAACGGAGACGGCAGCGGCAATGGGCCGGGCGTCGATTTCGGAATGGGTAACTCCGTTCTGACGCCGACTGTGGCCCCTCCGAAATCACCGGAGTCCACCAAACCAGTCCGTGTTAGCGCAGGTGTCGAGGAAGCGCGTCTCATCACGCGGATAGAGCCGGTCTACCCGCCAGGCGCCATCGCGCTGCACATGTCAGGCGCGGTGCGGCTTCGCGCGATCATCTCCGCGGACGGGACAGTGAGCCGCCTCGATGTCGTCACTGGAAATCCAATTCTGGCTCGCGCTGCAGTCGCTGCCGTCGGCCAGTGGCGATACCACCCCACGCAATTGAATGGCCGCGCGGTGGAAGTTGAGACGGACATCACGGTTATTTTTGAGTTGACTCACTGAATCAGCGGAGGCAAAACACTTTCATCTTGGCTCTGCCCGCAACGCCACTCACATGACCAAAAAGCTTGGGCCGGCAATTACACGGATGGTATTTGTATCAAATAGGCTTGAAGGATATGCGACCGCCGCTATAGCAACGGCTCGCCGGTATTTTGCGCGACGATTTCTCTCACAGCATCGCGCAACCTCACGATTTCATGCCAATCGGCATCTTCAGCTTTCGCGCTCGTCTCGGTTTTTGGCTGGACAAGCGGACCAAGCGTGATCTCGACACGCCCAAATTTCGGCAGCAACGTCTTATCGCGAAGAATTTGCCGCGCGCCTTTCAGAGCGACAGGGCAAATCGGCCGGTTCGTTTCCACAGCCGACTTGAACGCGCCAAGTTGGAATGGACGAATTCCGGGCGCCGAGGTAAACGTACCCTCGGGAAATATGACCACCGACTCGCCGCCCTCCAGGATTTTGGCGACGTCGTCCGCCTGGCGGACGCGCGCTTGCGAGTCGCTGCGATCGAAAGTGAGATGTCCTATCCGCCGGATAAACGTGCCAATCAACGGCATCGATCCAGTTTCACCCTTCGCCACAATAAGTACTCCCGCGGGCATAACGGCAACCGTCGTGAGGATGTCCAGATAACTCGAATGATTAGGCGCAAAAATCCACGGCCCGGACGATTTCAGATCCTTGAGCAGATCAGCGCCCTTCACAGAAACGCCGATACCGGCACAACGAAGCATCATCCGGGCCCCAGCGCGCGTCGCGCTTGCCGCCGCCCGGCGATTGGGCGCGAGCCGAACCACAATCCACAGCGGAACGAGCAGGACGCCGAACGCGCACAGCGCATAGACGCCATATACAAATTCGGCCGCGGCTTTTACGCCGTGTCGCAACGCCAAGCCAAACCGCCGCGGCATACTGTAGAAAGAAAGCCGCGCGATTTGCATCCATACGGGCTTGTGCCGGCCGAGTTCGCCCGCCAGAAACAGCCGGCGCGTCTCGGAACGGCGAAGCTTTCCACTCGATGTCTTGGGAATTGAATGCGGCGTTAGCAGCTCGACGCGATCCGGCGGCACGCCAATCGCTTCGGTCACCTGTCGCGTGATATCGGCGGCGATGCGTTCACGATCCACTGCGTTCCGCATCTCCGCAGCAATGATGAAGCGCTCTGTCCCGCTTTGCGCATCTGGCGCGTCGAAAGCCACCACGCAGCCTGTCCTCACGCCCGCCACTCTTCCAGCCACTTCCTCAACTTCGTGCGGATACAGGTTTCGGCCGCCCTTGATGATGATGTCCTTGGCCCGGCCGGTGATGAAGATCTCGCTCTCGACTACATACGCCAGGTCACCCGAATCGAGCCAGCTATCCTCGCGCACTAATCCTCGAGTGGCCTCGGGATTGTGATAGTAGCCTTGCGTCGCGGAGGCGCTGCGGAACCAGAGGCGTCCCTCGACACGGTCGCCGACTGCATGGCCCTCGCGATCCACGATCTGCACTTCCATGCCAGGGATGGCGCGTCCTGCTCCCACGAATTCAAGAGTCGTCGCGTCGTTTGCTGCGGCCGGAACCGCGCGGCCTTCCTGCTCGAACGCGTCACGCGCGATTCGATCAACTTTGTGTCCCGATCCAACTTGCGGCGCCGATACGCAAAGCGACGCCTCCGCCAGACCGTATACCGGAGCAAGTGATGCGCGACGGAATCCGTATGGCGCAAATCGTGCTGCAAAGCGATCGAGCGTCTCTGAGCGGACCTGTTCAGCGCCGTTCAACGCAGCCCGCCACGAACTAAGATCGAGTCCTTCGATGTCGCGATCCGCAATCTTTCGAGTGCAAAGTTCGTAAGCAAAATTGGGAGCGGGGCTGATCGTCGCGCGGTGCCGGTGAATGGCTTTCAGCCAGCGTTCAGGCCGCGTTAAAAATGCCAGCGGCGACATCACTGCCAACGGGAGCCCGAAACAAAGCGGGGCAAACCACGCGCCGATCAATCCCATGTCGTGATAAAGCGGCAGCCAGCTAACCACCACATCCTCGGACACCAACTGCACCGCCTCTCCGATCGAACGAATGTTGGCAAGCAAATTTGCGTGAGTAAGAACGACGCCCTTGGGATCTCCCGTTGACCCGGACGTATATTGCAAAAATGCGATTTCATTCCCGCGCCCGCGGTAAGAATTGTGATCGGTCGGCCGCGCTTCTGTTTTGGGAGGCAGCGGCGGAGCCTTAGCCTTGACGAGCTGTGAAGCGTCGAGCAGATCAATCAGCGAAGGCACGCGCGGCGCAAGCAAACGCGCGAGTCCCGCTACCTGTTGGAACGTGACCAGAAATTTCGCCTCGGCGTTGCGGAGAATTCCTTCCTGGCGTGCCGCGTACTCTTCAATTCGATCCGCGCGAAACGGCGGGTACATCGGAACGGGAATACCCCCAGCCATCCAGATTCCCGCGAAGCAGAAGAAAAATTCAGCGCCAGTGGGAAGCATCAACGCAACTGCTTCGCCCGGACGCAATCCGCGGCGAGTGAGTTCTGCTCCGACGGCAGAGGCGCGCTCGAATAGTTCGCCGCACGTAATCGTCCGGATCCGATCTTCCTCCTCATAAAGTTGGATATGCGCGAGATCGGGTTCGGCGCGCCCTCGCGCGACAACGATTTCGGTGAGCGATTCTGCGCCCTCCAGGAATTGCCCCACCCGGCGCGTGGACCGCGAGACGGCCGAAGCGGGCGCGCTCGCGCTCGAGACCGTAGCCGGCGCAACGCCCGATCCTCCAGCCGCCTGCCCAGCTGTCACCGCGCTAACTAGATCCGCGACGGTTTCTGCTTGCACCAGTGCGCTATCGGGGAGACGAACGGAAAACGCTGCGTCAAGGCGCACGAGCAATTCAACCCGTTCGAGACTTCCCAATCCCAGGTCGTGCTCGAGTTGCGACCTGAGACCCGCTCGATCAAGCGTATCGACCGCCGAACGGCTGCCCAGCTCGACGAGAAGCTGGCGAACAATCCCCAGAGTCTGGGATTCGACAAGCGCAACTCTATCGAGCTGTGTGCTAGGCGTCGACATGTAATGGTGTAATCGCGAGGCTATCACTGGCGCGTTTGGGGTTCAACGCTGTAGCTCACGCCTGCCCTGAGCCTCGAACGGGTCCCCGGCCCGCCGCCGGCGGGACGAGACGTGAGGCCTTTGCCCTTGCGGCGCTCGCATCCCCCGGCGCGGGCTATTTTCTGACCCAGCAGAATACATAGGTCATTCGTACCAATCAAAATGAACCCCAAGGCCCATAGTCTCCGGCGCAGTGCCAAAGCAGAATGGTCTTGTTCGAGACGACGCGCGGCGCGGCGGTTAACCAACGAGCGCAAGCTTGGTGGAACTGGCGCCTGAGGCGCGGCGTTCCGAGCGTTTTCAGCACTCGTCACCCCATGCCCCCGAGCGGCCGGCACCCCCACCGGCCGCTCATTATTTTGACCATCAGTTTTTCGCTGTCCGCCCTAGAACTAAACTCCGCTTGACAGAAAGAGCCCGGAAACCTATACAAATGCTCATATCGGGTGAACCCGTGGTGTAGGGGTGGGGTGGTCCGGCTCTATCTGGTTTTTCAGCTGGCGTTTGCCGCGACTGAGACTTCCTGACACCTCGAGTACCTGTGGAAGATGTCCACAGTCGGAGGTGACTTGTGAACCGCAAGTCTTGGATGCGGCGGGGTGTACTTCTATTCATCGCATTTCTAGCGTTCGGCAAAATTGCGATGGCGCAAGACACAGCGTCATTGCGCGGGACCGTGACCGACGAAAGCGGCGGCGTCATCATCGGCGCAAAAGTAACCCTGATGAATGCAAATACGAACGTTTCTCGGACGTCCACCTCCGGCAACGACGGAGGTTATCTCTTTACCACCGTTCCGGTCGGCACCTACCAACTATCCGTCACCCATGCGAACTTTCAAACTTCAGTTCAAACCGGTATCGTCCTCGACCTGAACCAGAACGGCCGCGTGGATGTGGTGTTGAAAGTCGGACAATCCGCGACGACGGTGGAAGTCACAACGACCGTCGCGCAAGTTGACACTACAGGTGCGGTTCTCGGAAAGGTGGAAGACGAGCGCGCAATACGCGATCTCCCATTGGCCGATCGCGACACCCTGCAACTCGGACTTCTTCAGGCCGGCGTGTTCAGTCCGGATCCCGACGACGGTTCGGGCAATCCATTTTCAGTGAGCGGGCAACGTTCGGAATCACTCACGTTTCTCCTCGATGGCGCTAACAACACGGATTTTCTCGGTAACAACGTAGTCGTCGACCCGAACCCGGATGCCGTGGAAGAATTTAAGATTCTGACCAACAACTACGATGCGGAGTACGGCCGTACGTCCGGAGGAATCGTCAATCAGATTACGAAATCGGGGACCAACGATTTCCACGGTGATCTATTTGAATTCCTCCGCAACGATGTGTTCAACGCCAAGGATTACTTCATCCCTAGCCTCGTTTCCAAGGAATCGTTCAAGAGAAACGTATTTGGCGGAACGCTGGGCGGTCCCATCAAGAAAGACAAAGCATTCTTCTTTGTCGCCTATCAGGGTTGGCGGAGCCGCGAGGGTCAGACTTCGCCCATTTTGACGGTTTTGAGTCCCGCTGAACGGACGGGCAACTTCGCCGAAGTTTGCGGCTCTTACGATTCTGGCGGGAACTGCACGGACCCAAATGGCGAGCAACTCGTGAACCCGTATACCCTAGCCAACGTTCCGTACAATAACTTGTCTACGCCCGGTCAGGGTGGGACGGGAGCCGGCGGCTCGTTAGTCAATCCTGTTATCCAAAACTACATCAATGCTTACGTTCCGTCGCCCAACTTGCCCAACAACGAGTATGTCGCTTCTCCTACCGCCGCGATTAACAACGACCAGGGTATTCTGCACTTCGATTACAACCTCACTTCTCGCGATTCTCTGTCTTTCGTCTACGTCATCAACGACGAGCGCGACAATTACCCCTACCAAATTATCAACGGTGCTTCCACGGGCGGTGATTTTCCCAACGGGTCTGGTTTCACCGATGCGAACCGCACGCAAATCGCCACGGCAACCTGGACGCACACGTTTTCTGCGGGAAAGCTCAACGAATTCCGGGTCGCGTGGAATCGCTACTCAACGCTGCAAGGCGTGCCAACCACCACAACTTCGCCGTCGGCACTCGGCTTCACCAACGTGAATCCCGACGATCCGAAAGGCACGGCACCGCCGATCATGTACGCATCCAGCTTCACGGCAGGGCCTTCTCCTCAAGGACCAACTCAGTTGACCCGCACTACGATTGAATTGGCCGATAACTACACATGGACTCGAGGAAAGCACGAGTGGAAGTTCGGCGCCGATTACACGCACATCTGGCAGGACTTCGACTACGACTTCTACAATAACGGCAGCTACGACTTCGACAATTACGGCGTCACCTGGACGAACGATCCGCTGGCTGATTTCGTCGGCGGCTTCTGGGACAACTACTACCAGTTCTCTAACGCGGTCTATAGCATTCGCACTGGCTCCATCGGCACCTATGCGCAGGATACTTGGAAAGTGCTTCCGAGACTCACGCTGAACCTTGGAGTCCGCTACGAGTATTACGTTCCGCAATACGATACTCGCAACGAGATTCTCGGTTTTTTCCCTGGGCAGCAATCTACTGTGTTTCCTAACGCGCCACCGGACATTCTCTATCCCGGCGATCCTGGGACGCCCAACCGGGCTCTCGTCTATCCGGACAAGAATAATTTCGCTCCACGGTTCGGCTTCGCTTGGGACATGCTCGGCAGCGGCAAACTGGTCATGCGCGGAGGTATCGGAATCTTTTACGATATCGAGGATGGAGCACTCAACTTGCAGTTCGGGGGCCAGCCACCCTTTGGAGCAGTTTCCAATATCTTCCCCACGTCGTTTGCTTCTGGTGTAGATCCCATTGCTGATCCCTTTAACGCCACAGGCTACACGAACCCGTTTCCCTTTGCTTCACGCGGGCTTGTCGGAACATTCCTGTCTCCGGCAATTCCCTATGCCTATACGACGTGGCCGCATTTCCGCACACCTTATTCGGAAAACTTCAATTACGGCTTCCAGTGGCAAGCGACCAAACAGATGATGCTTGAGACCGTCTACGTCGGTAGTCTCGGTCGCAAACTCATCTCCAGCGGTGAAACAAACTTTCCGTCGGTCACTACGGAGCAATATCAGCTCAACACCTATCTGCCAGCGTATGACGCCGGCTTGATTTCATCGCCAATCAATCCGGAATGCGCCCGGCCTCTCGCTGCGTGCCAGGGTGGTTTTTTAAATCCTGCGGACCCCTACGATCCATCGGGTTTGCCGACCGGGATTCAGCAGTTATTCACAGACTTCAGCAATGGTTTGTCGGATAGCAGCGAACTTCAGGTAACTCTGGACCAACGCTTCTCTCATGGCCTTTCGTTTCGCGCCGCGTATACCTGGGGAAAGACAATTGATCTCACCTCCGGTTTCCGCTCCCGTTCCTCGACCTATACGGATCCCTACGATCACCGCTTCGACCGATCCGTCGCGGACTTCGACGTCCCGCAACGCTTCGTTTTCAGCGGGATTTGGGAGTTGCCTCTCGCTCGCCGTGCGAGCAACGGGTTGGTCAGCAAAGTCGCCAAAGGATGGCAACTCAACGCTATTACTACATTCCAGATGGGCCAGCCATTCACGGTGTACGCCAACTCGAACGCGAGTCAACAGGATAATTACCTGGACCGTCCCAACGTCGTCGGCCCAATTCCTTACACGCATCAACCCAGAAATCCGAATCAGACCTTCACGAGCCAGTGCAACGGAACCAGTACCGGAACGGAAACCGGGAATTTCTGGTTCGATCCCACCAACCTGGTTTGCAACGCCTGCCCTTATGACGATGCGACGTGCGCCGATTCCGCTGACCAGCCGGGAATTTCGTTGTTCTCCTACGGAGACATGCCTCGCAATTTCTTGCGCGGGCCCGGCATCAACAATTGGGATCTCTCCCTTACAAAGAAGACAACCTTCAGGGAAAACAAGTCAGTCGAATTCCGGGCAGAATTTTTTAATGCATTCAACCATGTGCAATTCCTGCGCGTGGACAATATGGGATATCTCAGTCCCACATTCGCTCAGGTTATTTCTGATCGAGGACCGCGGCTAATTCAATTTGGGCTGAAGTTTTACTTCTAGATCGAATCGAAATCGATTTTTTCCTGCGGCGCCGGCGCCGATCCTCTGGTACCGTCGGCGTCCCGAGCCAGGCCGGTTATATTCAATCTCAGGCCTTCCAGCGAACCGCAAGCGGCGTAACCGATCGAAAGGGGGCGGCGGGGACGAGGCCGTCGCTCGCGTGCTTCCATCGAGCGCGACCGGACCGCTGCCATCTCTTTAGGACAATGCTGCCGTTGTGGCGTCAACGCGGCGCCATGCGCAGCCTGCGCGCGCTATCGCGGCCGCAGGCCTGGCCTGTATGAACTCAGTGACCTCGGGCGCATCCGAAAACGCGGCGCCAGCGGAGGCGGCACATTGTGCAGCGACGATCCACAGTTGCTGCACAATTCATGCCGAAGTCCCTCCACGCGCAGCCAGTGGCCCCGCGCCGGGCAATCTGGATTCAGACACTGCACGGTCCATCCGGGCAAGTACTGCATCGTTCTCCAGTTTGAAATCCGGGCCCAATCCGCTCGCACAACACCAAAATCCCCCTGTGCGAGCCGAACCAGCCGGGAAGATGGCGGAATTGTGCGGGAAGCGCCCTTGTGTGTCAACAAGAATCCATACTATTAGTAGCGGTGCTGTTGCGAAAGAGGAAAAACCGAGAGGAAGAATGTCTCGCCTATCCGAATCGTGATCAAATTCCCTACTGTTTCTTCTGGTCGGAGCTTGGGCTTGACTTGCCTTGCAGCGAAGCCAGGATGTCCCGCGCCTCCTGTAGCTCCCGCTTCTTGTTTGTGACGTCGGCCTGTTCGGTGTCGAGCGCCGCTTTTCCGGCCTTATCGTCCTGGTAGTTCGTTTTGCCGTAATACATGTCCGAATCGAGCGTGAATTTTCGCTGAGCGATATCAAGGTTCTGTTCGAGGTCCGCGATCTTGTCCTTGGCCTGCTGAATTGCGGCGGTTAGCTGCCCGTTGTTCTCGACAGGCGTCGCGGGTGCCATCGCCGATTCTACGGGAGCCGATGCAGGCGCCCCCGTTGAACCTACAACGCTCACGCCGTCGCCCTCCTTCGGGATATTGTCGTTGTCCCAGACGTGCGCCGGTTTGGGCTGGCTTTTCTTTTGCTCGCGGGAGTGCCGTGCTGCGTCGGCAGGTGATTCCGTTTGAGGCGCCGCGTTCGATGTTTGTTGAGCGGCCTGCTGCGAATGGGATCGCGCGGCTGCGGAGCTTGCGGTTGCCGCGATCGTCAACAACAATAGCGGCCATTCCAAACGTGTCATCCTCATGGCGTACACCTCTCTGCGAACGTGCCTGCGTAGCTCAACGATAAGGCCGGCGTCGGCGTAAATCTATGTTAGTCGTCACCGCGAGCATCCTGCAATCCGTCTCTCTCGTCGCTCCCTAAGAAACAACCCGTCCGCATGGGCAGCGCGACGAACCGCTGAAACTTGCCCTTCGCTAGCCGCAAAGCCATACTCCGTCATCTAAAACTTCAGCGCAATCGGAGAATTATCAGATGAGAAATCGGCGCAGAATTGCGCGGTGGGTTCTGGCGTGTGTGCTGTTAGCTGCCGCTTTCGCCGCCTCTTGTACAGCCGGCGTCTCGCCGGCTCTTCGCAGTTTGAGCCCACGTGGCAGGGCAGCAGGTTACCTTACGGCGGCATGGCACACATCTGCGCCCGCCCAAATAAACAATCCGGCGCAAGAGCCTTCTGCCCCACCGGAGAGGCACGCTCAGCAATCGCAGAAGCGGGTCACCAGCTACACTCTTGCTCCCAACACGTATGCCAAAGCGCGCCATCTAAGCCGCATCAGCTTCCTCCTCCGCTTCTTCTTGCCCTTCTACGAAATCGGGTTGCTGGCGCTGACGCTTCGTTGGGGCTGGTCTTCGAAGTTTCGCGATTGGGCGGAAGCGGCGTCATCGCGAAGGCTCATACAAGCTGTGATTTATTCGTCCCTATTCCTGTTAGCTTTCACTCTCCCGCAGTTGCCCGTCGCCGCATGGATGCAGTGGCTGCTCCGCCGCTACGACCTCGTCGTTCAAGGATGGGCCTCATGGCTCTGGGATCAGATCAAAACGCAAATCCTTATTACGATTGTCGGAACGATCGTCATCGCCGGCCTGTTTCGCGCCATACGCAAAAGTCCGCGCCGCTGGTGGTTTTATTTCTGGCTCGCCTCGATTCCAGTAACCGCCTTTTTCATTTTCATCTCGCCGTTGGTAATTGATCCGCTCTTTAACAAGTTCGAGCCGCTGCAATCGCACGATCCAGCGCTCGTCGATTCGCTCGAGCGAGTCGTGGCGCGCGCGGGCTTGACCATCTCGCCCCAGCGAATGTTCTGGATGAACGCGAGCGCGAAAGTGAATTTCGTGAACGCCTACGTCACCGGAATCGGCGCGTCAAAGCGCGTGGTCGTCTGGGACACCACAATTGAAAAAATGACGAACCCTCAGATTCTCTTCGTTTTCGGACACGAGATGGGCCACTACGTTCTCGGCCACATTCCCAAAGGACTCGCGTTGCTTGAGGCGTTATTTTTTCTGCTGTTCTACATCGGTTTTCGCCTGTCAAATCGCGTGCTGCAGAAAAGGAGCCAAGCATGGCGGATTCACGCTCCGGATGATTGGGCGTCGCTCCCCGTCTACGCCGGGATACTCCTGCTTCTGCTCTTCGTCGCCACACCGATCACGAACGGCATGAGCCGCTACTTCGAGCATCAGGCGGATCAATACGGCCTGGAAGTCACGCACGGAATCACACCGGATTCAGGCCAAGTCGCCGCGCAGTCATTCCAAATTCTCGGTGAGATTGACATGGAAGACCCAGCGCCGAGCCGCCTGGAAATCTGGTGGTTCTGGGATCACCCGTGGATCGGCGATCGCATAAAGTTCGCGCTCGAATACGATCCCTGGTCGAAAGGCAAATCAGCCGAGTTTGTGAAGTAACGAGGAACTTACCGGAATTGTTCAAGAGCGCTTCGCGAGTGTCATTCGAACACCACTGTGCGCGCGCAGGGTGATCAGAGGTTCCGGCACCACGTTCTTTCCGGCGGGCTCCACAAATCGAAACTTCTGCGCGAGCGTCGCCATCACCAGCGCAGCCTCGGTCAACGCGAATATCTGTCCAATGCAACGCCTCGGGCCGCCGCCAAACGGAAAATACGCGTGTGCCGGCAGGCGGTCCGCCAAGCCTGTGAGCCATCGCTCCGGCCGGTATTCTTCAGGGTTGTCGAAGTAGCGCGGATCGCGGTGCATCACCCATTGCGACATCAACACAGTCGTGTTCGAAGGGAAATGATATCCGCCCAGCTCGACGGGTTCGATGGACGTGCGCTGGATAACGTACGCCGCGGGATAGAGCCGCAAAACTTCCCGAATCACCGCGTCGAGATACGGCAGCCGCGGCAAGTCTTCCATTGAAGGTGCGCGGCCGTCGAGAACGGATCTCAATTCGTCGGCCAGCCTCTGCTCGGCGCCGGGATTCTGTGCGAGTAAATGCCACGCCCAACCGAGCGTCACCGCTGTCGTCTCATGGCCGGCGATGAAAAGCGTCATCACTTCATCGCGAAGTTGCTTCGAAGACATCTGGCTTCCGTCTTCATCCATCGCGTTCATCAGCAGCGACAGCACATCGTCGGTGGAAGCCTCGC
>Ga0302177_10000406_pt1 | contig 33545 bp, 31 predicted proteins | sample I_Palsa_E1_2_FD_198780 | JGI IMG/M metagenome (GOLD analysis project Ga0302177, IMG submission 198780) | Peat permafrost microbial communities from Stordalen Mire near Abisko, Sweden - I_Palsa_E1_2 | ecosystem: Environmental > Terrestrial > Soil > Palsa > Peat permafrost | place: Sweden... | reverse complement strand
CACCCTTGTTATCGCCATTTTCGCTCGCGTGGTTTGTCTGCGAAAGCTGGACCTTGCCGCCGTCTGTGCTGTAGACCCAATCTACGCTCATCGCGAGCTTTCCGCCGCTTCCGTTGCTACCGGCGTGCTCTACACTCGTGATCGTCGCATGCCCGCTGGCGCCATCCGGAATAACGACCATGCCGTCTGCGTCAACTTCCTTTTTCACGACAATGCCAATCTGATCATTAACGTTCGCCGTGCCCGATGAAATGGGCTCGGCCAGCGAAACGCTCACCGTGGTACCGCCTGGCACAAGGATTCCGCCAGTGGCAAGAGGCGACGATTCAACTGTCGGAACGACGGAATGCGCGGGCGGAGCTACCGGACCGGCTGAAGGCGCTGCTTGCACTTGTTCATTGGCCCCCGCTCCCAGCGCGGGGAAAAGGCCAATACAAATCAGACCTATGACAAAAAGGCAACGAGTGTTCATTCCGACGTCCTTCCATATTCCAACCGCGCGTTAAGGACGCTTGGTTGGACGCAGAGCCATTCGACGTAGACTCGTATTCCCTTATTTTCGAAGGTCAAGATTGAGCTCCGACAATGATCCATTAGAACTATCGCAAGCAACGCGAGCGCACCCGCTACGTGAAAAACCTGATGGCGCGAGCAACGCAAGCACGTCGTGGCCGCCTCCGAATTATTGGACCAAGTGAACGGCGGCCGCGCCGAGAAGTAAACCGATATGATGTGGCGGCGTCTATCGGGTTTACTCGTTCTTGCATTTGTGACCGGCTGCGGAGGAAGCTTGGCGCCCGTGCCGCCGGCGCGAGAGATCACGCCGCCCGGTTCGAGCGAAAGCTTCACCATCTACGCGTTCCAAAACACGTCGGGGACGTACGGCTTGCCGGTCTCGCCGGCAAATGACGGTGCACAGCCGAAAGGCACGTTGACCCTCGTCATGACGGGCGCAAGTCCGATGCTGTTCGGGAGGACGGCAGCCGGCGGCAACGCCACGACCTGCGGCGCGTTTTTCGATCTGAACCCCGCGTCGCCATCAAGCTATTCCGTCATTTACCGCTTCAGCGGCAGCGACGGATGCTCACCGCGCCACGACGCGATGGTCCTGAACATGAGTGGGCTGCTCTTTTCGACGACGCAGGGCGTCAACAACGACGGCATGACGGTGTACAACAACGGCGACATCGTCACGGTCACGCCGGCAACCGCTGCGGTAAGCGTCTTCCACCAGTTTGCCGGTCAACCATCCGATGGATCGCAACAGCACAGCAGCTTTTCGTTCGATGCCGGCGGCGATACGTTCGGCATGTCGGCCGACGGCGGCGCAAACGACAAAGGCTTCCTCTACGATATTCCGGCGGGAAGCAGCACGCCGATCGGCTTGCACAATTTCAAGAAGAGCGACGGCGAAGATCCGCACGGGCGCATCGTGCTCCTCGGCAACACGCTGTGGGGCATCACGCGCAAAGGCGGCAGCAACGGTCTTGGCGTCGTCTTCTCACTCGCCGTGCCGTCGCCGCTTCCCACGACGAGCGAAGATCTCTCGATCAATATCGTGCATCAGTTCGCCGGCAACGGCAGCGATGGCGCATTTTCCGATCACGGCTATCTCATGCCCGTAACGCAAGGTGGCGCAACCGTGCTGTACGGCATGACGGAATGCGGCGGCACCGGCAATGGCGGCGATACGAGTTCGTGCAGCGGTCAAGGCGGCGGCGACGGCGTCGTTTTTCAAATCGATCCATCGAGCGGGAAATACAACACGTTCTATCAGTTCCAGGGCAACTCAAATGGCGACGGCGCCGACCCGTACGGCTCGCTGCTCTACGATCCCACCACGAACTTGCTCTACGGCATGACGCGCAACGGCGGAAAATCCGATCAAGGCACCGTGTTCGCGATCGCACCCGGTGCGTTCGGCAGTCATGGAAGCATCTCGTGGCGCTACAGCTTCACCGGCCAAAACGGCGACGGCGCAAATCCGATCGATAACGTTATTTTGTACAACGCAACGTTGTACGGGATGACGGAGCAAGGCGGCACCGGCACTGGGACGGTTTTCGCGATCCCGCTGCCCTAGGGCGTCTTCTCCGCGAGCCACCGCTCAGCGTCGGCACGCCAATTCGGCGCCGCGGAGTCGATCATGCGCACGCGTTCTTTTGTGACCTTATCGCCGACCGCCAGCGTAATCAACCGCCGCACTTGGATACCGACGGTGGCGCTCGATACCACGATGGCGAGTCGGTTCATACCCTGACCGAACAGTCTTCCGTAGCGCTCAGAGATCATCACCTGCGCGTCCGCGTCGCTCGCAACCTTCGCTTTCGAAAGATCCATGAGCAAACTGAAGCCCGGCTTGGTGCGCGCGGCGTCCATCAGGGTCGCATTCACCACCTTCAGTTCCTCGGGCGTTGGCGTTCCCTCAACGGTGACGGCAATGCCGTATGCGGTCGTAGCGGTTGAGTACATAAAACGCGACCTCTGTTTCTTTAAGCCGATGCGATGCACCATCCCGCAAATGCTCGCGTTAGAAACGCTTCTTGCTCCGCCCCGGCGTCCCTGCGCGCACGTGCATCAGCGATTGATCATTGCGGCTTGCCGCTCGTTGTAGCGCGGACCCGAGATCTTATCCGGCGTCAGCGACGCATCGAGCGCGTCCATGTCTTCTGCACTCAGATGCACCTTGGAGGCGGCGAGGTTCTCTTCTAAATAGCGAACGCGCTTGGTGCCCGGAATCGGCACGATATCCGGCCCCTTGTGCAAGAGCCACGCGATCGCGATCTGTGCCGGCGTTGCGTCGTGACGCGACGCGACGTCGCGCACGATCGACGCCGCGCGCATATTTGCATCGAAGTTCGCGCCTTGAAAGCGCGGATCACCGCGGCGCATGTCGCCTTCCGCGAGGTCCTCGGCGCGCTTCACGGCGCCGGTCAGGAAACCGCGGCCGAGCGGCGCAAACGGCACGATGCCGATCCCAAGTTCGCGCAACAGCGGAATGATCGTCGGCTCGAGATTGCGCTCCCAGAGCGAATATTCGCTTTGCAGTGCGGAGATCGGATGCGCGGCATGCGCTCGGCGAATCGTCTCTTCGCCGACTTCCGAGAGCCCGAGATAGAGCACTTTGCCTTCGCGCACAAGGTCGCCCATCGCGCCGACCGTTTCCTCAATCGCCACATTCGGATCCAAGCGATGTTGATAGAGCAAATCGATACGATCGGTATTGAGCCGGCGCAGCGAACCTTCCACCGCTTCGCGCACGTGCTCGGGGCGGCTATCGGTGCCGTTCACGACACCGTCGGGCCCAAAGGTGAAGCCGAACTTCGTCGCGATCACGGCTTGATCGCGCTTTCCTTGCAGGGCTCGTGCGAGCAGCTCTTCATTAGTATACGGACCGTACGCTTCGGCCGTATCGAAAAACGTGCAGCCGAGCTCGAGCGCGCGGTGGATCGTCTTGATCGACTCATTGTCATCGCGCTCGCCCGGTCCGTAGGCGAAGCTCATGCCCATGCAGCCCAAGCCGATGTCGGAAACCGCCAGCCCTTCGGTGCCAAGATTACGTGTTGCTAACATGTGTCGTATAACCCACCGAAGCCAGAGCCGGTTACCTGCCTCGCGCCTAAACGGAAAGACCGTCAAAAAGACGGTCTCTCATCTCATGGAGCGGCCTAGCCGTTCTTACCGTTGCGGCGGATGATGGTGCGAGCTGCGGTATTCGTTATTGAATTTCTGCGGATTGTGTTGGAAGTCGTTTTGATGCGACCTGTAGTACGTCGGGTCTTGGCGCTGATAATACGATTGAGCGGTAGAGTTGCTGACGTATTCTCGATTTCCGCCGCTGTTGCTGTAGTAATACTGTTGGCGGCTGGAATCGTAGATAAGGGTGCCGATGATCGCACCCACGAGAATGGCGGCGGCGGCGTTGGTCGAATTGTCCGCTCTCGCAACCGTGGGCACCATCGAGCCGCCGAATATGGCGACGCAGGCGGCGAGAGAGCCCGCGCGGGTGAAGGTTATAAACTGGGACATAAAATCACTTTTTCAGATCTGCCGTTCGTGCGGGCTTGTGTGGCCGCACTTGGAGCGCGATCGTGGACTCTTAGCATAACGGCCAAGCGCGAACGCCGCCATGGTTTAATGCGCGATATCGAGGGCGAGCGAGCGCTCGATAACGTACGTGAAATTCGCGGCATCGAGACTGTCGCTTCGCACGCCGCCGACTTCCGCTTGCGGATACATGAGGAACGGCACCGGACCGCCGCTCGAGCCGGGAAGCACCACGTCGTGCGCATCGTTGTACGCCATGTAGTTGCCCTCCCATGCGCCGAAGAGCGTTTCGCGCGCGTCGACCACCTTCGGATCGTTGGGCGCAAGATTCCCCGGCGGTTCTTCCAGCATCACTTTACGCACGTCGGCTGCGTCGGCCGGTATCCATCCGTACTCGCGCACGAAAATTTCGGCGCGGCAATGCTGTGCTTTGGTGACGGTTGAAGAGTTCGCGCCGAGACTCTTATAACCGAATGCTGACGGCGCCACGCGGATGCCGTAGAGATCGCGCGCGGGTAAACCGGACGCGCGCGCAAGTCCAACCACCAGACCATTGAGGTCGGCGCATTTCCCGCCGAAGTCGCCCGTTTCCAAGAGAAAGGAGATGTTACCAAGGCCGCAGCCGCGCGTCTTCGGATTGCGATACGTATTGGTTACCACCCACGCGTAGATGCGCTGCGCTTTTTCGAGCTCGGTGGTGGCGCCGGCCGTGATTTTGTTGGCCGTCGTTTTAACGATTCCATCGGTCGGGATGAATGAGGTCGGCGCGGTATAAAGCTTGTGCTCCTCCGCGCTCAACGACGACGACCGCGGCGTAGACAAGTCGACGTTACGGTCGCGCGTCGTTACTTTCGAGCTCACGACCACCGTGCGCGCTTTGGTACTCGGCGGCAGCTGCGCGTACAGCATCTGCGCGCTCCACCGCGGATCTGTTGCAACGTATGCGGATGCGGCGTCGCCCGACCACGAGCTCTTGCCCGCGCGCATCCAGCTGCTTTCGTTGAATGACGGTATCGGGATCCACACCTTCGCTGCGTCGCCCGGCGCCAGGCTGACGGTCGTGGTGACGTCGTACGAGCGCCACGCGCCGGCTCTAGGATCGAACGGATCACTTTGCGCGTTTGCCGTTCCGCGCAGGCCGGCGATTCCAAACGAGAGGGCCGCAGCCCCATGGATAAACGCGCGTCGCTTCATGGCTCAATTATAGCAAGCCGGCAAAGCGGGATTCAAAGTCGCGCCTTTGAAAAGCAAACGCCCCGGAGGAGAACGCATCAACAAGAACGCGACGCCCACCGAAGACCGATCTGTGCTCGAGCTCGAGACGCTCGCGGCGTGGTGGTTGGGCATGGCGCAGGCGAAGACGCTCGACGAAATCGAGTCGGCCGCCCTCGCGAGCCTGGTGAGCCTGACCGGAATGGAAATCGCCTATACGTCGCGCCGCGAGGCCGGTGTCTGGACGATAACCGGTCATATCGGTTTGATCGGTAACCCAACCGGCGTTGCGGTACCCGAAGAAATGGTTCCGTACGCCGACGCGCTGCGGGCTGGGCAAACGATCTGCTACGAAAGCCCGAGCGAAATGGGTCCGGAACTGGCGGCTATTTTAACGCCTCTCGGCCTTGCATCGCTCTATGCCGTCCCCATCATGAAAGCCGATAAGTGCGTCGGCGGTCTTGCCATCGCTCGACCCACGGCTTCAACATTTAACCCAAGCGATCGCGCGTTGGTCCAGATGTTTGCATCGCATTTGAGTACGCTTGCGCAGAACCGCGAACTCGCGCAATCGCTCGAAGCGCTGGCCGAATCCGTGCCGGTGATCGTCTTACGCACGGACCCGAATGGCTGGATCAATTGGTACAATCGACGCTGGTATGAATTTACCGGCCAGACGCGTGAGGAAGCTGCGGGTTGGGGATGGCAGACGGCGCACCACCCGGAAGATTTTCTTCGCGTCATGGAAGAATGGCCGAAAGCACTCGCGACCGGTCAGCGTATCGAAATTGAATTTCGGCTGCGGCGCTACGACGGTCCCTACCATTGGCATCTCGCGCGTGTCGAGCCGGTGCGCGACGACAAAGGTAATATCATCAGCTGGTACGGTACCGTCGTCGATATCGAAAACCAAAAGCAGGCGCTCGAACGAACCAAACGCGCCGTTGAGGCGATGCAGCAGGCGTTCTTGCCGGCGATGTTGCCAACACGCCCGACCTTACAAATCGACGCGACGTACGTTTCAGCCGAAGAAGATGCGCGCGTCGGCGGTGATTGGTATGACGCATTCGAGCTTGCCGACGGTAGGCTCGGCTTCTCGATCGGCGACGTCGCCGGACATGGCTTCACGGCGTCCATGGCGGTCGGCACGTTGCGCCAATCGATCTTTACGCTAGCCCGTCTTATTGACGATCCCGCGCGCATTCTGAGGGAAGTGAATCGCATTCTCCACGAGCAGAATCCGGGAACGTTGGTCACGGCTCTCGTCGGATTCATCGATCCGGGCGAAACGACGATGCGATATGCAACGGCGGGGCACCCACCACCAATCGTCGCCTACCATCCAGACAAACCGGCGATGACTCTTCCGACCGGCGGCCCCCCGCTTGGAGTCGTCGACGATCTCGTGGTTTCCAATCACGTGATCCCGCTCGAAAAAGCGATGGTCGTTGCACTATACACCGACGGAATAACTGAACATGCACGCGACGTATTCGCAGGTGAAGCGAAACTCATATCCGCCGTTTCGAAACTCGTTGGCGAGGCCTTCGTGCGTCCGGCCTTGTTCATCTATGATTCGGCACTGGAGGGCAGCCCGCTACGTGACGACGCGGCGCTCCTCGTGTTCCATTTTTCGGAAGTGAACGCGGCGGCCAGGCACATTCGACCCGGCATCCACAAGCAGTGGCGCTTTCATGCGAGCGACGCCAAAGCTTCGCACGTGGCTCGGCGCGAGGTCGGGGTTTTCTTGCGGAACATGTGTGGAGATACGGATGCCACGTTCGAGAGCGAATTGATTGTTGGCGAACTGCTTGCGAACACGGTCGAGCACGCTCCCGGCCTCGTTCATCTCATTGTCGAGTGGACGGGAGAACACTACGTTCTCGTGGTGCGTGACAGCGGACCCGGCTTGGAGCAAGTCGCCGCCGCTCTGCCTAGCGATCCGATGAACGAGGGGAACCGCGGCTTGTTCCTCATCGGAGCGCTTTCGTCGCTCGTGGAAGTCGTACCGTCCGCTGAAGGCGGTGCGGAGTTGCGCGTGGTCCTCCCCTTGCGACCGATTTCGGGCTAAGCCATAACGCCGCCCTGAAAATGTGCTTAAATCAAGCATGAGTGTGAAGAGCCAAGACATGGGTGTCGGCGAACGGCTGGCAACCTCGCTAACGGTCAACGGAACGTTCCACCAGGTCGACGTGGACAGCCGCACCTCGCTACTCGACTTTCTGCGCGAAACGCTGGGGCTTACCGGGACGAAGAAAGGCTGCGATCACGGACAGTGCGGCGCGTGCACGATCCACATCAACGGCCAACGCACGCTCTCGTGCCTGACGTTCGTCGCCATGCACGACGGCGACGCGATCACGACGATCGAAGGTCTCGCCAAGGGCGACGAGCTGCATCCGGTGCAGGCCGCGTTTCTCGAGCACGACGGGTATCAATGCGGGTATTGCACGCCCGGGCAACTCATGTCGGCGGCGGCGATGCTCAGCGAACCGTGGGGACCAGATGATGCTGACGTCGCCGAAGCGATGAGCGGGAACATCTGTCGATGCGGAGCCTATCAGCGCATCGTCGCGGCGATCCAATCGGTGCGTCAGTCAGAAGCGACGTCGTGAGACGCTTCACGATGACGCGGGTCGACGATTTCGATGCCGCACTGCACGCGCACACTGCTTCGGCACACTACTGCGCCGGCGGCACGACGCTGATCGATTTGATGCGCCAAGACGTCGAGCGGCCCGAGCGGGTCGTCGCGATCAATCGCCTTCCGCTAACCGCGATCGACGATGCGCCCGATGGCGGCTTGGTGATCGGTGCGCTGGCGACCAACAGCGACGTCGCGAACGATCCACGGGTGCGCGCGGAGTACCGCGTGCTTTCCGAAGCGATTCTTTCGGGCGCCACGACGCAGATCCGCAACATGGCGACGACCGGCGGCAATTTGCTGCAGCGCACCCGGTGCATCTACTTCCGCGATTCGCATTCGGCGTGCAACAAGCGCGATCCGGGCAGCGGCTGTCCGGCGATCACCAGTTACAATCGCAATCTCGCGGTGCTGGGCACAAGCGAGCACTGCATCGCAACCAATCCTTCGGATCAGAACGTTGCGCTGATGGCCTTGGGGGCAACCATCGACGTACGCAGTGTCTCTGCATCGCGAACCATCCTGATCGACCAGTTCTACCATCTTCCAGGCGACACGCCGCAGCGCGAGACTTCGCTCGAGCCTGGCGAATTGATCGTCGCCGTCACGCTGCCATCGATGCCGGGCTGGCGTTCCCACTATCTCAAGCTGCGCGACCGGCAATCGTATGAATTCGCGCTCGCATCGGCGGCGGTTGCCGTCCGGCTCAATGGTGCGACCATCGCTGACGTACGCATCGCGCTTGGCGGCGTCGGCACAATTCCGTGGCGCGCGCCCGAAGCGGAGGCGGCATTGCGCGGCAAAGCTGTATCACGCGAAGCATTTCGCGCCGCGGCGGAGATCGCGCTGCGCGACGCGCGTCCGCAAAGCGAGAACGGCTTCAAAATCGAGCTCGCCAAACGCTGCCTGACGCAAGCTCTAATCGAGGTGACGGCATGAGCGTCGGTACACCGATCGATCGCATCGAGGGGCGGCTCAAAGTCACCGGCGCCGCCGCTTATGCCTCGGATCGTATCCTCGAGAACATGCTCTACGGCGTGCCCGTCGGTAGCACCATCGCCGCGGGGCGCGTACTCGAGGTTGACGCGGACGCGGCGCTCGCGGTGCCCGGAGTGGTCGCCGTGTACGATCACACGAACTTCGGCACATTGCATTCGCACGGTTCGTCGTCGTTGCGGACGGGGATCGTGGACGAGCATCGCGCACCGCTCTCCGGCGACGACGTGCAGTACTACGGACACTACGTCGCGCTGGTTGTCGCGCGAACGCTCGAGTCCGCGACCGAAGGTGCGGCGCTCGTGCGGGTCACGTACGCGCCCGACGCCGTTCACAACGCGCCGATCAGGTCTGATGAAGGAGGGCGCAGCGTCGGAAGTCACCGCGGTAATCCCGACGCGGCTTTCGCGGCGTCGGCAATCAAAGTCGATCAAACCTACCGCACACCGGTTGAAACGCACAATCCGATCGAGCTGCACGCAACCGTTGCCGCGTGGGAGGGCGATACGGTCACGCTCTACGAGACGTCCCAGGCCGTCGTGAATCACAAGTTGGTTTTAGCGCAGATGCTCGGCGTTTCGCTCGACAACGTTCGCGTCATTACGCGCTACCTTGGTTCGGGATTCGGCGGGAAATTGTGGCCCTGGCCGCAATCGCCGCTCGCGGCCGAAGCCGCACGCAGGCTGGGTCAACCGGTGAAAATTGTCGTGACGCGCGAGCAGATGTTCATGAACGTCGGCCATCGCCCTCAAACCGTGCAGCGCGTGCGGCTCAGCGCCGAGCCGGACGGACGACTCGCCTCGCTGCAGCACGACTACACCAACCACACCAACATGCTCGACGACTACGACGAGAACTGTGGCGAAGCAACGACCTATTTCTACAGCGTCCCGAATCTACGCCTGACGAGCGGCCTTGCCAAACGCAATGTCGGCTCACCGACCTCGATGCGCGGTCCGGGTGCGGTTCCCGGCCTCTTTGCGACCGAATCCGCACTTGATGAACTCGCGGTCGCGTTGAACATGGATCCGCTTGCGTTGCGTTTACGCAACGTACCGCAACGCGACGAGGGCCTCGATATCCCGTTCACGTCGTGTCACGTCGCCGAGTGCTACGAACTGGGCGCGAAGAAGTTCGGCTGGGAGCAACGCACGGCCGCCGTCGGCTCGATGCGGCGCGACGGCATGATTCTCGGCTGGGGCATGGCCGGCTGTTCGTGGATCGCCGACCGCCTCGACTGTGAGGTCCGAGTCGAATTGCATGATGGCAGCGCGCACGTCTTCTGTGCGACACAGGACATCGGTACCGGGACGTACACCATGCTCGCGCAGATCGCAAGTGACGCGCTGGGCATCGCCGTGCGCCACATCACCGTCTCGCTCGGCGATTCGTCGCTGCCCCCCGGCCCGATGTCGGGCGGCTCGATGGCTACCGCATCGGTCATTCCGGCGACGATCGACGCGTGCAAGGACGCACTGCACAAACGGGAAAGTGCGGCATCGCAGGAGGCAGCCGTCGGATACGGCCGCTCGAATCGGACGTTTGGCCAAGACAAACCGGAAAAATCGAGCCACTCGTTCGGCGCGCACTTCATCGAGGTAACGTGGCAGCCGGAGATCGCCCGCTTGCGCGTGCGGCGCGTTGTCAGCGTGATCGACGGTGGCAAGATCATCAATCCGAAGACCGCGCGCAACCAGATCGAGGGCGCGATCGTGTTTGGCGTCGGGATGGCGCTTTTTGAAGAGACGCGCTATGATCTGCAAACCGCGGCGCCGCTCAATCGCAACTTCGCCGACTACGTCGTCGCCTCGAACGCCGATCACCCTGCGATGGACGTCACCTTCCTCGACTATCCCGACTACGATTTGAATCCGCTCGGCGCGCGCGGCGTCGGCGAAATCGGCCTGGCGGGCATCGCACCCGCCATCACGTCGGCAGTCTATCACGCAACCGGCGTGCGCGTCCGCGATCTTCCGGTCAGCATCGAAGCGCTCATCGCGTCAGCGCAATAGCGATTGGCACGGTGACGATCATTGAAACCGTGGTCAGCAGAAACGTTGAGGCAGCTTCGGCTTCGTACACTTTGTAGCGCACCGCGAGCATCGGGAAAATCACGGCGGTCGAGATCGCGCAAATCAGGATCGCTTCGCTGCTGACGGGCTTGGCAATCGCAAGCGCCACGACCATCAGCGCCATGATCCCGGGTTGGACGACCATCTTGGTCAGCACGTTTCCGAGTATTTCCGGTGTCACTTTGATTTGATACGCTGCGAGAATGATCCCGGCCACAAACAGGGCGACGCCCGCGGTCGCTGAGCCGATAAGATCGAGCATGCTCTGAATCTCGGTTGGAACGCGCACATCGAACAGCACGAGAATTGTCGCCAGCAGCGGTGCCCACACGAAGGGCCGCTTGAAGGTGTCTAAAATGCTCCGCCCGAGCAGCGTCGATACACTTAGCGTCGCCGCGCCCGCAGCCCGCTGCCGGTCGTATTCGAGCATCGTCACCGTCACCGGTACGAGCATGATATTAAACATCAGCGCAGCAACGGCAATCGTGAGGAGAGCGGACGGGCCAAAGAGCGGCGTAAGAATCGGAATGCCTGCGAAGGAGGCGTTGGAATACGTGACGCTGCCAGATTGAATTGCCGTAGCACTGAGGCTATGGCGCAGCATAAACACGCTGAGGAGAGCGACGACCACAAACAATCCCAGTGAAGCGACGATCAGCGCAAGCACGAAGGGGGCTTCCGAAAAAAGGGCACTACGCGAGGCGCGGACGATGCCGACAAACAACAGCGCGGGAAAGGCATAGTCGAGGACCAGCTCATTGAGCCCCGCAACCTGGTTGCTATCGAATCGCTTGGCGCGCCCCGCCCAAAACCCCAATGCGAGGACGAACAGCACCGGCAAAAGCACGCCAAATGCGGTGATAAAGGTCGTGAGCATATCTAGCTCCTGCGCTCCGTGTGTCTGAATACTAGCTCAATCTTGCGCACATTTCCAGCTAGCCGGCAAGGACCCGTTTCCTTTGGCGGCCCGAAGGGTACGTTAGCGCGAGTGAACAACCTCTTGGAAGCCTTTAGCTCTTTCTCTCGGCAAGTCAACATTTTTTGCTCGAGTCCCCCGGCCACGGCGCTCGCGTTTTCGATCGTTGTCGTGTGGGCCCTGTCCGGACCACATTTTCACTATTCCAGCGGATGGCAGCTGTTGATCAATACGGGGACGACGATTGTAACGTTCCTGATGGTCTTCGTGCTCAATAACGCCCAGAGCCGAGATACGTCGGCAATCAATGCCAAACTCGACGCAATCATTTACGCGATCGAAGCCGCGGACAATCGGATGATCGGCCTCGAGCTGGAAACCGAACTGGTTGCGAAAGAGATACACAACGACGTCGTCAGCAAAGGTCAGTAACCAATCGCCACGGGGTGCACGCGCATGATGGATGCTAAGGCTACCTTTATCTCAACGCTCATCTTTACGGTCAGCCCGAACGATCTGCTCCGATTCGCAGATCAGGCGACGAAACTCGTGCGAAGCAAGTCGGCCGCCGCGCCGGGATTCATCGAGAGTGTGGTGATGGCGGATGAGACGAAGACGCAAGTCCTCGTCGTCACGCAGTGGGAGTCCCGGCATGCGTGGGCACAGGTTCACTGGGATCAGGAGGTTGGAAACGGAATCGTCGCGCTCGTTGAAAGCGCGACGAAGTTCGATGTTCGCAGTTACGATCCGATCGCGGTGATACGACGCGCTAAGGCTTAGTCCAATAACCCTCGTCAACCGGCTTCGCTGATGGATGCGGCTTTGCGGCAGGAGCTGGGTGCTGCTGTTGCTGCGGTTTTGCGGCGGGCGCGGCGTGCTGCTGCGGCTGCATGGCCGTATGCTGCTGCGGCGCTGCGTGCTGTTGTGGTTGCGCAGCAGCGTGCTGTTGCGGTGCAGCGACAACGGTGCGCTGTGCCGGTTTCGGGGCGCCAGCGGCAGGTTGGGCCGGCTTCACCGCAGTGAATCCCGCCGGATGATTGTTCGGCGCGAGCGGCTTGGGTACGGAGACCTGACTAGGGCTGCCGTGGTTGACGCTGTCCAAGTAGCTACGATTCTGTTGCGCGACCGCGACGTGCGCGGTTTGCGCCGAGGTCATCGGATACGTGCGCTGGTGTTCGACCGCAATCTGCGCCGCTGATGGGCGCGCCGTGACGCCATGCGCGCCGCCATTGTACGACGTGCGCGGCAGGTTATTCTGATTTACGTAGGAGCCCGGATCGCTGTAGTAGTTATTGGACGCCATCGACCCGTTTACGTTCGTCACTGACCGATTGTATTGGAACGAATTGCCGTTCCATCGTCCACCGCGATAGCCCGATCCGTAGTAACCGTAGCCGTAATTGATTCCGCCGTAGTATCCTACATTTTGGCCCCAGTACCCCTGGTAGAAGCTGTATTGACCGTTATTCCAACCCCAATAGCCCGGCGTCCACAGCAGGCCGACTTGCGGTGCTTGCACCCAGGTGCCGGGCACCCAGAAGAATCCGCCGACACCAAAGCCCCAATATCCCGGTTGCCAGATCATGTTCGGCTGTGTCGCCTGCGGCTGATAGTATTGCGGCAAAGGCGGTGGCGCATAGCCGACGGAAATGCCGATCGATACCTGAGCGTCGACACGCGTTGGAACGGCGAAAACGAAGAACGCGGCCGTGGCCACGATGACCGAAAGCAAGATAGCTGGGCGCACGTCAACGCCCTCCTTCGGGCGCGTGCTAAGCCTACCGCGCTATGGCATCAACACGGCATAGTGGAATGCCCGATTAAGGCGTCTATTCGAAGCGCAGCGCGTCGATTGGATTGAGATTGGCTGCTTTTCTTGCCGGATAATACCCGAAGAAGATGCCCACGAGCGCTGAGAATCCAACCGCTAGAAACACCCAAGCAACCGGTATTTGCGTCGGCCATTTCGCCAGCATCGACACGACGAACGTGCCGATAAATCCGAAGAGCACGCCGATGATTCCGCCTACGGCGGACAAGACCGTCGATTCTGTTAGAAACTGACGCAAAATCGAGGATCCACGCGCGCCGAGCGACATGCGCAAGCCGATCTCGCGCGTCCGTTCGGTAACCGAGACCATCATGATGTTCATGATGCCGATGCCGCCGACGATCAATGAGACGGCCGCAACACCGGCGAGGAGAAACTCCATCACCGCTCCGGTTGATGAAGCTGCAGCTGCGATCGACTGAAGGTTGCGCACTTGAAAATCGTCCGGTTGTCCCGCCACGATGCGATGGCGCTGTTCGAGCAGTTGCGTCACCTCGGTCTGAACCGAATCGACCAGCGCTGCACTCGATGCAGACACCATCAATTGGCTGACCGTCGTCTGGCCGGTGAGCCGCTGCATCGCCGAGCTGTAAGGAACCAAGATCGTATCGTCTTGATCGGTGCCGAGACTGCTTTGTCCGAGCGCCGTGAGCGTTCCGATCACCGTGAACGGCACACCTTTGACGATGATGTTCTGGCCGACCGGATCGCCGCCGCCGGGAAAGAGTTCGCTGACGTCGGTCTGACCCAACACGGCGACCTTGGCCGAGCTCGCGATGTCCTCGTCGGTAAAAAACGTTCCTGACGCGAGCGGCCAGCCTTTGATGAATGTGTACGTCGGCGCGACCCCGCTGATTGTCGTTTGCCAATTGTTCGCACCGGAGACAACTTGCGTGCGAACGGTGACCAGCGGCGAGACGGCTGCCACGCCGGCGAGCGTCGTCATCGCCATCCCGTCGGCGGGCGTCAACGTAGAAGCGCCGCCGAAGCCCGTGCGCGCACCGCCCTGCGTCACCGAGCCAGGTTGCACCACAATCAAGTTCGATCCAAGCGCGTTGATGCTATTGGTCACCGAGGTGCGGGCGCCGCTACCGATCGCCACCGTCACGATGACCGCCGCCACGCCGATCACGATGCCGAGCATCGTCAGGAGCGAGCGCACCTTGTTCCGAATTAGTGCGTCGAGGGCAAGGCGCACGGTCGCCATGAAGCTCATGCCACGATTTTCTCCGGCTCGTGGCGATGCGCGTTCGGGCCATCGGAAACAATCTTCCCGTCCCGAAAGGTCACAAGGCGCTTGGCATAGAGCGCGATATCCGGCTCGTGGGTGACGAGCATGATTGTGATGCCCTGCTCGTCGTTGAGCCGAGTCAGAATCGACATGACATCGTCCGACGTCTTCGTATCGAGTGCACCCGTTGGCTCGTCGGCCAGAATCAATCCTGGGTTATTGACCAGCGAACGCGCAATGGCAACGCGTTGTTGCTGGCCACCGGACATTTGGTTTGGCGCATGTTGCGCGAGTTCGGAAACGCCGACGATCGCCAGCTTTTCGAGCGCGATACGCTTGCGATCGACTTCCGGAACGCCAGCGTAGACCATCGGCAGCTCGACGTTTTCCAGCGCGCTCGTGCGCGCAAGCAGATTGTACGATTGAAAAACGAAGCCCAAGCGGCGGCTGCGGATGTCGGCGCGATCGTCCGCACTCAGATTCGCGACGTCCTTGCCCTCAAACGCATAACGGCCCGAGGTCGGTGTGTCGAGCAACCCAGTGATCTGCATGAAGGTCGACTTACCGGAGCCCGAGGGCCCCATGATCGCGATGAACTCGCCCGGCTCGATCGTCAAATCTACGCCGTCGAGCGCGATCACCTGGGTTTCTCCGATCGTGTACACTTTGCGAAGCTGTTCGATATGGACGACCGCGGTCACTAATGGATCCCTCGCGTCGCATTGGAGCTCGAACCGCCGAGCGTGGGCGCCGCATGGGAAGCGCTCCTCGTGACCACCGTTCCGCCCGTGCTCTCACCGACGACAACCAAATCTCCGACATCTAACGTACTGCCTCCACTCGCGCTCACCGCTGCTTGCGTACTATTTGCGAGCAACACGGTTACGTGCTCGGCCTGCAATTTGCCGGCGCGTTCGACAAAGACGACTCCCGTTGTCGCGGTGCTCCCGCTCGAAGCACTGCCGAGTGTCTGTCCCCACGTCGCCGAGCCGCTCGTCGCGGAGCGTCCGGCGCCGCGCGCGGCGCCGAATTGCAACGCTGCCAGCGGCACGATCAAGGCGTTGTTGGCACTCGCCGTGTCGATCGTGGCGTTCGCCGTCATCCCCGGCAGCAAGGTACCCTTGGGATTGGCGACATCAACGACGACGTCATACGTGACCACGTTGTTGAGTGTCTGCGGATTGATCCGCACCTGCGTCACTTTACCGGTGAAAATCGAATTCGGATAGGCGAGCACGGTAAACGTCACCGTGTTCCCGGGAACGATACCGCCGATGTCCGGCTCCCCGACATTGATGTCGACCTCCATCTTGTCCAAGTTTTGCGCGATGGAGAACAGCGTGGGTGCGGCAAGCGAAGCTGCCACCGTTTGACCGACCGAGACGTCGCGAGCGATCACGGTTCCATTTACCGGAGAGGTGATGACCGTGTTGTTCAAATTGATGGTGTCTTGTTGCACGGTCGCTTCCGCACCTAGCACCGCGGCCGCGGCAGCATTTGCGCCGGCGCCTTGCGCTTGCGTTTGCGCCTGCGATTGCGTGTAGCCGGCTTGCGCCTGGGCTAACGCGGCTTCATCTTGCGCGACCGCCGATTGATCGGTCTGCACCGTTTCTTGCGGGACGTAGCCTTGGCTCAAGAGTACGTTATCGCGCGTGAGCTGCTCTTGTGCGACGGCGAGCGCAGCCTGCGCTTTCGGGATCGCGGTCTGCGCGGCGGTTGCGCCGGCAGCTTGCGCGGTCGTGTTTGCGTTCGCTTCAGCGGCGCTTGCTTGCGCTTGCGCAAGGCTTGCGTTAGCTTGATCGAGCTGCGCTTGAATCGTGCTGGGATTGATCCGCGCGAGCACTTCGCCGGTCTTGACCTTTGAGTTGAAATCGACGTAAAGGCTAGAGATGATCCCGGAGACTTGCGTCCCGACGGTGACCGTGTTCTGCGGATTCACCGTTCCCGATGCCGTCACGCTCAAAACGAGCGTTTGCCGGACGATCGGTTTTGTACTATAGCTCACGGCGGTGTGGGTACGTAACGCGACGATCATGACGACCGCCGCGAGAACGAGAACACCGGCGGACAGCGCCACAAATATCCAGCGCGGAAAATGCTCGAATCGTTTGAGCCCCACGAACCATCCCGGGATCGCAACTGTTGGCGCGGACATCTTCTCTGCGTGCCCTCTTTTGATCTACACTAATCAGGTGAACATCTTGATGGTAATGCCGCCGGCTTGGGTGGCCTTTGCGCTCGCCTGGGTCGGCATCACGGGATATAGTACGAGGGTCACGGCATCCGAGCAGCTCGGTTCACAGACGCAGCAAGAAGTTTTCGATTACACGTTTCTCAAGCCATCGAGTGCGACGATGCACGTCCTTACGGGTCGCAACGCCGGCGTGACGGTCGTGTGGAGCGGTGGAACCACGGTAATCGCCCACCGCGGTTCTGGTCTTACCGCAATGTTCAAGAAAACGATTCCACTACACGACCCCCAAGTGACCACGATTCGCGGCTCATCGCTCGACCAGCTGAGCTTTGGCGCCATTCTCATCCACGGCGCTGACACCGCGGGAGTCGTGGCCGAGGGCAACGGGCCCACGATCGACGGGGTGGCGACCGACGAAGTGACGCTAGTTCCCGCGAACGCCGTCGGCGACACCGGATTTACACTGGAAGTGGTTGACCTCTCGAAGGTCACCCACTTACCCGTGCGTCTCACCGGCTACGAGGGCGCGACGCTCGTGCGGACGATCGACTTTTCGAACGTGAACCCGCGCTAGCGCTGCTAGGGCTGGCCGACCCGCTGGTTGGCGTTGTTGAGGAGATAGACTTTGTCAGCGTGGCGTATGCCGAGCATCTTTTGATCGTAGACGATGCCGACGTAACGTCCGGCTTTGATGTCTTTCATTTGATATGTGGTCTTCCCATCGGCGGAGAAGAGCTGATCGAAGTGCGGTACGATTTCGAAAGCGAGCGTCTGTTTCGTGCGCGTATCTTCGACCTTGATGCTGTTGTCCGAGACGTGGATGACGATACCGTAGAACGTCGACGCGGCGATCGCCGGTGCAGGTGCGCCGAGCAGCAACACCGTTGCCGTGACCGGCGAGAGAAAGAGTGCGAGGGGTCGTTGCATGGTCATTCTTTCTTTAGTTGCCGCCCGGGTTGGTGATGATGAGTCCCGTCGGCGGTGTGGAGATGGTAATGCCGGCACCTCCCGCGAGCGCGCGCCCTCCAAAGGCATTGATGGCGGAAGTTATCGCGATAGCGCCGGTCGGGGCAATGATGTTTCCATAGAACACCGCGCCGACAGCCGTGCCGCCAAGGGTTGCTCCGCTCTCATCCGCCCAATAGATGTTGCAGGCGTTCGCGCCGTTGACCAGGATGAGGTTGCCGCCGGGTGCGGCCATCGTGAGTGCGGAGCCGATTTGGAAGACGAAGACGCTCTCGGGATTACCGCCGCCGTCGAGCGTCAGCGGTCCGGCCGTAATGTTCATCGTCGAAGCCGATTTATACACGCCGGCACCAAGCACGCCTAATCCGCATACGGCCGTTCCGGTCGGACCACAATTCGCAACGCCGGAGTATCCGACGGGAACCTGCGAGAGGTCGTAGCCGCCGCCGAAGGTTGGAGCGGTCGGCGCCTCTGCGTTGGCGAGGTTATACGCGTTTGTCACCGCTACTTGCGCGGCGGTGAGGAATGCGGTGTTCGAATTGAAACCGGTCGCGTAGATGGCGGTGGCTCCGCCTTGGGTGTTTGCACCGGTAATGCCGGTCACCGTCGTCGTCGGATATGCACCGATGAGATCATCGTTGAACGGGCCGTACGGTGGCACCGCGCTCGTCGCGCCGGTCGCGTATGTTACGAACATACCGCCGGTGTTCGTGATGCCGCCCGCGCCGAGTAGCGCGAATGGCGCGGCATCGCCGAGTGGAATCGTGAAGGCACCGCCTTGTGTACATGCCGCCAAGGGCAGCGGCGTCGGCGGCGGAACAAGCGGCGTCGGCGTAACGACCGGCGTCGGCACAAGGCCCACCGGCGTTGGTGTCGCGCCGGGAGGCGTCGGCAGGGTGTGCAGGGCCGGAACGTTGCAGTTGCCGCAGGCGCACGCGGTCACAAACGCGAGCGCAGCGACGGCGGAGAGCAACCGAACGAAGCGTAAGGGTTTGAGCATCTTCATCGTCCTTAAAGCTTTATGCCGAGGCCGAGATACGGGCCATCATGCGTCTGACCGATCGGCGCGTTCTTTTTCGCCGTAAATTGATCGCCGCCGAAGCCTCCGTAGAGATACAGCGGGAAATGCCGCAATGCGAGCGCGAGACCGATATCGAGCTTCCAAATCGAATACTGCATCTGATAGGTCTTGCCCGCGTTCGAACTGAGCGGGCTCGTTACGGTGTAGTTGCCGCTCACGGTCGGATAGTAAAACGCTGAGCCGTAGTAGCTGATCCCCGGGCGCAAGTCGGGCAACTTTTCAACACCAACGCCGAGTCCGTCCCAATGCGGATACCCGTAGTTATTGGACGTCCACATGTATCCCAGCCCAACGTAGAACCGAGGACTCATGATCTGGTACTCTAAGCGCCCATCTAAACTGGTTTGGTGTGCCCAGAACACCGGCGTGAAGGACGTGCCGCCGTCGATGGTGGCAAAATGCGTAAACTGGTTGCCGAGCAAATCGGTGAGACTGTCGCTTGTGATGTACGAGTCGTTACGATAATCGACTTTCACGGCGAGCTTTGAATTGAGCGGCGCATACGCGAAGTTCGCCTGCCACGATTCGCAGAATGGGCCCGCCACGAACTCGTTGTAATTGCTGGAACTCCACGTCGTCGCGCCTTGCACGAAGAAGGTGTACGACCCTGGCGTCGGGACAGGTGTGGGTGTCGGCGCGGCGGTCGGCACCGGCGTCGGTGGCGCGGTCGGCGGCGCAGTCGGCGGCGGCGTCGGCGGAATATACCGAACGACGACGAGCTGACGCGTCGGCACCCACTCGACGTAAGCGCCTAACGCTTCGGAAAGCACGCGCACCGGAACGAGCACGACGCCTTGGTAGAGAATCGGCGGCACGTCGAGCGGGCGCGAAGCGCCGTCGACGACGACCTCATTCTTGTTGAGCGTGACCGAGGCGCTCGTGTCGCCGCGCGTCACCGTGTACGTGTCGCCGGAGACGGACACGGTCGCGCCCATCGCTTCGAACATACTTTGCAGCGGTACGTAGATCTGGCCATCTTTGACCAGTGCTGCGAGAACACGTCCCCGTCTGAGCGTGTCGGGGCTGGCGTAGACGGTGTGATCGTTGTAGAGAATCGGAACTTGACCCGACGGCGGGCTGCCAAAATTGGCGGAGGTTGCATCCGCTGCGGCCACGAGGGCGGATCCTACATCTGCGACCGCCACGGTACTAGCGCAAATAACGAAAGCTAAGCACAATGCGAGCGCGCGCATCACCATGTCAGAACCTCACCATCGTCACGCCGTTGCTGGTGTTACAGGCTTGCGATCCGGAGTTGGGCGGCTCGCGCACGTCCATCCGAAACCCGAGCGTCGTCGTTTGAGCACCGGCTTGCGCCGATCGCGCCGAAACGTAGTCGAAGGCGTACGCTTGGCCTGCTCGCAGTGGCGGAACGCCGCGCGAATCGAGCTTCGTGCTGCCTTTGTAAATGTCGACAAATTGCAGGGTGCTCGAAGCTTGCGCCAAGGTCCCCAGATTGACAACCTTGCCGCTCAATGTGTAGTGATTGAGGCCGCCGGATGACTGCATGCCCTTGACGACGACCGAGACGATCGCCGGATCCGACCCCATGCACGCCGTCGCAACGGCGGGTGCGGGCGGCGAGAAAGCAAGCAATGCTACGGCTGCTGCGGCGGTGCCAAGCCTGAGGGACATATGTATACCCATGGCACAACCTTAGCGTGGGCATGGCTGGGGCCGGTATAGTGAAAAACCCGGTTTAGGGTTCTTCGGGAGGGCTCTCCCATCCAAGGACGCGCGCGATCAATTCCGTGCGGTTCCGGCTTTCGGTCTTATCGACCATGCTCTTGATGTGATCCTGAACGGTCGAGGTGGTGATGTTCAGGGCCTCGGCGATTTCCTCGAGCTTCGCACCGTCGAGCAAGAGCGCCAGTACCTCGAGTTCGCGCGGCGAGATGTGATAGCGTGCCGCCGGTTCCACGAGCGAATGCGCGGGTTGAAAACGATCGATCCGCACGCCGATAAAGAGGCCGGCGGGACCGGACACGGGTTGGGTGTGTACGACGAGGAATGGCACCGGACGAGCCACACCCGGAAGCCGCGTCGACGGATCGCTCTGCCAGCCGGCGATCAGGGCTCGCACCGTGTCTTCGAGCACGGTGGGGAGCCGATCCGCAAGCCGCGTGTGCAATCCGGTAAGAGCGGCGCGCCGTTGCTGTTGCGACGTCCAGGTCATGACGATCTGCAAATCCTGGTCCAGAACGTAGTGTTCGCCTTCGGGATTTTCGATGGGATTTGGGGCGCTTTCGCGGTTCGCAGCGGTCGATCGAGCCTGAGAAGTGGCGTTCAAGCGCAGCGAGGAGAGGCGCTCCGATCCCGAGTCGAGCGCCAACGTGAGCATGGCGATTTCGCTCGATGTAAATGGGCCCAGGTCGCTCGTTCGCAGCAAGGTGAGAATCCCGAAGCTGGCCTTGCCGTCGGCAAAAAGCAACGTGACGCCGCTGGCGTAGTCGCCGAGCGGACCGAGGGTTGCAGCGATGCGCGGACCGGTCCTTGACTTCTCTCGCTGGGCCGAAACCTCACTCTTGAGCGCAGCCAACTCGCCGCCGTTTTCGCCCGAGACGAGCAGATTGCCGAGCTCGCCGTCCGGCTGCGGGCGCGCGAAGGCCCAGCGCGACGCCGGGACGACCCGAAGGATCGCGCTCACGATCGGGTACGCCGGATCAGATTTCGGTATGGTGTCGACGATCACCATATCGCGCTTTTTCACGATGGCTGCCTTCTGCTGGGGGTGATACCTTGGGATCGACGATCCTTCGCTAGGAGTGTAAAAATATCATGGCCCGCACCTGTTGCTTGGCCGCCATTGCCCCCGAGGACCTGCCGTTGCTCACCGGGGCGGTGAATGCGGCCTTTGCGCACGCCGATGCGAGCATCGCTGAGGTCGACATTCCGGTGCTCCAAGCGCTCGCCCCCGATGTGCTCATCATGGACATCGACCGGCTGGAGGCGGATCCGATCGAGGCGATCCGCCAGCTGCGCTTCGTGCTGCCGGATTGCGTCATCGTCGTCTATACCAGCGGCACGAACTCGGACGTCGTCCGTGCCTGTCATAACGCCGGCGCCAACTGCCTGCTCTCAAAGTCTTCGGACGAAGCACAACTTGCCACCGGACTGCGCCGCGCGATGTGGAGTGGCTGTTTTACCGATCCGCGCTTCGTTTCATCATTTTAGGGGAACCACAGAAAGGAGACACCTAACGAATCGCCATGCGAACGGCTGCGGGTCCGCTTCATGGGCGATGAATTTACGCATGCACCTGCATGGTCAGGAAACACATATCGATGCCGCCCTACGAGGTTGCAACCGCCGCTTCCCCGATCAGTGAAGAACGCTCCGCACCCCTCAAAAGACTGCTCCTGCGAATCCAGAACCGAACCGCCACCGTCGGCGTGATCGGTCTCGGCTATGTCGGCTTACCTCTCGCACAAGCGTGCGCGGAAGTATTCCAACGAGCGATTGGATTCGACGTAAACCTCGAACGGATCGCCGAGGTCAATGAAGGCCGCGATGCGCAGAGGGACTTCCGCGGTACCGACGACTTTGCCTCACTGCGCGAGTGCGATGTCATTGTGATCTGCGTGCCGACTCCGCTCGAGAAGAGCAAGGACCCCGATCTTTCGTACATTCGAGACGCTGCAGACCGCATCGCCGCGAACCTGCGCCCCGGTCAGATCGTCATTCTCGAATCCACCACGTACCCGGGAACCACCGACGAGCTGTTATTGCCGCGCCTCGAAGCCGACGGGATGACGCTGGATCGCGACTTCTATCTCGCCTTTTCACCCGAACGCATCGATCCCGGCAGCACATTTCCGCTGCGTAAAATTCCAAAAGTCATCGGTGGTTGCACGACGGGTTCGGCGCTGGCTGCGCACGCATTTTATGGGGGACTCGTCGACGTCGTGCATATGGTCTCGAACGCGCGAGCCGCCGAAACCGTGAAATTGCTCGAGAATACGTTTCGCCTGGTCAATATCGGCTTGATCAACGAATTTGCCGTTCTCTGCAACCATCTCGGCATCGACTCCTATGAGGTGATCAACGCCGCCGCGACCAAGCCCTTCGGCTTTCTTCCTTTTTTTCCGGGGCCGGGAGCCGGCGGGCACTGTATTCCCCTTGACCCGCTCTATCTCAATTGGAAAGCCAAGCAACAAGGTGTTGTCTCGCGCTTCATCGAGCTCGCCGACGACATCAATACCAAGATGCCTGCTTATGTCGTGAACCTCGTCGCACAGGCACTTAACCACGATTCGAAGTCCGTGCGGGATGCTCGCATTATCGTCATCGGCGTCGCCTATAAGAACAACATTGCCGACACGCGGCAAAGCCCGGCGATCGCGATCATCGATCGGCTGCGGTACGGGGGCGCCATCGTCAGTTACCACGATTCGCACGTTCCACTTCTCGATTTCGACCTGGACGGGTGGCCCGAGTGGCGCCCACGACTTCGCCTCGCGACCGAGCGGCGCACGCTGCACGTCGTCTCACGACCGTCCCAGCCACGCCGTCGCCGCTACGACATACTGCAAAGCACTCCGCTCGACGCCGCGACGCTGGAAGCCGCCGACTGTGTGCTCATTCTTACCAAACACGACGGCGTGGACTATAGCGCGATTGCGCGTCACGCGCGCGTCGTCATCGACACGCGCGATGCGCTTTCTGCGGACATGCGCGCCAATGCGCGAGCGAGGATCGTGCACTTGTGAGAGTCCTCGTTACCGGAGCCGCGGGTTTTATCGGCTCGCATCTCACCGATCACTTGCTCGAGCACGGCCACGGCGTCGTCGGGCTCGACGACCTTTCGGCCGGGTCGCTCGATAATCTCGCACTCGCGCGAACTCGGCGCGGATTTTCTTTCGTGAACGGCGACGTTCGAAATCACATCGCCGTTGACGAAGCGATCCGTGGCTGCGACGCGGTCGTGCATCTCGCGGCTCGCATCGGCTTGCGCATGATCGTGGAGAGCCCGCTTGGGACGCTCGAAGTCAATGCGCACGGAACCGAAGTGGTGCTCCAAGCAGCAGCTCGGACGGGGACACCCACCCTCATCGCATCCACGTCGGAAGTCTACGGACACTCGTTGCGGTTCCCGTCACGAGAAGAGGATCCGATCAGCATCGGCTCACCCACGATCGGCCGCTGGAGTTATGCGTGCGCGAAGATCTACGACGAATTCTACGCGCTTGCGCTGCATCGCGAACGCGATCTTCCCGTGGTAGTCTCTCGAATCTTCAACACGATCGGCACGCGTCAGACCGGGCGCTATGGCATGGTCATCCCGCGCCTCATTGGACAAGCGCTGGCAGGGGAGCCGCTGACGGTCTACGGTGACGGCTCGCAAACGCGCTGCTTTTGCGCAGTGGAAGACGTGGTCGGAGCTTTGTCGACGCAACTCGAGCGGCTTGGCGATGTCAGCGGAGAGATCTTCAACCTCGGCAACCCCATCGAAACGACGATCGTCGCCCTCGCAAAGCGAATCATCGAGCGTACCGGCTCGTCGTCGACGATCGAATTCATTCCCTTCAGCGACGTCTATCCGGCGGGGTTCGAGGAGATCATGCGCCGCGTACCGGACATCTCGAAGGCGCAGCGTCTCCTGCAATTCGAGCCGCGCATCACGCTCGAGCGGACCATCGACGCCGTCATCGCTACCCTCAAGGCGCGTGCGGTGCTCTCGTGATTCCCGTGATGTTATTGCTCGCCGCATGTCAGTTCGCCGATCCGCCGGCAAAAAGGTTGGACGTCGAGGCGGGCTCGACAAGCGATTCGCTCACCGGGAATCGCGGGACGTGGAACGAGCAATACCTCACCGTTGCAACGCACGACGGCCCCGGGCACGCGGCGTACGCTGCCGTCACAACCGATCAGCGCTTTGGCCTGAGCGATATCACCTACGAGGGTGGCGCGTACGTCCCGGTGACACCGAAGCTCACGTTCGATGCCATCGCCTCGTTTAGCCCGACCCATCAGGTGCTGCCGGACTCGGCCCTCCAGGGTGGCCTCGATCTGCGAGCCGCGAACGGATACGGCTACCAGGCAACATACGCGCAGCGAAACTACCCGAGTGCGGTTGCCAACATTGCGACGCTTGGCGGGGATCGCTACCGCGGTAACCGCCATTTCAGTGTGACGGTCACGGCGGTCCACCTCTCCAATGTGCCGGGCATCGCGATGTCCGCCGGAGTCGCCTATACGGGATATCTACGGTGCGACACCCTATCCGTTGCGCTCTCGGGCGGAAGAGATGTTGAGAACACCGGCACGGGAGCGAATGTCGCGATCTACCAAACGATCTCGTATTCAGCGAACGACCTTCACTGGCTTACGCCTCACACCGCTCTGGCCTTCGGTGTCGGTTGGTACCTTTTGACCGGGGCGTACGACCGTTTCGAGTTGCACGTTGCTCTTCACGAACGACTTTAATCTCTTCGAGGTCATCATCAAGGTGAGCGTCGTGCTCTCCTTGGTGATGACGCTCTCCCTTCTTGCAGCACTCATTCTGGTTCGTTCGCGCAATGCGATCTATCGCCGGCGTCAAATCGTGCTGACCGCCCGCTGGCGTGACGTCTTCAAGAGGGCCGCCGCTGGAGAAGCACTTCCCGAACCGCTTCCCGAGATCCACAAACAGGATTGGTTCACGGTCCTCGCCATCTATATCCAATTCCAGGATGTTCGCGCGAGCGATGATATCGCGATACGCCTCGGCATCGCCGACTATGCTCTTTCCCTCTTGGACCGTGGCGACGATGCCGACAAAATCATCGCGCTGAAGGTCCTGGGCCATCTCCGGGACACACGCGCCCTCGAAAGCGCTGTGGTCCTAACGAGTGCGGAGGGTCCCGAACTCTCTCGAACGGCAGCCCATTGCGCACTTCGAATCGACCCCAGCTTTATCGCCGGCACCTTGCGATTGCTGCTCGTACGCGGCGATTGGGTCCGCTCGCGCGTCGAGATGATGCTGCGGGAAGTTGATCCCGAAGCGCTCGGCGTCGCGATGCGCGACGCCATCGCCGATGCTCCGCAGGAGATGCAGGCGCGTCTGCTGGACTACGTCCGCTTCTGTCCGGCGAACAACGCACACAGCATCTGTGACGACGTACTCAACATATCACGCGAGCCCGAAGCGCTCGCTGCGGCGCTGCGTTCGCTCGCTCCCCTGGCGCAGGATCGCGATCATGAGATGGCCGTCCGCTTCACAAATCACGAAGAGAGCATCGTCGCACTATCGGCCCTTCGCGTGCTGCGCAAGTGCGTGCGCAACGAGGATAAAGACCTTCTCGTCAAGATGACGTCGCATTACGACTATTGGGTGCGCCTTCGGGCGGCCGAAGCTGCGGTGCAGCTCTTCCCCACCACTGAACTTGCGGAGGAGTTTTCCGCGAGTCTCGCCGACCGGTACGCCCGTGACGCGATCGAACAGGTTCTCGCCGAAAGGGCCATGGTCGCACATCGCAGATGATTCACGGTACTCCATCCGACGACATCATATCGGTAGAATTTTTTCTCTTCATCTATTTTATCGCCATCAATTCCTACTATTTCTTCACCGGGACGATCGCGCTGTTGCGCCTCCCATGGTACGTGAAACTTCATCTAGCCGATCCCGTACGACGCTCCACCTCGACGCTCGACCAGCCCGTGACCTTCGTCGTTCCGGCATTTAATGAGGAGTCCATTATCGTGAGCTCGCTGCGGTCGATGCTGGCTCTCGAATATGTCAACTTCGAAATCATCGTGGTGAACGACGGATCGACGGACGATACGCTCTTGCTCCTCGACGACGCCTTCAGGCTCGAGCCGTACGAAGGGATCTATCGTCCGGGCATGCGGACGCAAGATGTGAAAGAGATCTATCAATCCACCCTGCATCCGCAGCTGCGCGTCATCGACAAGGTCAACGGTGGGAAGGGCGACGCCTTGAACGCCGCGCTGAATCTCGCACGTTTTCCCTTAGTGTTTAGTGCCGATGCTGACTCCTTCTATCATCCGGCGACCCTTCAATGGATGACCGAGCCGTTTCAACAGGATCCGCGGACCGTCGCGGTCGGCGGCGCAATTGCGGTCGCGAGCGCCGAGCAGCATCTTCCGAAATCGTTGATCAAGCGATTTCAGGTGCTCGAATATCTGCGCGCCTTTCTCGCCACGCGCATGGGATTCGCTCCGCTAAACGCACTTGGCATTGTGTCCGGTGCGTGCGGGCTTTGGAGAAAGGACATCCTACTCGAGTGTGGCGGATTCCGTACGGACACGATTTGGGAAGACATGGAAATGACCATGCGTGTCCACAACTACTGCATCAGCACGCGGCGCGCTTACCGCATCGCGTTCACGCCCTATCCGGTGTGCTGGACCGACGTCGCGCCAACCCTGCGAACGCTCTACAACCAGCGCAAGGGCTGGCATCGTCATCTCTGCGAGTGTGTCACCATCCACCGCCGTATGCTTTTTGGAAGGGGCGGTTTCTTCAGTTGGCTCACGATGCCGTACTTCGTTTTTTTCGAGTGGCTTGCGCCCGTGATCGTGGCGGCCGGAGTCGTCTTTTCAATCGTGGCCGCGATTCTCGGATTCCTCGACGTTCGCGCGCAACTATGGCTCCTGGCGCTGGTGCTCGTGCTCGCAGTGTTCGGCAGCCTCGTGAGCATTTTGCTGGATGAGATTTCCTTCGCAGCCTATGGTTTTAGCGAAGTACGGGACTTACTCGTTGCGGCGTTATTAGAGAACTTTGGGTACCGTCAGTTTGTGATGGTGGCGAATCTCGCAGGCTTTGCAGCGTGGCTCTTTCGCCGTCCGATCCGCGGCAGCACGAAGCATCCCGGGCCGTTCGTCAAGGCTTGGCGTCCGGGCGCAGACAGGCGATGATCGTTTCGATCACCCGCTTGGTATCCTCGGGATCGCGGACCGCGATGCAGTCGACGCCGGCCTGCAGCGCGGCGTAGTCATTCCCGCCCGGAAAGATCGCATCGCCAATGTACAGCATTTGCTCGATCGGAATGTGCAGCACGTCGCGCAGTTTGTGAATTCCGTACGCCTTATCGATGCCGGGGCGCGTCACGTCGATCGACGTGGTGCCCCCTAAACGAACTGAGAAATTCGGCAACGTCCCTTCGAGGATCGTCTGAATCGCTTTACGTTTGGCAAAATCAGGATCCCATTGCTCTTTTGCTTCGAGCGGAGCTTGCTGGCCGAGCGCAGAGTAGGTGATCTGCGTTCCGCGATCTTCAATGCGCTCACCCCACGTCTGCGCCGGTTGCACGCCGGCTTGGGCGACGGCCTTCTCGAGTGAACCCTCGATTTGGTTTTTTTCGGCGTCGCTCAAGTCTTCGGCATAGAGTTTGCTCCACTGGCCGTCATACGTGAAGAACTTCGTGCCGCTCGTCGGCAAGAGCGACAGGTTACTCAGGTTGCTTCCGCCCGGGAGACGATCGATCACCTGCGTTTGAAACTGCGGCAGATCTCCGCCCGAAATGATCGCGGCCTTCACGACCTGCAGCAGACCTGCAAGTAGTCGCGCCATCTCATCGTCAAGCGGGGATTTGCTTTTTGCGAGGGTGCCGTCGAGGTCGAAGACGATGAGGCTCTTCATCGCGCCGTTTATGGGGCGAGCACGAAGCGTTCGCGCGCGCCGCCGGCGACGCGTGCGTACGCGTCGATCGCGCGGTCGAGCGGCACGATTTGATCGATCGGCGGAGCAGCCAATGCACCGGATTCAAACGCGGGCAGCATTGCGGTCAGCTGTTTTGCGGACGCGCTCGCATCTAGCTTGCGGCTGTCGGCGCCGATGATGCGGCTTTCATTGTGATAGAAATCGCGCACATCGAACTCGACGCGCGTGCGGCCGGTGGCGCTGATCGTCACGAGCCGTCCGAGATGCGCAAGCGATTTGAGCGCCGGCTCGAACGTGATGCCACCCACGGCATCGAACACGACGTTCGCACCCGCGCCGTTCGTCGCCTGACGAATTGCGTCGGTCATATGCTCGTCGCTTGGAACGTAACGATCGATCGAACGCGCGGCCGGTGAACCCGGCGCCGGTGGTTTGACGTCAGCGCCGACCACCAACGATGCGCCGCGCCATTTGGCAAGCTGCGAGACGGCTGACCCGACGCCGCCACCGACGCCGATGATCGCGACCGTTTCACCCGGCTGCAGCGCCGCGTATTCAATGAGGCCGAGCCATGCGATGAGGGACGTGACCCCGACGCTTGCGGCTTCGGCGGCGCTCAGGCGAGCGGGTTTGGGTGTGAGTGCTGCAACGGGAATGAGGAGCTTTTCAGCGTGACTGCCGTCGATCGTGTAGCCGATGTCGCCGCCGGTCCCGAACACCTCGCGGCCGATCCATTCGGCCGGTCCGCGCTCGACCACGCCCGCGTAATCGCGTCCGGGAGTACGTGGCAAAGTCGTGCCTTCCATCGCACCTGCGACGTTTTTGACATCGCTCGGATTGATGGAGGCGCCGGTAATACGTACGACGGCGAAGCCGCCATTGGGCACCGGATCGGGGAGGTCGGTGAGCTGAAGGACCGAGGGGTCGCCGAACTTGTCGAAACGCAGAGCACGCATCGACCTTACCTTCGCGCGCGCAAGCGCTACACTTTCTTGTAAGTGTTCTCGATCCCGGGGTACGGCTTTTGCACGTAGGTGTACTTCTCGCCGCAGACGCGGCAGACGTTCAGCGGGCTACCGAAATGCTCGTGCGGCGGATAGACCTTTGCCGCAGCGGGGGCGCGTTTCTTGACAACGCGGACGGGGACGAGGGCGGGCTCGGGAGCGGTTTTGGGCTCCATCGATTTTGTACGTTTCCGGCTCTCGAGCTGAGAGCTGCGCGTATTCAGGATTGAAGACGTGCTCACTGTCTTCGCGATTTTACGAAAATCGGCCTCTGTCGACGTTTGAAGCACGTGCCACGGCATGCGGCGCTACCCACGGCGCAAGCCGCGGAGGGCTGCCTTCCGATTCACCATCCGGCAGGCGACGAATCGGTTGCGACTTCGCTCGGCCTTCGGCCGGGATGATCACGACGCAGCCGCCGGCCACGCGGTCGTTGACGATCTGACGAATGTGGAAGCGATGTTGCGAGCCGGGCTCGAGCGGCGGATTCTTCACCATCTCAATGATCGAGGGAAGCGACTCGTACGGACCCATGACCACTTTTTCAATGAAGTGGTTCTGCCCGCCGACGAAATGAAACTGCCTCTCCGGAATCACCACCAGAAACTCGAACCCCTTGTCGAGCGTGCGCAAATCGAACTCCAAGACCGCGATGCGTCGTTGGCTGGTAGGATTGTTGAACCGGACGGGCATCGGCGTATGCTTGTGCGGCCCGGGCGGTCCAGGCGGAACGGGCCCAGCTAAGAAAAGATTTTTCTGACTCACTTGGCGATTGTTCACGACGATCGAATCGACGTCGTAATTCTGCATCGCCGAGAGCGATGCGCCGGCCGCATTGACGAACGCAACCATACAATGATGATTTCCGAACTGCGCGGCAGGAATGGTCCACGTCCAAGACGCGATCTGCGGATGCAGCGCATCGATCGCGGTAAGCTTATGCGGCGCGCCGACCGACTTCCAGGGACTATCGTTCGGCAAGGTGGGCGCGATCGTGCCGTTCGCTCCGAATTGATTCCAGAAGGCGAAATTGTTATTGTGCGAGACGCTTAGATTGAGCGCGGCCACGCCGGCAGCACCTTCGCAATAGACGACCCACACCCACACATCGCCTGAGGGCGTCGTCGAACGGTTGTTCACCTGCACGTGCACCCGCGCCAAGGTCTGCTGCGGTAGATTCGACCCGTTCTCCGAAAGCTCGTTGAACGCGACATGCGAGATCGGCAGCGGATTTTCGGGATCGGTCGTGTAGAACGTTTGATTGCCCGCGATCTGCTGCGGATCGATCTTGATATCGGCGCTCTGATAATGGTAGATCATCTCGGCCGGATCGTACGGATTCGGCACGCCGTCGGGAACATTGGGCAGCCAACTGACGTCCATGATGTTGGCGCGCATGTAGAGCGCGAGCGGCGTCTCGTTCGTTCCCATGGTAATATCCAACTCGTAGACGCCGCGGCACGCGATCGCCGCGCGCAAGAGCGCGAGCGGTGGCTCCATGCGACCGATGCCGCCCACTTCGCCGATGTTTCCCGCCCACAGCGAATACACGAGGCCGCCCGGCAGATTGCCCGTGATCGATAGCCACGTCGCGCTCCCGGAAATCGTCACGGCGTAGACGCTTGCGTCGAGCCCCACGTAGAGCACGCCCGCCTGCAGCGGATCGGCCACCATCGCACCGAAATTTGCCCCGCTCGGAAGATTCACGCCCGCGACCGCATTCCAAGAATTCCCGCTGATCGAATACAGCGGCGTATTGCTCACCGGGTCCGGATGGGTCAACAATACATACGTATCCCCCGAGAGATCGATCGCGATCGACGAGATCGTATTGCCGGCGGAAAGCGAGGCGGGCGCGTTCGCGGAAATCTGCGTCCAAACGGTCGAAGCGTTGGCGTTGACGCCGTCGGTTGTCTCGTAGAGGTACGATTGATTGGTGTTGACGCTGGAGACGGCGCAGTACATGACGTTGGGCGAGGCGAGGTCGATCGCGATCGTGGTCGCTTCGAAGTTTTGAAAATCCTGACTGATCTGCGTCACGTTGCCGGCTCGATCGATGCGCGCAACGACCGAAAGCTCGTACTGAATTGCGAGACCGACCAAATGCTGGTGTTTGAACGTCGCCGTAAACGAGGTTGCCGTCACCTGCGTAACTTGCACGACTTCCTCGTTGTCACCGGGATCGATCACAAGCATTGCGCCGAGCGTGATGCCCTGCAACGATGATGCGGTGACCGTCGCTTGACCGGCGCCCGGCACGGCCTTGGTGAGCGTTCCCACCGGGACACGATAGAGCGCTCCCGTGAGACACAGGCCGTTCTGATCCAACGTGAAGGTATGGCTCGTATTCTCCAGATTGCTTCCGTTGAGCGTGACCGTCGACTCAATATTCGAATACGCTCCGCCGTCGGTCGTGACGCCGATCCGCTGATTGTACGGAAACTCGCCGTCGAGGAAGAAACCGCTGCTCGTCCAGACCGATACGCCGCTCGGTCCCGGACTCGCGGCGACGGCGTACGCATCTGCAAGGGCAAGCGATCGCCATCCAAGTGAACCGGTCGAACCGCTGACACCCGTGTCGCCGCAAGCGAGATATCCGACCGCGGGCATCTTCGCGTGACCGGCATAGGCAAGCAGCGCCGAAGCCATCATGCCGTGATCGAGATTTTGAACCACCGGGGAATTGCTCGTATAGGTCGCCGTTTCATTATCGGAACCCGCGGGTGCTACAAGCGAAAAATTCGGGTCGGCGAGCGACGTGCTCATGCTGAGGCCGCCGTCGCATCCGCCATAAACTGCCGGAATGCTCGAGCCCGCTTGCGGCGCAAACGCAATCGCATGCTGATCGGCGTGCAGGATCAACGGCAGCAGATTGGTGCCCGAGGCTTCTTGCCACGTTTGCCCCGCGTCAATCGAGCGATACATCAGCGTGTTCCCAAAGAGCAAAATATCGGTTTGGCCATCTCCCGGTGAGTTGGGGCAGATCGCCGCCACCTCGCAGTAGAGCCCCTGGGTCGGAGCGGGCAGGTTCATGGCGTTGCTCACGGGCGTCCAGCCGTTCGGCGGCGCCGACGTCGTATAGAGGGTGCTTTGATCTGGATTAGTGAGCCACACGTAGACCCGATTTGGGTTCGCCGGGCAGAAGTCGACGAGCACCGCGTAAAACGGTCCGGCCGCACCGCCGAACGGCGGCAACCCAACGTTGCCGGCGTTCAAATTCGTCCAGCCCAGCGTCAGCGGATCCTTACTGTAGTAGAGGCCACTGTACTCAACGCCGGCGTAAAAGTTCGTACCGGCGAAATCCGCGACCAGTGACGTAATGTTCACGCCGGTGAGGGTCGTTGGAATCCACGACGTGCCTCCGGACAACGACACATAGACACCGCCGCCTGTCGTGCCGCCGTTTGGGTTCAGAAAGCTATCGCTGCAACCGACATAGACAATCGGGTTCGGCGTATTTGACGTCGCCGGATCGATAATGATTTGGCTGATCGCGTACGGCGCAACCGTTCCGAGCTGCGCCCACGATCCGGGTTTACCCGAATTATTCGAAACGAAGAACGCACCATCACTCCACCCCATATAGATCGTCGACGTTGTCGCCGGATTGATCGTGAGGGCGGACGGAGCACTCGATGCGGGGCGCGTCGGCCCGATGTCGTCGACGATCGAATTCCATGAGCTGCCGCCGTCGTCGGTGCGAAAAGCGCCGTAGCCGCCCGTCCACGGATTCTGGATAACGTA